>Ga0302296_1000954_pt1 | contig 22327 bp, 19 predicted proteins | sample III_Fen_N3_1_FD_194546 | JGI IMG/M metagenome (GOLD analysis project Ga0302296, IMG submission 194546) | Peat permafrost microbial communities from Stordalen Mire near Abisko, Sweden - III_Fen_N3_1 | ecosystem: Environmental > Terrestrial > Soil > Wetlands > Permafrost | place: Sweden: Abisko...
TATCATTTTAACAACATAATCAATATCTTGAGATATTAATATTTTATAATATTTTGATTGCGGAGTTGTTGTACTATAGGTTGAATCTGAACTTGTACTATTTTCCCACAGAAACCTTTCACCACCAGTTGCTACAAGCGAAATTTTATCGAGACTACAAAGTACCGTATCTTTTGTTAAAATACCTGGAGCATAAATATAATTTGGCTTCGTCAATTTACTTAAATTTCCATTTCCATCATCTACAGTTAATGTAACTGAATATTTACCCGGTGTATTATATATTACTGTAATTTCAGGTTGATTTAAATCATTTTTATTATAAGTACCACCAGGTAAAGTCCAAGCTGAAGTACTATAGTTAGATGTCGTTATGGACAATACAACAGTATCTGGACGAGAATACGATTCTTTCTTTATCACAAAACTTACCTGAGCAATACCTACTGTAGAAAACAGAATAACGGCAACAATTAAACCTAACTTTTTCATATGATTATATGTTAATATTTCACTTTTTAAAAAATGATGGACAAAGATACATTAAAGTATTAATTTGAATATATTTTGTACCGTATTTCCTTCTATCTAAACAAATATAAGAACTTTTTTCAATATTGTAACACACTGAATTTCATTCACATTAAAATACTTTAAAACAATTCACAAAAAAAATTACATTTAATTTCCAACCTTTAGTAAATTTCGATGTCATTAGTATGTTGAAACTAAAAAAGTAAAAACGTTTGGCTACTGAAACGATAGATATGCATAAAGAGATTGCCCTTAAGTTGCAAAAAGGCGACAAGGCAGCTCAATACGAACTTTACAAGCTTTACTCGAGGGCTATGTTCAATGTTTGTATGCGTGTTTTAAATCATCGCGAAAATGCCGAAGATGTTTTGCAAGATGTGTTTCTTACTGCTTTTGAACAAATACATTCGTTTCGCTTTGAATCGACCATAGGCGCTTGGTTGAAAAAAATTGCGATTAACAGATGTATAAACTTCATAAAAAAGAAAAGAATTCAATTGCAATTACTTGATAGTTTCGATTCAATAGACAGGCCTGAAACAAATGAATCTGTCGACTGGGAGGAAGTACAACTTTCAGTTGAAATGATTCATAAAGCAATGACACAATTACCCGATGGATGTAGAGTTATTTTTTCACTCTTCATGCTTGAAGGATACGATCATGGTGAAATTTCGCAAATACTCGAGATTAGCGAATCGACATCAAAATCGCAATTAAATCGTGCTAAAAATTTAATTAAAACATATATAACAAATAATACATTGGCGGAATGGAAAATTCAGACAAACTAAAAGAATTTGTTGACTTACATAGTGAACAATTCGATTGTTTTGAACCATCAGACAAACTGTGGGGAAAGATAGAAGCGAAACAAAAAATCAAACAAAGAAAACATACAATGTTTCGAAGTTTGATGAAGGTTGCTGCAGCAATAGTTCTATTGTTTGGAACATATATTACTATTAATAAAGGACTTTTAGATTCTGATAATTTTGTTGCAAACAATAAAATTGACTCAACCACAAACACTCAAATAGCTGAATTCCAAGAAGCTCAATCGTACTACAACAATGAAATAAACACAAAACTACAAGACCTAAAACAAAATGCTAAACAATATCCCGACATTTTGAATGACACATATAATGAATTACATGCTCTTGATATTGAATACAAAAATCTTCAAAATGATTTACAAAACGGTATTCAAAACAAAGAGATTGTTAGTGCAATGATTCAAAATTACAAATTCAAACTCGAGATTATTGATCAAATAAATGAAGTTATTAACGAGCATGAAGCTCAAAAAAACGTATCGCATCATGATATTTAATATTCTTAAAAAATCATTTACCCATTGTATATTGCTCATTCTATGCAATGCTACATATACTTTGGCACAAGGCTATAGCGACACACGTAATATTACACGTTCGTTTGCCATAAACCGCGAAACTAATGTTGAAATTAGCAATAAATACGGCAATATGAATATTGAAACGTGGAACTACGATTCAGTTAAAGTTGTAATTACGGCTTCAACAACTGCACCTACTTTAATCGATTTAAATTTAGCTAAAAAGAACGTCGATTTTCAATTCATAAATACGGAACATTATGTTTCTGCTAAAACAATCATTATTAACCCAACGCAAATAATGATTAGCGACTTAAAATCGATATTTAATAAAGGCAATACTATGAATATCGAATATAAAATATTTATCCCCAAAACATTAAACATAAAAATAGAAAATAGATATGGGGATATTTATGCAAACTCTTTGGCTGGAAATATAACAATAAATCAGGCCTATGGTAAATTAAAATTGAATCAAGTTGATGGTCAGTTAAATCTAAATCTTAACTATGTTGATAACGCAGAAATAGAAAAGATTACCAGAGGCGATTGCGATTTTTCATTCTCAAATGTACATGTTAAACACATTTCATCAATGAAATTAAAAAGTCGTTTCTCAAAAATTGATTTTGATGATATTGATGATTTACAAATAATTTCATCTCACGACCAACTATCGATTGCAAATCTTAAAGCAGGAGAATTTACGAACAAATACTCGCAAGTGACAATTGATTATTTGGAGAATAGCGTTATCTGTGATGCTAAATATGGATTTATTACTTTTAGAAAGACAGCACCAACGCTAACAAAAATCAATATTGGATCGAAATACACCGATGTAAATATCTATTTTGATGCTGAAACAGTTGGATTCGAAACTGAAATTGACAACAGAAAATCAAGAATTGTATATCCTCGTATTTACGAACTGAAAGAAGAAACAATTAATTTAAAAGAATGTAGATACAGATCTACAGGTCATATTGGGAAAGCCTCAAATTCAAACATATTTATTGATGCAAGCTACGGAACAATAAGCTTTAAACAGAAATAATTTAATTCCTTAACCCTTAAACAAAACTATTATGAAGAGATTATTTTTTATCTCAGGGCTATGCCTTGCCTTTTTTACAAGCTGTATTCGACTCACTGATGTTGAAAGAAACAACGACAACATCAAGCAATTTAGAAATTTACAAAGCAGCTTCAATGGAATAGAACTTCAATCATCATTCGATTTAGAAATTATTGAATACAATAGTGACACTATTATTGTTGAAGCTGAAAGTAATCTTCAAAAGCTAATTTTAACTGAACTGCGAAGTGGTCGAATTATTATTAAAACTCCTTTAGGTAAATGCATTAAACCACATGGAAGAGTTAAAATCTATTGTAAAACAAATGCATTGCAAAATGTTTCTGTAACCGGTTCGGGGGCAATTTATAGCAATAATTTATCTTGTAACGAGACTTCATACTCAATTGAAGGAAGTGGAAACATTAACATTATCAAATCAGAGTCAACTAAGGAATGTAAGGTTGAAGGATCTGGTTCTATAGATATTGACAGTATTTACGGCAAAAACATTGCACTTAAAATTGATGGTTCAGGCGACATTTCAACTAAAAAAATGGTTTGCACATCAACAAATATCGACATCTGTGGTTCGGGTAATATTAGAGCCAAAGGATCATCGAAAACAACCAATATTGAAATCAATAGTTCTGGTGATTTTAGCGATTTCACATTCATTACCGATTCTTGTACAGCAACAATAAATGGTTCTGGCTCCATAAAACTTTTTGTACTAGAAAATCTAAATGCAACAATAAAAGGATCGGGCTCTATTTTATATGATGGCAACCCTACTGTCTACAAAAAAATATGGGGTTCAGGTACAATTTCAAAACGTTAAAAATCTTTATTTTCAAACCTTTAAATCTTAAAAAAATGAAAACTAAATCATTAATTATTGCATTTGCATGCATAGCTAGTAGCATTATTTTAAATGCACAAGACACAAAAGACACAAAAGACACAACCAAGTATTCAGTTTTAGATCACACAAAACGTGAATCAGAAATCAAAACTATTTTTGGGAATAATCACTCTAATGGTTTTTACATGAGTATCGATTTAGGCTTCTCTGATATGAATAAAAGCCAAATGATAGAAACAGGTCAAAGAATGGCTTGGATTGTAGATCATTCAGTTGCAATCGGTATTTTTGGAACTGGTTTTGTATCAGCTAATAATTTCGATAAACAAATAAACGGAGTTAACTCATCACTTTCTATTGCCGGTGGTTATGGTGGATTTTTAATTGAACCTATTCTTTTTGCAAAAAAGCCAGTTCATGTAACATTCCCAATGATGATTGGTATTGGTGGAGCTGGATATGATACATATACTTATAATGGTAAAACCTATGACTATAATAGTAGTAGTAACGGTGATGCATTTATGGTTTTAAAAGCTGGAACTGAAGTTGAATTAAACATGTTAAAATTCATGCGATTAGCACTAGGTGTTCAATACAAATATTTTTACGGTATGAATCTTGAAGGTTTTGGCAAAAACGATTTAAATGGAATAAGCGGAACTGTTGCGTTTAAATTTGGCAAATTCTAAAATGAAACGAGGCTGTTATTTATTTAATATAACAGCCTCGCTTTATTTTATTATAACATTACCATTAAAAATGAACATGAACATATAACCATTGCGAAACTTTAAGCATTTTAAAATAAAAGAAAGATCCTTCGGGCAAAGTAGGATCCATAAAACTAAATTGTTTATTTAGTTTATCAAGATAAAAAACGCCAAAAGCAACCATAATTCCATATTTAATCAAGCTAAACAATACTCCAGCCAATCGGTTAGGAATTCCTAGAGCAACAGCTTTAACAAATTTTGTTAAAAGCCATCCAACAAAATAAACCAAAGCAAAAAGAACAATCAAACATACAGCATAAACCGTAATAGGAGTATATTGTGATGTAAAATCATATTTTGTTTTTAGAATTGGCACAAGATAATCGGTTAAAATCCTTGATCCCCATAGCCCAATAACTAAAGCAGCAAGGGTTGTCAATTGGAGGATTAATCCTTTTACCCATCCACGATAAATTGCCCAGCAAAGTGGCAATGCTAAAATTATATCAAGATAATTAAAATGTATTGACTTCATGATTTTGTAATTTGACGAACAGGTATATATGCGGCAATAAAACCAATAATTGTAACAACGAGTAAAACGTTAATACCATCCGACCACATCATTTTAACTGGATACGCATCAACAACAAAATTACCACTCTGATTAAATGCTAACAAACCATATGTCGATTGTAACCAACATAATAATACACCCAACGATAATCCAATTAAAGCTCCCAAAAGCGATATCATCCAACCTTCAAAAAGGAAAATTCGTTTTATTAGTTTGTCATTTGCACCCATGCTTTTAAGAATACCAATATCTTTCTTTTTGTCAATAATTAACATCGTGAGCGATCCAACAACATTAAAAGAAGCAATAAGTAAGATAAATGAAACAATCATAAATACGCCCCATTTTTCTGACTTTAACACTTTAAAAACAAATTCATGTTGCTCTTCTCTATCCTTCACCGTATATGACGATCCAATTATTTCCTTTATTTGTGATGCAATTTCCGATTTATTTTCAGAATCAACTTTAAGTTCTATTTCGCTTACTTCCTTAGAATAATCGAGCATCTTACGAACCATTTCAATAGATGTAATTAAATATCGTCCATCAATATCTTGTTGCGTTTGAAAAATTCCTACTGGAAAAATTGAAAGCTGTTTATATGCTTGATCGGGAGCTGCCATAGGGCCGGCTAATCTACTTGGAACATACACATGAATTGGTTCTATAAGTTGCAATCCTATTGAAAGATAATATGCCAAACCTTGTCCTGCCATTCCATAACTTACAATAGTATCACCCAACAGATATTTACCAAAAATCAAATGCTTTTCAAGATTATTTGTTGCATTGTATGTTTCTGAAACACCTTTAATTCTCCCAATAAATTGTTTGTCGGTATATTTTAATAAGACGTCTTCTTCAACAGCTTCGCTATATGAAATAACTCCTTGAATATGTTTTATTTTCTCAAAACGAGCATCAGGAATAAATACTTTTCCTTTAACTGCAGTAATTTTCAAGTCAGGATCGAAAGAATCATACATCCCTTTCACTAAGCCTTGTAAGCCATTAAAAACACTTAAAGCTACAAACAATGCCATAGTAACTATTGCAACTACAACAACTGATATCACCGAAATGTAATTTATCACATTTCGAGATTTCTTTCCGAATAAGTAGCGTTTTGCAATGAAGAGAGGCAAGAACATTGTTATAAGTTACAGATTTATAAGATACTGTTTAATAAAAACCACAGAATAATGCAATTCTTAATTAGCAAACTAGCACATTTAAAATTAACACATTATTTTATTTCCAAGCTTTCACAATCAATCCAGTTCCTGTTTTATGTGTTTTATATAAATCTCTATAATTTAATAAAATCACAAAAGGAAAAACAATCACATAATAAAATGGTAATAGTAGGAAAAATAACTTCGAAGCATTCAACATCAAAATCGGATATTTCATACTTAACTTCCAAGCAATGTTACCAGGACATCCGTATGAATAACGAGCTTTTACTTTCGAGAAACCAGCACTTTTAAGCTTTTCTTCTATTTCGTTAATATTATAACCATCGCGCACGTGCTCATCAACAAAACCGTCTTCATGGTCGTCATGCACATCCGATCCACCTTGATCGGAAGGTGTAGAAATTAACAACATTCCACCCGTTTTCATCGATGCCACAAAATTTTGAAACACTTTTACATCTTCCAAAATATGCTCCATAACATCAACCGATAATATCAAATCGTATGTGTTTGGTTCATTAAAATTGGTTAAATCGGCATATTCAAACTTTACTCTTTTATTTTCACCAATAGCGGTAAAAAAAGAGTTACAATCAGCTATTTGTTCTTCTTTAACATCAACAGCCTTAATTGAATATGATGAGTTCATAGTCGACATATTGTAGGTATACTGACCAAAACCAGAACCAGCATCAAGAATCTTAACTTCTTGAACTTTGGTTAACGACCAAGCTCTAAGTTCTTTCTTTATATGCCACGAACGGAGTAAAAGAATATCTAAAAGACGATAAAATAATTTTCTTAAAAACGGTTTTCTATTAAAAACCGCACCTAAACTACGTTTAATAGGATCGTATTGCATGTGTTATATGTTTTTAAGCAATTTATCAATATTTTCAATATAATCGAGTGAATCGTCAACGTTGAAAGCTATTTCGGGTACAATTCGCAATTGATGACGAACTCTTTGTCCAAGAATCGTCCGTATTGGTTTTGCATTTGTTTTTAAAAGTTCGTGAATTTCTTCAACTTTTTGTCCTGGACAAAAAATACTAACGAATGTTTTTGCAAAACTAAGATCGGGGCTCATTCTCACCATCGTAACGGTAACCATAGCTCCACGACAAAACTCACGACTTTCTTTTTGTAATATATCGCTAAGTTCTTTTTGTATTAATCTAGCTACTTTTTCTTGTCTTGTTGTTGCCACTTTTTATAATTATTAATTTTGAATTATTAATTCTGAATTTTTGAATATTTTAAATAGTTTTCAATCTCAATTAAAAATTTATAATTAAGAATTCAAAATTATTTATTTATATATCCATATTTACGTAAAGCTCCTTCTTTGTCACGCCAATCTGGATCGACCTTTACATATAATTCGAGGAATGCTTGTTTACCAATAAATGCTTCGATGTCTTTTCGAGCTTCGATTCCAAGTTTTTTGATTGCTTTTCCTTTATCGCCAATAATGATTCCTTTTTGACTATCACGCATTACAATAATAACGGCACGCATACGATCAATTTTTGCACTTTCTTTATATTCTTCCAAATACACTTCTACCGAATAAGGAATTTCTTCTTTATAGTTTAGCAATATTTTTTCACGAATGATTTCAGCAACAAAAAAACGTTGTGGTCTATCGGTCAAATCATCTTTATCATAATAAGGAGGACAATCGGGTAAAAGACTTTTAATCTTATCGAACAACCAAATGGTATTAGCCTTATGAAGTGCAGATACACAAATCACTTCACATTTAGGAAATAAAAATTTAAGAGTATCTATTTTAATTTGTATTTCATCAGTTGATGCTAAATCTATTTTATTAAGCACAACAATAATTGGAATGTCCAATTTGTTTACACTTTCAATAAATTCAGGATTCTTATCTACGGTTTCAGTTACATCGGTCACATATAGCAGTATATCAGCATCTTCAAGTGCCGATCGAGAGAAAGCTAACATCGATTCTTGAAGTTTGTAAATAGGTTTCAATACTCCAGGAGTATCGCTATATACAATTTGAAAATCTTCACCATTAACAATTCCCATTATACGATGACGAGTTGTTTGAGCTTTTGATGTAATGATAGACAATTGCTCGCCTACCATTGCATTCATTAACGTTGATTTCCCAACATTTGGATTACCAACAATATTTACAAAACCACTTTTGTGTGCCATATTATTTAATCGACATTCGTTTAAGAATACTTACTTCTTCGTTTGTTAAGAATCGCCATTCGCCACGAGGAAGACTTTTCTTGGTTAATCCAGCGAAATATACACGGTCAAGTTTTACAACTTTATAATCGAAATGTTCAAAAATGCGACGAACAACACGATTTTGTCCTGAGTGAATTTCAATACCAATTTGTGTTCTATCACCAGGTTCTACAAAACTTACTTCATCAGGTTTCACAAAACCATCTTCCAATGGAACTCCATGTTGAATTGTAGCTAAATCACCTTCGGTAATATTTCTATCAAGCCAAACATGATAAATTTTGCTTTTACTAAATTTTGGATGTGTTAATGTTTGTGTTAATTCACCATCATTCGTTAATAAAAGTACACCTGTTGTATTTCTATCTAAACGTCCCACAGCATGTAATTGCTCGCGAACCGAGCCTTTTAACATATCGAATACTGTACGACGCGCTTCGGGATCATCGGTAGTAGTAACGCAATCTTTGGGTTTGTTCATCAAAACATATACTTTCTTTTCGGGAATTAATGTTTTTCCTTTGTAAGTAATAGTATCAGTTAATAGAACTTTAGTACCTAATTCGGTAGTGATTTTCCCATTTACTTTTACTTTACCAGAAAGAATTAATTCATCTGCTTCGCGACGTGAACATATTCCAGCATTTGAAATATATTTATTTAAACGCAAAGAACCATCATCATTTTTTGACGATTTTATATCAATATCTTGATATACTGGTTTTGTTTTAGTTCTATAACTTGGTTTTGAATCACGATTATCTCTTGTTTCATTATCACCACGATGTTCTGAACGATTATTTTCGCCCATATATTTCGTTTTAGATAAAAATGGACGACGTTCTGAATCACCAAAACTTGATGTTGAATCTTTCTTTTTAAAATCATCTGTTTTAAACGAACGTTTGGGACGATCATTAAAATCCTTTTTATCGTCAGAGCGATAACGTGAACTTCCTCCAGAACTTGGTCTAGATGAATTATCGTCTGAATGGAAACTGCGTTTAGGTCTGTCACTACTATCTTTTCGATCATCAGAACGAAAGCGTGAACCAGCACCATAACTTGGTCGTGAAGACGAGCTTTCTGAACGCGAATCTGTTCTTCTTGGTCTATCGCTACTATCTTTTCGGTCATCAGAACGAAAGCGTGAACTTCCGCCTGTGCTTGGTCGTTTAGTAAATGTTGAATAGTTTTTTTGTTTACTATCATCATCAAATGATTTACTATCTGCTTTTGAACCAGAATCATCTGAATCAGAATAATTTTTTCTTGGTTTGTAATCCGGTTTTTCAAATCTTTTTTTACCAAAAGGTTTTCTATCACCCGAATCACTTCGTTTCCTATTATTACCGGAAAATTGTCTCATTACAAAATACTTAAAAATTAATCTGCAAAGTTCATCAAAAAAAACAAGACCACAAAAATCGTTTGCTAGTATTTTGAATTTGATTTTTAATAAAAGCAAAAAACGCTCGAATAATTAAATATTCGAGCGTTTTCAGAATAATAATCTGTTATGAAATTATTCAATTACAACTTTTGATTTATATGCTTTGGTAGCATTAAGAACTATATAATAAACTCCTTTAACTTTCAAATCGATTTTTGCTTGACCAGCAATAACTGTTTCAGAAAAAACTATTTTGCCTGTTTCATCAAAAACATTTACAACTCCTGATTCTGGTATTGTTATGGTTACAATACCTTTAGATGGATTTGGGCCTGTTGTTAATTCTAATGCATTTACAATATCAGAACCAACGATTTCCGACTCCGCTAAATTCGATAATGATTGACTAAATGGGCCAGAATCAGACTTAAATTTTGAAGAATAACATTCATTAACTAAGGTACCTACAGCCATATAAGAATACAGACCAGCAGAAGCTTGCACCTCAGCCTGTAATCCAGCTAACATTTCAAGTAATCCAGTACCACCAATAATATCAAATTTTTTAAATTCAACATAAGGTAACTTATTAAATGAACTTAAAACTGATATTGTTGTATACAAGCCATGATCAAACATTGCAATATCACTTTTTTCAACTATTTTCAAATCAGGTTGATTTGTCCCATTTGGTGTGATACTTAACCCAAGAGGTGTTTTGGGATAGCTTTCTGGTGATGTCGAATTATCAGTATAAACTGCTTGAATTTTATAGAAAGATTTTGACTTTCCAGGCAGACTTTGCATATCTCTATATACACTATAATCTCCAATTTTTGAAACATTATCAATTACGGAATAGACACCATCAAAAGTTGTAGATTTTAAAATATTAAAACCTTTTATATTTATTCCATCGGGGAAGTTCCAAGCTAAAAATGTTTTATTTATAGCAGTATCTACAGAAACAAAACAAATTTGTGGAACATAAGCTCCTAAAACAGGAGTTTTAGTAATAGTATTTGAAAAATCAGTATATGGTTTACTTAGCGGTATATTTTCATTAATACTATCTTTAAATGAATTGAATGAATAAGTAATGTATAATGGTATTGCTGCAAAACTTTCAAGTTTATCTGCACAAATAGTTCCATAACATAACTTTACAGGAATATCAAATGTTGTTGTATAATTCCCATTGATATCAGTAACAACTGTTTTATCAACACCAAAAACATTTATACCTTGAATGTAGTAACTTTTTATGACAACAGAAATACCGCTATTATCTGTTGCTTTATCTATCTTAGCTACGCCATTAATAGTAACTTTGATAGTTTCAGTGGTTTGAGCAAATATATTTACTGAAAAAAAGACAGCAAATACAACATTGACGAGGGTAAGTTTATTTCTCATAACATTCTTTGTTTTTAGTATATTCAAATTTAATAAATTTTCAGTACTTTTGCAAGTATTAACTAAAATGGTTTTAACTAATGACATTTTTAAAACACATAGCCCTATATATACTGTTAATTTTTACTTTGGTTACAAAAGTAAATGCTCAATCACAAAAAGACAGTTTAAAAAACCTTAAGATAGACGAGCAAATTGCTGTTTATTCGCAAGCTGGAGAAAAATTAATGGCTACCGACATTTTACAAAGTGAAAAGAATTTTGTTAAAGCTTGCAATCTCGCAAAATCTATTAATAATCGCCTTGAAGAAGGAAATGCACTTCATAATCTTGGAAAACTTTATTTAAAAAAGAATAATATAGATGGTGCAAAAAAATACTTTGAAAGAGCTATTGTAATTCGCGAAGAAATAAAAGACAACGAAAATCTAAATAAGTCACTCAATCAATTAGGTATTATTTTACAAGATAAAGGGCAATTAGATTCAGCTCTTGAATTATATGATAAAGCATATCGTGTAGCAGAATCTGTGAAATTTTATAGAGGAATGGCTATAGCTACTAAGCAAAAAGGTATGGCTAATTTCAGAAAAGGACAACATCAACAAGCAATTAAATATTATATGCAGGCTCTTGATTTCTTTGAAAAAAGTAAATCGGATGATGGCATGCTTTCTACATATAATAATATCGGAGGTGTTTATGCTGCTCTTTCCAAAAGTAAAGAAGCTCTTCTATATTATAATAAATCGCTAGGTTTAGCTCAGAAGCTAAATAATCCACAAGAAATAGGAAACACATACAATAGTATTGCAACAATATTTTTATTAAAGAGCACTAATGGCCGTATTAATGACTTTTATAGTATTGATTCTGGAATCATTTATCTAAAAAAAGCTACAAAATACTTCAAAATATCAAATTATCAATTAGGTCTTTCTCAGTGTTTACATAATTTGGCTCAGATTAATTTACAAGCAGAGAGATATTCTGATTGCTTACGTCAAAGTGATTCTGCAATATCTATTGCAGAACAATTAGATAATAAGAATGAATTAGTCTTTAATAGAATTACAATTGGTCAATGTTATGGCAAATTAAAAAACTATGAAAAGACAATTTCAAACTTTAATACTGCAATAAAAATTGCGTTAGATGCTAACTATAAAGAAGGTAGATTATCGGCATACGATTTTTTATCGCAAGCATTATATGATTTTAAAAAATATGATTCTGCATATATCTATCTTTCAAAATACACAAAACTACAAGATACATTACGTGGTGATCAGGCTCAGAAAATAATCCAAGAAATGGAAACTCGCTATCAAACAGCGAAAAAAGAACAACAAATTAAAGAAGGTAATATAAAAAACGAAGCACAAAAGAAGCAACTTTATTTCGTGTTAGGTTTCTTGATATTAGTAGCATTGTTTGCTCTTTTTGCTTTGATCCAGTTCCTACAAAAACGTAAAGCTAATCAAAAATTGACTTTTCAAAACATTGAGATTAATCGAAAAAATGTTGAGATCGAAGAACAACGAAATCAAGTAATGCAACAAAGAGACCTTATCAAGGAACAACAAAAAGGTATCATGGATAGTATTCATTATGCGAGTCGAATTCAACAAGCGATTTTACCGAGCGAAGATTATCTTGATAATTTATTGGGTCGAAATTATTTTATTCTTTACAAACCACGCGATATTGTTAGTGGTGACTTCTATTGGATTGGAACAAGAAACAATAAAAAGATAGTTGTTGCTGCCGATTGTACTGGTCATGGTGTACCTGGTGCATTCATGAGTATGTTGGGTACTGCATTTTTAAATGAAATAACCAACCAATTAAATGATAATTTAAATGCTGCTGCTGTTTTAAATGAATTACGCGATTATGTCATTTCATCGCTTAAACAAACGGGTAAAAAAGGTGAGCAAAAAGACGGAATGGACGTTTCGATGTACATTTACGATGAAAAAACAATGATGTTGGAATATGCTGGTGCAAATAATCCTTTGTTTATCGTTCGTAAAAATCCAGATATAATGGAAGAGTTTACAAATGGACGTATAACTCAAGAAATATTTGAAACAGAAGATCAAAAAGGTTGTGCACTATTACATGTGAAAGCAGACAAAATGCCTATTGGTATTTATTCAGAAACACATCCATTTGAAAGTATTATGATTCAATTACAACCTGGCGATATTTTATATAATTTCTCGGATGGTTATGTTGATCAATTTGGAGGCCCCAAAAACCAAAAATTCCTTACCAAACGCTTCAAAAAACTACTTACGAATATAAATACCTTACCTATTCACGAGCAATATACAAAAATTGACTCTGCTATCGAAGATTGGAAAGCTGGCTATGAGCAAATCGATGATATTCTTGTGATTGCATATAAAGTATAGATTTATTTTATGTCAATTCGAGCCTTTCGACAAGCTCAGGGCGATAATTGACATTCAAGCATTTATTTGAGCTTGTCGAAGCATTTGTTTTTCAATTCACACAAAACTTTGACAACAGATTAAATCATGATTCATTATTCCTTAATTGAAATTGCGTCCATTGTTAATGGTACTATTTCAGGCAATTCAACTTTATGTATTTCATCCTTAATTACTGATAGTAGAAATCATGTATCGACCAAAGATGGATTATTTATTGCGATAAAGGGAAAGCAACATGATAGTCATATTTTCATTGAAAGCCTTTATCAAAAAGGTGTTCGTAGCTTTTTAGTAGAATATTTACCCGAAATTATTCATGAAGATGCTGGCTATATTCTTGTAATAAATTCTCTTCAAGCTTTACAAAAACTTGCGGCTAATCATCGCCAGAAATTTTCTATTCCAACGATTGGAATTACTGGAAGTAACGGCAAAACAATTATAAAAGAATGGTTGCATTATTTATTGTCTGACGATTACTCAATTGTTAGAAGTCCCAAAAGTTATAATTCTCAAATTGGTGTTCCATTATCCGTTAGCTTACTTAACAATTCGCATCAACTAGCAATTTTTGAAGCAGGAATATCGGAACCTAAAGAGATGGAGAAATTGCAAACTATCATAAAACCATCAATTGGAGTTTTTACGAATATTGGCAATGCACATCAGGAATATTTTGAATCAATAGAACAAAAAATTTCAGAAAAATTAAAGCTTTTTAAAGATAGTGAGGTAATTGTTTATTCAAAAGATTATAGTAAAATCGATGAACTAATTCAAAAGAGCAAGACTAAAACGTTTACATGGTCAATTAAAGGAATAGATGCTGATATTTGTGTGACGCAGATTATTAAATCTCAGAATGAGTGTACTATTCACTTTAATCGTAATGAGAAAAACGATTCAATTTCGATTCCCTTTAATGATGATGCATCGATAGAAAATGCGATTTGTTGTTTAAGCTGTTTAGCATATTTAGGTAGATATTCGAACGATAAAAAACATTTATTCAACCATCTACCTTCCATTGCAATGCGATTGGAATTAAAGGAAGGACACAACAATACTACAATAATAAACGATAGTTATAATTCAGATCTTGAAAGTATAAAAATTGCTCTTGATTTTTTAAATCAACAAAATCAATATGCAAAAAAAGTTGTTATACTATCTGATGTTCAACAATCGGGAATACCACTCGACCAGCTTTATGGTTCATTATTTTCAATTTTAGAAGAGAAAAAAGTTGATTCATTTATTGGAATTGGACCTGATTTATTTAAATGCAAACAAAAAGGTCTTTACAAAGGCGATTATTATTTTTCAACTGAGCATTTTATTGAGCAATTACCCAACTATCATTTCTCAAATTGTTCAATATTAATTAAGGGTGCACGAGCATTTACATTTGAGAAGATAACAACTGAACTTGAACAACGTCTACATCAAACGGTTTTAGAAGTTGACCTCAATGCATTAAGTAATAATTTGAATTATTTCCGATCGTTACTTCAACCTAAGACTAAAATTGCTGTAATGGTTAAAGCATTTTCGTATGGTAGTGGTAGTTTTGAAATTGCAAATTTATTGCAACATCATCGTGTTGATTATTTGGCCGTAGCATTTGCTGATGAAGGTATTGAACTTCGAAACGCTGGAATAACCTTACCAATAATGGTGATGAATCCAGAACCAGAAACATTTGACACAATGATTGAACATCAGTTAGAACCCGAAATTTATAGTTTTAGAATATTATCATTATTTACAACAGCTCTTGAAAGGTCACAATTAAGTACAACCTACCCTATTCATTTAAAATTTGATACAGGAATGGCAAGAATGGGATTTGTTGTCGATGAAATTGACGAGTTAATAAAACGAATTCAACAAACAACATCTATCACTATTGCTTCAATATTTTCACATCTTGCAGGAAGTGACGAAGAACAATTTGATTCATTTACAAACAAACAAATCAGCATATTCAAAAACATTTCAGAACAGTTTAAAATAGCATTTCCGTATCAAATCGACAGACATATATTAAATTCCGCGGGCATAGAACGTTTTCCTGAATCACAATTTGAAATGGTTCGTTTAGGTATTGGATTATATGGCATAAGTGCAATTCAAAGTGAGAAACTTCAGCACATAAGTACATTAAAAACATGTATTTCTCAAATTCGCATCTTACAAGAAGGGCAAAGTGTAGGTTATAGTAGAAAAGGGCAAATAACAAAGAAATCAAAAATAGCTGTTATCCCTATTGGATATGCCGATGGATTAAACCGTCGTTTCAGTAATGGCGTGGGAGAAGTACTAATAAATGGACAACGAGCTTCGATTATTGGCAATGTTTGTATGGATGCATGTATGATAGATATCACAAATAATGATACTCAAGAAGGTGACGAAGTAATTATTTTCGGAAAAGATCTTACCATAAGTGAACAAGCATTGAAAATAGGTACCATTCCTTATGAAATTCTAACATCAATTGCTAGACGAGTAAAACGAATTTATGTGAAGGAATAAGCTTTAAAATCCTTTATATTATCCAAACTGAACTAAAACTTTTCACAATAAGTGCAATCGAATAATCTTCAACGACTAATAGAATTGGCAGACTCCGTTTTTGACACTAAAAACGACAATAATCAGCTTGATGTCAATGAAGATGTATTATTAAAACTTCAAAAGATTCATCCTTCTACAATATCAGAATATAATGAAGGGAATGGACCTATTGCATGGGTTTTATTGATTCCAACAACAGAGGAATTAATGTTTAAATTCATAAAAAAGGATATTTCTGAAAAACAACTTTTTGAACTAACCCCCTTAAACGCAAAATACGAAGCTCTATATTTATGCTCAGCATTAGTCTTAAAAGAATATCGAAATAAAGGAATAACGAAACAACTTACCCTGTCTGCAATTGAGAACATAAGAAAAACCCATCTAATTAAATCGCTATTTGTATGGCCATTTAGTACCGAAGGCAATATTGTTGCTGAAAACATTGCAAATATTGTGCTATTGCCTTTATTAAAACGAGAATAGATAATTCAAGTATTTCATTCCTTTCTCGCTTTTTTATACCTTTGCTCAAAATTTAACAAATGGGCATAGAACAAGGTATTTTCCAACGTACGGCATTGCTTTTAGGCGACGAGATAATGAATCGTATCAAACAAAAACGGGTAATTATTATTGGCATTGGCGGTGTTGGAAGTTGGTGTGCAGAAAGTTTAGTTCGTTCTGGAATTAAAAATATCACGATTGTAGATTCTGATAGAGTTTGTATTACAAATATCAACAGACAACTACATGCAACAGTACAAACAGTTGGACAAGTAAAAACTGAATCGTTAAAAAAACGTTTGCTTGAAATAAATCCCGAAGCAAACATTACGGCTCTTCAAAAGATTTATAATGAAGCTAGTCATGATGATTTTGAGCTTGACTCATACGATTTTATTATAGATGCTATTGATAGCTTAGGTAGTAAGATGCATTTAATTAGAAAAGCAACACGCACAAATGCATTCTTTATATCGTCAATGGGTGCTTCATTAAAAATAGATCCATCAAGAATTAAAACAGCAGAATTTTGGAAAGTGAGTGGTTGTCCGCTTGGAGCAAGACTTCGTAAAATGATTAAAAAAGGAGATATGCCTGCGAAACCATTTCTATGTGTTTATAGCGACGAGGTATTGGAAAACAAAGGTGCAGGAGCATCGTGTGGAACTGATAAATGTTTATGCCCAAAATCGCAAATGATTGAAGGTGATCCTTCATTAGCAGAACATGAATGGTGTAGCACAAAAGCAGTAATAAATGGTACAATGGCTCATATCACAGCAATCTTTGGATTTACTATTGCGGGATTGGTAATACAAGAAATCTATAAAGAATAATGTCCATAAAAAAGAGCCTGCCACCTTTCAATGACAGACTCCCAAACAACTATTAGTAACCTGAAAACAGTTATAAAAATACATACCTTAGATTCTATATTTCAAAAAAATTGGTAAACGACAAAAATCACTTGGTGAATGTTTCTATTTATTTTTTAAGAACCCAGAAATAGAGAGTATCAGTACTCATTGAAGTAAATAACCCCCATCCATTTGTAACATTACTTGGTGGATTTGCCATATTATTAGAATTAAGATTTGTAGTTTCTAATAAATCATAATATTCTTTATTAATGGTACATAATACTGCACGATATTTTCCATACAATCCCAGTTCCATTTGATTAATATTATACGTATCATCCTGATTGGCTGGAGTTAAACGCTTCGTTTTTATATCATCAGGCGACATCAGTGTATTTGTATAAATTCTTGATTTATCGAGCCATTCGATAACTAAAAAATGATAATCGTCAGCAGAATTGTCCCATGTTAATTCTAAGTTTACAAACGAATCTGGACCTGGACCAAAACTAGATGTTGTAACTTGTTTCACTTTAACGGTATCGGTTGAAATTGCAAAATCAATTGGTTTCGATGGAACTATAGTCTGGGATTTAATATCAACATTATTATAGGTAAGTTTTATATTAAACGTATCCTTAGGTTTAACAACTATTGATTTTGATGCATAATAATAAACTCCAGATGAAGCTTCTTTCATAACAATATTATTAATATATAGTTTTAATCCTGAAATTGGTTCAGCGGTATCTAAAGTATCATTAGAATAAGGTTTTAATGTTGAAATATTTACAACAATCGAATCTGTTCCTGATACAATAAATGATTCAATAACTGGAGTATTCTTTGTATTACTTGTAACTAAAACATCTTTTTCGCATGAAAGAATAAAAATGCTTAATAATGCTATATAGATTAATTTCGTTTTCATATTTACATTATTTTAATTTGAAACTTAAGGTTAAATTTGGAGTAAATCCAAGTAATGTTACATTGGTTTCGGTTAAACCCGTTTCGTCGAAAGTATATTCTTTATACCAAATATTTTTTCTATTATAAACATTGAATATAGAAAGTCCAACTTCACTTTTTATCATATCACCAATTAAGAATTTATATTTAACAGCAATATCAAGTCGATGATAATCGGGATAGCGTGATGCGTTTTTTGAACTTGTTACCGTATAATTTTTAACTGTTCCATCGGGCTGCGTAATACTAAATGTCCCAACTGGTGAAGTATAAGGTTTTCCGGTTGTATAAATCCACGTTGCAGCAAAAACCCATCGACCAATAGTATAGGTATTAACAAATTTAAATTCATTTGTTACATCGTGCGAAGCTGGGAAATAAGAACTTCCATAAACATCGAATTTGTATCGTGTTTGACCATAAGTATAACCTACCCAACCGGTGTAATTTCCAAATTTCTTTTGTACTAATAAATCTAGCCCACGTGAATGCCCCGAACCTTCATAAAACAATTGACTATAATCGAGTCCTCGTCGTTGAAAACGCAACGTATATTCACTTAAGCCTGAAATGTTTTTATAATATGCTTCAGCATCAAAGAGCCAATCGCCAGTTTCGTAACTTGCCCCAGCTATATAATGTATCGATTTACTGATTGGAACTGTTTTATTATCAGATAAAATCCAAATATCGCGACTACCCGATGAAATATCTTCACGAATAATTCTATTGGCAAATTGATAAAATGTTCCCCACGACGCTTTAAGTTTAACTTTTTTAGTTAAATCATATGATGTTTGAAAGCGAGGTTCCCAATATAATCTATTAGATAGTTGATAATAGCTTAAACGAATCCCTGGCAATACATGCAACTTCTTAGCTAAAGTTAATCGATCTTGTACATAACCAGCACAGAGGAATGCATTATTATTGATTTTTAAAATAGTTGTATCGTCAGTATTATAATCATATTTTATTCTATACTCGGTAGCATGCAATCCAAACTCTAATTGATTTGTTTGACTAAATTTATACTCATTATCCGATTTAAATGAGAAATCATACAACTTATTAGTTTCAGTACTTCCACTATTGAATTGCTTTGAAGTATCGTTTTTCAACACAAATCGTTCATTCGATTTATCTCTATTACTATAATAATTTGAGAATGAAATCAAATTGTTTGAATAAAAAAAGTCGCTACTTTTCCTCGACCATTTTAAACTACTTCCCCAGTTTCCCCATTTCGAAAGATCGCTATTTGAACCTCCAACAGAAGCACCGCCCCCCATCCTACTATAAGAATTTGAGTTATCAAGATTATCTTGACCATTAAAAACACTTAATGAAACAAGATCTTTCGGTGAGAGATTATAGGTTATTTTTCCGTTAAGATCATAAAAATACGATTTTGGTTTTGTTTCTTCTGAACTAATTCCCATTGCATCGGGGCGTTTCATTCCAGAAGGAGCACCCTCTGGTTGTGAACTAGTAGATGTTTTACTAAATGCATTAAACAATTTATCGTATAGAAATGTTTGATACGTACGTCGTCCAGACAAGAAAACAGATCCTTTTTCATTTAAAGGGACCTCAACATATGCATTAATACCTAAAAAACTAGCATCAACTCCAGCATTAAAAACTTTTGAATTTCCTGTTTTTCCAACAATATCAACAACGCTTGAAATTCGTCCTCCATATTTTGCTTCAAAGCCACCTTTAAACAATGTCACATCTTTAATAGCATTTGAGTTAAATGCACTAAACATTCCATATAAATGTTCTTGATTATAAACAGTAAAACCATCAAATAGAATTAAATTTTGATCGGGAGTTCCACCTCTAACGTATAAACCAGACGAAGCTTCATTTGCACAACTAACACCCGGCATTAGCTGAAATGCACGAAACACATCTTTGTCTCCTAGTGATGGTAATTCGCCCAATTTAATCGGCGACATTTTCATTTCACTTACCCCTTCTGAAGCCTGTAAAACATTATTCCTCTGACTCATTACGGTTACTTCTTCGATTTGAGTATTAGCTTGAACAATAGGAATTAATATTCGAGAAAGTTTCATTGAAGGATTTAAATAAAAATCGAAATTTTGATAACCCACATAACTAACTGTAATTGTTGAAGTATCGGTTGGAACTTTAAAAAGAGTAAAATATCCGTCAACATTTGTAACAGTAGCCTTTTGAGTCCCCTTTATATTAACAGTAGCAAAAGGTAAAGCTTCACCCGAAAAAGCATCTTTTATTACGCCCGAAATAGTAATGTCAGTTTTTTGAGATCTACCAAAATATCGCTTATTTTCAACAACAATTGCAGCTGTTTTAGGTCCCCTTTCGTCGTCTTTCACTTTCGACATTTCTTCAGGAGTTTTCATCACAATACGTATACGATTTAAGCTATCGAGTTTCCAGTTCAATGTTTTCTGATCTGCAAATATAACATTGAGTGACATTCTCAAACTTGTATTAGTCAATAATGTACTAACTCTATAAGGAGAAACCAATTCAGAATCGACAACAATTGCAGCATTATATTTTATTTTAAGCTGCATAAGTACTTTATAGAGATTTACCCCATAATAATATTCATTAACCTTAATTGAATCTAAAGCAGTTTGCGATTTCGCTTGAACTACTGATACAATAAGAAAGACTAATCCCAAAAATCCTTTTTTAATCATAAATACTTTACCATTTTCGGCGAAAGTATTACGAATAAATTGGCATTACATAGCTTTTGGGTAAACAACAAAAAAGTAAGGGGGAAAGAATTTTTGGATTTATTATCTTTTAGTAGTATCTAAAAAGTTTTGTAAATATGTTCTACCAATTGGAACTGAATATTTTCCTAGACTAACGTTTTCGTGCGTAAAATGCGAAATTTGGAACAATGAAACGATAAACGATTTATGTATTCTTAAAAACTGATTTTCTGGTAATTTAACATAAATCGACTTTAAATTTAATAATGTAATAAAACACTTTTCGAAAGTATATATTTTCACGTAATTATCTAATGCTTCAATATAAACAATATCAGCAAAAGAAATTTTAACATTTTGATAATCAATCTTCACTAACAAACAATCATCTTCATTTGGTTTATGAACTGTAGTAGTTAACTCAATTAATTTTCGTGCTTTAAGAACTGCTTTTTCAAAACGTTCGAAAGAATATGGCTTCAATAAAAAATCGACAGCATCAAGCTCAAACCCTTCGACAGCATAACGACTATAAGCTGTTGAAAAAACAACCAAAGGATTATACTCTAAACTTTTCACAATATTTAATCCATCAATTCCAGGCATAGAAATATCTAGAAATAATAAATCGGGTTTATTATATTTAATTTGTTGAATAGCTTCGAATGGATTATTTAAACTTGATTCTAAATTCAAATAAGGTATTCGAGAACAATATTCTGCAATAATTTTTAATGCTGGTGGTTCATCATCAAGTGCTAAACACTTTATTATCATAGGGTATTTATTTCCAATTCTACATTATAAAATCCATCGAGTTGAGTAATACTTAACTGATGTTTTT
>Ga0302296_1000955_pt1 | contig 22208 bp, 23 predicted proteins | sample III_Fen_N3_1_FD_194546 | JGI IMG/M metagenome (GOLD analysis project Ga0302296, IMG submission 194546) | Peat permafrost microbial communities from Stordalen Mire near Abisko, Sweden - III_Fen_N3_1 | ecosystem: Environmental > Terrestrial > Soil > Wetlands > Permafrost | place: Sweden: Abisko...
TATCAATAATGGCAACAAGTGGAAATAGGAAAAAGCCTAAAGCCACTAAAAGTATAACGATAAATTCCATGGGACCCAAAATACCTAAAAGTGTCATGAGGTCTGTTTTTGATGTTAGAATTAAAAATTGATTATCAATTACTAATATACAATATCTAAATCATTTATCACACCTAAAATAGCTTCTGCACAACATTTATTCCAATACCTGGCTGATCCACCAAAGTAATTTTCCCATTCATAACTTGAACTCCTGAATATGGATCATTTGAGATTAGCAGATTTCCATCCAAATCAGCCCAATCAGTTTTTGGAGATAGCTGTGCGGCGGCAGAAATGGCGCACGAAGTTTCGGTCATGCAGCCAATCATCACTTTCATCCCAAGCGACTTGGCCAATGTCAGCATTTGATGGGCTTCGCGCATTCCGGTACATTTCATCAGTTTAATGTTTATTCCATTGTAAACGCCTTTGGCTTTTATAACATCTGCAAGACGTTGCACAGACTCATCGCCAATAGTGGGCAGAGGGCTGTTTTCGGTAAGCCAGGCCATATCGTCGACAGACGTTTTGGGCATCGGCTGCTCAACAAATACAACCCCTTTCTCCTTGAGCCAGTGGATCATTTCAAGAGCCATATTCTTGTCCGTCCAGCCCTGATTCACATCAACGCAAAGCGGTTTATCCGAAACTGAACGAATGGTTTCAATCATTTCCTTGTCTGTTGCCATTCCCAGTTTTACTTTCAGAATTTTATAAGGGTCAGCCTCACCAACTTTCTGCCGAACAACTTCCGGAGTATCGATACCAATAGTAAACGAAGTGTTCGGCGTATCAGCTGGATCGAAACCCCAGATCTTATACCATGGCTGTCCCATTATTTTCCCAACCAGATCGTGTAAAGCAATGTCGATAGAAGCCTTGGCGGCACAATTGCCAGGCATTACCGAATCGACATAAGCCATAATATCGTCCATCTGGAAAGGATCTTTAAACTGACTCAAATTGAGGGCAGAAAGAAATTTGGTTGCTGAATCGACACTTTCGCCCAAATAGGGAGGCATCGAAGCTTCTCCATACCCAAAAACACCATCAAATTCGAGTTGGGTAAGCATATCAGGAGTGGTTTTTCGCGAGCTGTTGGCAATGGTAAAAGTATGCTTCAGGAATAAATCATGGGGCAAAAATCTCAGTTTCAATCCTTTTCCTGAAGATTTCATTTTTTTATCGTTCGCGATTGCAAAAACGGTTTCGAATCCGACAAGGCCAATTGTTGTCGCCAAACCAGCTGTGCGTATAAAATTGCGGCGGGAATGTTCCATAAAATGATTGATTATTGTTGATTGATGATTGAGTACCAGAGATGATTTTTAACCTGAATAATCCCATCGGTATTCAATGAATTCAGGATACGACTGACCGACACCAAACTCTTCGGATCGTTGTGTTTGAATTTTGAATCGTTGGGGTTGAGGCTGTTTACGCGAACCAATCCTGAAGCATTGATATAATCTTCATTGTCCAGATATAGGCCAACGTGAGTAATGCGCTGTGCCGTTCGGCCAAAAAAGAGCAAATCGCCAGATTGCAGATTTTTGTGGTCTTTAAAATCAGGATGTTCGCCGTAACGGGCTTGTTGTGAAGCATCGCGGGCTAAAATTATTCCCTGAGAATAGTATGAAGTTTTGGTAAATCCGGAACAATCAACAGCCTTGCACGATGTCCCGCCCCACAAATAAGGCACTCCCAGCAATTGTTTTGCGACCGATAAAATGGACTGAAGATCAACCGGACGGCTGGTCCATTCGTGATACGAAATGCAATCATACATCTTCACAAAAGCTGTTCTTCCATCAGGAAACCGAACCTGAAAATATCCTTTGACTTCGGAAACTAGCTCGAACAAATCATCCAAGACTAAATCGGAAACGTGGGAAGCTTTTTTGCCAGGAGCAGAGAGGGCAAATCCAGTCATTTCATTGAAAACAATACGTTTACTTTGTTTCCATGCAGACATTTCGGCTTCTGTTTTCAATGAAATCCCCAATTCATCAACCCAACCGATATATTGATCAGGCGTTTGTACTTGCAACCAGCCATCCACTTTTGCCAGAATCTTCACCGGCGTTCCCATCAAAATCTGAGATGCTAATTCTGTTGCATGATCGGGTCCGGTGCGCATATTGGCTACAGAAATCGTCGCCAGTCCCCAGATTTTGTTGCCCAAAGAAGCCTCTGGCAACACAATAATCGAATCGCGGTAACTAACGCCTTGCAGCGAAAGAGAATCGATCACCATACGTTTAGCCTCTGGTAGATTTGTTCGCCCTTTCAAAACAAGTTGTCCTGAATTTTCGACCGATTGCACGTTGAATATTGCTGTACGCTTATCGGGAGCAAATTTCTTATCAACCGAGCTGAGAATGCGGGTCACAACTCGTATTTCTTTCGATTGTGCATTTGCAATAAAGCAAAGCAATAACATATTAATAACAAATAGAATTCCTAATTTCTTCATATTCCAGTTTTTATCTCGAAGCTCTTATTCACGAAGATAATTTTATTTTTTTCGAAACTATGCGTCTTTTCAACATCCGGACGAGAATTGAAATTGCATATCGATGTATTGTTGACTTACTTATATAAAAGATATTTTTGGCGCATTTGTTTAAATCCGAACAATCCGGACTCCCACGATTTCCGAATCTCAGCTTCCGTTTTTCCGGCAATAATCTGTTGCTTCAGTGTTACCACACCTGCCAAATTATCGAAATTTCCCATTTGGTTGCTTTGTTTAAAGTCGAAGAATTTTTCTTTAAACGGATAGGCCTGATACATTTCAATCAGCCACGAAAGGTTTATTTGACCGGTTTTCCTGAAAATACTAGTATCGTATTTCCGCAGGTCAAGTCCGTAGCAGGCTTTATTCTGATGCAATGGCGTTTCACTCATCCCTTTTATGCTGACTGGCGTATACGAAAACTTAAATTTCCCTTTCAAATCAGGATTACCCAGCACGGTAAACGGGAAATGTGTTCCTCTACCCTGACTGATGATAGTACCTTCGAACAAACACAGCGAAGGATACAACAGAACGGATTGCTGGGTATTCAGATTGGGCGATGGCGCTACCGGCAATTCATATTCCATGTTGTGCGAATAATTGGCAACCGGGATTACAGTAAATTTACATTTCAACTGATTATTCAACCAACCTTCGCCATTATACATCCTGGCCAATTCGCCAATGGTCATTCCATGCGTAATGGGTATCGGAAACATTCCGATTCCTGATTTCAGCTTCATATCAAGAATCGGCCCGTCAACGCTAAACCCATTTGGATTGGGGCGGTCGAGAATAATCAGTTCCTTGCTATTCTCGGTGCAGGCTTCCATTACTTTGGCTAACAGGTTGATGTAGGTATAAAAACGTGCGCCCACATCCTGAATATCGAAAATCACCAGATCGACATCAGCCAGATCGGCTTTTGAAGGTTTGCTCTTTTTGCCATAAAGCGATATTTCACGAATTCCGGTTTTTGCATCCACGCTGTCGGCAACTACTGCGCCAGCGCTGGCGGTTCCCCGAAATCCATGTTCAGGCCCGAAAATTTTCACCACGTTTATTTTCAACGATTTTAAACTATCAACCAGTAGGGTGTTCCCAATAACCGAAGTTTGATTGCCAACAATAGCAATCCGTTTGCCTTTCAGCATCGGAAGGTATTTTTCGGTTTGTTCAGCGCCAGTTTTAATTGCTTCGGCACCAAGCAAACGGCCAGCAATAAATAACATCAGAAATACTATTCGAAGCCTCATCTGGTAATTTTTCTCAGGTTTAACAAGTCACTAAGATGAAACAATTCATCGTTTGCCAATTCCACGCTCTCTTTTTTATTCAGGGTCAGCAACTTTTTTCCGTTTGAATTAAAAAGGACAACCAGAAAATCATTTTCAGGAACGGATACACGTCTGTTTGATAAGCTTAAAATTCGCCATACTTTTTCCCATTTTATTACACCAACAGTCATTTCTGGTTTTATGTTTATCCATCGTCCTGTTTTGAATATTCCAAAAAGAACATCGCCACTGCGAACCCGGTGTTTTTCAATGTCGATTGTGGTGCAGAAATAGGTGAACCCGAAGAATGCTCCTCCTATTATGAGCAAAATTGCTTGAAATGAAAACCAGACCACAGCTAACCCAAAAATAAAAACAAGTTTGGCCGCAAAGCTTTCAAAAGGTCCAAATGAGTTGTAAATTTTATTCTTTATTAGCATAAGCCTACTTTTAAACAAATCTACTCATATCATCCCGCATTTTTTCAGTTAATTCCTGAAATGCATCCTGATCTATACAAACCTGAACCAAAATATCAACGATATTTTCTTTGCTGATTTTGTCAAAATCCTCGCGCCGTGGCAGAATAAAGACCCCACCAAAATCAACCGATCCAGGGCTTATCAGCATTTGTTTTTCTCCTTTTTCATAGAACTGACTTGGGCGGTGAGCTTTTCGTGGAAACAGATGGATCGTCCATTTGCCACTCGAAAAAGAACAAAGGGCATTCATCATGGGTTCCACTTTTTCAGGTTGCATTGCTTCAAAATGCTTGTAATACAAATCGATCACATTCAAACCCTCGTCCATCGAAGCGGTTTCAACCGAAATCATTTTCCGGAGGTAATTATCAAATGCCCAAACGCTGGTCTTCTCGCCTGAAAAAAGGATTCTCCCCGAGGATTTGATACGTTCAAATTCATCGGTTACTGGCATAAAGCTGCTTTCTCCTGCCTGAAAGTGTAAATGGTCCGGAGCCGAAGCGCCACATTCCGGGCCATTGTAAAAAACGGTAAAACCTTCCATCGACTCAGCCAGTTCAAACAACATCTTTACGTTGGGAATTAAACGCTGATCAACATGCCGGGTGCATGAAATGGTGAAATGGTTTTTAAATATCGGGAACGGATTGACCAATATCAGGAAATCGTCGCCAAAAGCAATTGCATCCTGTTCTGGCGGACGGTTTTCGTTGCACAAAAAGCATTTGCGTGCAGCAATCGTCTGTTTATCTACCTCAGCCACCGACGATCGCATGCGTTCAGGGTTAAATTGTGCCCGAACCTGAAATCCATCGAACTGGAAGCTTCTCTCTTCGACCTTTTCCAATCCTTTAAAATTTGCAGCAGCCAACGGCCATGACCGAATTTGTGATTCGGTGAATTCGTCCAGAACCTGTTTTGCCGTTTTATTTGTATTTGAAATTAAATCAAGCAATTGTGCCACATCAAGATGTTTTAATTATTCCTTCAATCCCCAATATTTTAATATTTGCCCCATCAAGTCATCGCGCTGCTGGTCGGTTGTAATTGTTTCGAACGGAAAACCCAAAATTACAGAAGAATACTTGCCGTCAAAGCAAATTCCTGCTGTTTTGTTATCGCCTTTGTACCTGAAAAGCACTTTAGCATTTTTGCCTTTTGGCTCAATGGCATCGGGCGATTCGACCTTATAAATTGCCGGGTTGTAATCCTGTACAAAACGGTATTCGCCCGAAAACTGATCGGCAACCGCATTAACCGGATACACGCAACCGCTTTTACTGGCATGATTGGTCATGAACGAATAATGCAACACATCGGAAGCAAAATGACGGGCGAGCGTGTCACCACATAGATCCAGATCGGTACCGATGTAAGCTCCCGACAAGAACAGTTTTGCCTTTTCTCCGGAAGTGTACTGAGTAATGGCCTGCCGCATTTCAGGGGTAAAAAGCGTAAAGTCTTTCTTTTGAAGTCCATATAGCGACTTGGTTGTTTTTTCCTCGCCAAAAATGATGTCGAGCGCTGAGAAGTCATTTGCATTCCAGCCTAACTTCCCAAATGCTTCGTCGCTCATTGAGATAAAACTAAATCCATTATTACGGAAAACTCGACCATGGACCAGCGGATAATCGAACGAATTTCCCTGCACCACGCGGGTTTCCTGATCGGCATAGCTTGACCCAAACCCCGGAGCATCATCGTCCTTCCATGGCGATTTCCGGTCGAAATCGTATTGCGCGCCCACAAAGCTAATGTCGTTTTTATAGGCAACCCCTTCATCTTCTGAAGTCAGGAAGCCAGCCTGTTTGCCGATATCAAAAGCTGCCGGTCCGCAAATGCGGTCGAATGCATTCACAATCAGAACCGGTTTCCGATTGTCGGTCGGCAAGCTGCAAGCCAGTATTTCCGACGGAAAACTTTCGCCGCCTTCGTTCATTGCCGTTACTTTGAAACTATAAATCACTCCCGGTTTTAATTCGCTGCACAGATAGGTTGGTTCGGCCACTTCGCGGCCATTATCGAAACCACCATTTTCGATTCGGGTATATATTTTATACGATTTGGGAACTGCAGTTGATTCCAGTTCATCGGCAACCGGTGTCCACGACAAGCGAATATCCTTCCCTTCCATCTTCATCTGAAAATGATCGACTGGCAGCGGCTGAACCGTGTATTTCTGTCCATTCTGAAAAGCCAAAAACTTCAGGATTCCCTTATAATACGCGCGGCTCACGTCAAATTTAAATCGCGGATCGTTCGCGAGCACCATGTCGGCAAAATTTTGGTGCGACAATAATTCGGACAAAACGGTAGGAACCTTCGTACGGGCTGCTTCCGAATATTGTTTGTTCCACATTGGGCGGCGCGTCCATTGAGGGAAGTATCGTTTCTGAAGGTCGCCAACTAGCTGCGTTTGCACCATGTCAGCCAGATCGCGGCTGGCCCACCTCGACTGCCCGTTTGTAAAATCAGCCGGATCAAAAGTGGTATCATAAATCATTAAAGTGCCAACAATCGTGCTGTCGGGTGTGATTCCGGCATCGGTATGAAACCCCAACGCCATGTCGACCGGAATACCCAAACCTTTGACATCAGGATTACCCTTTGGCCCGTTAGGCGCGCCCATCAGGTAATTCACCCATTCGCCACGACTCTGATAATCGTCTTTGTAATCGTTTATTCCGGCTACGCGTTTGACAAATGCCGCGGCATCTTTTCCGTTGTTCGAATTGGCTATTTTCGCTTTGTTCAGCAAATAAACCAACGTATCGGGCATTCCGGCATACTGTAAATAATAGCGTGCACCTTCCTGATACCGGGGACGCTGACTGGTGAATGCCAGCCATTTTGCCGAATCGAGGGCAAATCCCTCAATATCGCGTTGTTTCTGCAATTGATCTATGTCGCCGACCCTACCGCGAACCACATTTCCCAATCCCCCACCCAATCTGACTGCATCAACTGAAATAAATTTGCCAGTTTCAGTTGATTGATTGGTAAGTTCTATTTTGCTATTCAATCCTTTTTCAAAACGGAATGTCCCCAGGTAAATCCAGGTTTCGCCTCCAATCGTCTGGTTCACCCGCAACTCAGTTTTTCCTCCTGAATGATAAACCGAATAATGCGCATCGGTCACATTTTCTTCGTTCCGAACATAGGAAACAGACACCGCATATTCACCGGATTCAGGAATTTCAGGGGTATAAACAACTCTAGAAGTGGCATTTTTCCGAGCATTCATCTGTCGGGTTGTGCCCATTTTGAAAGCGTTTTCTCCTTCCAGCAAAAACGGAACTTTCAGGCCGAACCCTTTTTCTTTTCCATCCTGAAATGTTTCTCCCAATTCCTGATAAACTGAACCGTTGGTCGAGCCATCGGCATCAACAATAATTTCATGGGTCTGAATGTCGCGTTCACGCGGAAGAAACACGCTGGCACCGGCATTTTCAAGCATTGGCGTAATGTACGGAATCACGAAACTCGTTGTCCAGATGTCTTCAACAGTCAACAAAATGCGCCCACGTTGCCATTCCCACCGGTCGAGCGTATTTTCGTAAAACCAGCCATGACTGGGCCATAGTGCAATGTTGCGGTTGCTCAAACCCTCCCGAAAACTTCTGTTCGCTGAAGCATTTCTAACAACCGGCAATTTTGTGCTGATGGATTGGCTCAAGCGTTTTGCATCAATAGGCACCAAATGGTCGCGGTAAAAATTGGGAATCAATTCCTGAATTTCTTTGCCCATCGATTCGATCGAAACCGAATATTTCCTGAATTTCCGGCCAAGGATTTTTTTGAAATCACTATTGTATTGGTTGGTGTTTGCAATGCGGAAAGGGATATACGAAAAACTTTCGTTCATCACCAGCTTAAGCTTTTTCAGTTGCGGATCGACGACAACCGTATCGTATTTGAATTTGTAGTCAGTTCCAACGGATACCTTTTGCACAAATTCGGCAGATGCCCGGTTCGCTTTTTTCAGAAGCCTGCGAGGTTGGGCAAACCCTGACTGGCCTGTCATTCCGAAGAACACTGTCAGAATGAGAACCCGAATTTGCATATATTTCCAAAATACCGGCATGGATTGATTCAAGTGAGTTTTCAATGTACTGCAATTTTATCCTGTCCTTTACTTAGTAATAGTAATCCAATAAACATGATCAGTCCGTTCAGTAGCAACAATTCGAAGCCAAATTTATATCCATCCAACCAGGCTTCAGAGTTGGCATTAATGATGTAAGTTAACAACGGCGACAATAAACCAACAATTGGGACAAAACGGTCTTTTACCTTTTTCTTAGTCAGTATTCCAAATGCAAAAAGCCCGAGCAATGGTCCGTAAGTGTAACCGGCAACCCGGAATACTGCAGTAACCACGCTTTCGTCGTTGATGAACCGGAATAACACAATCACCAAAAACATGAGGATCGAAAAGCCAACATGAACTTTCATTCGGGTTAATTTGCTTTCTGGTCTTTTTGTATCCAAATTCAGAAAATCGATACAAAATGAGGTAGTCAAAGCGGTTAATGCAGAATCAGAACTTGAATAAGTAACTGAAACAATGCCCAGTAAAAACAAAACTCCTGCAATCGTTCCAAAATAATTCAAGGCTAAAAGAGGAAAAAAATCGTCGGTTTTAGCCGGAATGGCGATGCCTCTTTGCTGGGCAAAAATATAAAGCATCACACCCAGGCACAGAAACAATAGGTTGACGATGATAAATGCGAGGCTAAACCAGAAAAGGTTTTTCTGTGCATCGCGTTTGTTTTTGCAGGTTAAACTCTTTTGCATGATGTCCTGATCCAAACCGTTCATTACAATCACCATCCCCAATCCGGCCATGAATTGTTTGAAAAAATTAGTCTTCGAGCGCCAGTTCCAATCGAATATTTTACTGAACGGATGCGCATCGATGGCTTTTACCATGTTTCCAAAACTCATATCCAGTTGGGTCGATATGATGACGATGGTGAGCACAACCGATGCCAGTAAAAAAGTGGTTTGAAGCGAATCGGTCCATATAATGGTTTTAATTCCGGCGCGGAAAGTATAAGCCCAAATCATGAATATGGCAATGGCGACAGTTACTGCAAACGGGATTCCGAGCGCATCGAAAAAGGCAAGTTGCAACACTCCGGCCACGAGGTACATTCGAAACGACGCGCCGATTGTGCGCGATACGAGAAAAAAGAACGAGCCAGTTTTATATGAACTAATGCCGAATCGCTGATCGAGATAAGTATAGATGGAGATCACCTGAAGCCGGTAATAAAGCGGAATAAGTACCAGAGCAATTGCCCAGTAGCCAACAAAATTGCCCAACAAAAACTGCAGGTAAGTCCAGCCCGAATTGCCCACTTCGCCCGGCACCGAAATAAAAGTTACCCCGGAAATAGTGGTTCCAATCATGGCAAAAGCCACCATATACCAAGGCGACCTGCGGTTTCCGGTAAAAAAAGTCTCGTTGTTTACATTTTTGGATGTCAGATAAGAAATACCAAACAGCAACCCAAAAAAACAGACCAAAACAATAAATAAAACGGCTGAGCTCATTGGCAATGACTGAACGATTGAATTACTGAAGGATTGAATGCACTTCAAAAATAGTGTATTTAATTAAATCCGATATGGTAATAAGCTGATATTACCCCTTTAATTTTTTCGATTTGCCTATCTTTGATACATCAATAGAAAAAGTTAAAACAAACAAGCACAATGAGACTCATCGCCGATAGCGGATCGACCACAACAGCCTGGAAATTAATCGAAAATTCAGGAGAAGTAAAAAATATTCAAACCTCTGGAATCAACCCGTTTTTCAGAACTGAAGAAGATATTTTTCAGGAATTAGCGCAGTTTCTTTTGCCTGAAACGGGAACCGGTATTCAGGAAATATTCTTTTATGGTGCCGGAATTATCAATGCTGAAAAAGGCGACATCATCCGTAGGGCGCTAATCCGGATTTATCCTGAAGCAAGAATTGAAACTTATAGCGATGTGTTGGGTGCAGCGCGAGCCTTGTTTGGCAATCGGGCAGGAATCGCCTGTATCCTTGGAACCGGATCGAATGTGTGCCTGTACGACGGCAAAAAAATCACGGGAGGAGTCTCGCCGCTTGGCTTTATTTTGGGCGACGAAGGTAGCGGCGCCGTGATGGGCCGGAAACTTCTGGGCGACTATTTTAAAGAAGTGATGCCGATTCGTTTGCGGGAAGAATTTGCCGAACAGTTCAATCTCACCCGCGACGAAGCGCTTAACCGCGTGTACCGCAGCGAAAAACCGAATCAGTTTCTGGCGCAGTTTGTGCCTTTTTTGTCGGAACACGCTGATTCGGCTTATTGCCACGAATTTGTCCAGCAAAATTTTATGGAGTTTTTTGAGCGAAACGTGAGCAAATTACCCGATTACACTAAATATCCAATCGGGTTTGTCGGTTCGGTAGCTTATAGTTTTAGCCAGATACTGAACAACACGGCCAGCTATTTTGGGTACGAAGAAATTACGATTATCAAAGAGCCCATCGATGGATTGGAGCAATACCATAAATAAACGTTACGAGTTAACCCGCACCTCGTAACTTGCAACACGCAACATTGAATAAAACACGACTATATGACAATCACCAGTACCACCGAAGCCGATTCATTACACAACGATCTGGAAAAGAAATCGGTGAAAGAGCTTTTGCTGAGTATTCACGAGGAAGATAAAAAGGTATTGCCAGCTGTACACGAAGCCCTTCCGCAGATTGAGAAACTGGTGGAAGAAATTTATCAGCGCATGGGAAAAGGTGGGCGCTTATTTTACGTGGGCGCCGGAACCAGTGGTCGTCTGGGCATTCTGGATGCTTCGGAGATTCCGCCAACTTTTGGTGTTTCTCCTAACTTGGTGATCGGAGTCATTGCCGGCGGTGACCGTGCCATACGCCAAGCTATTGAAATGGCTGAGGATGATGAAGAACAAGCCTGGAAAGACCTCGAAAAATATGAATTAACCCAATTGGATTCGATTGTTGGCATTGCTGCTTCAGGAAAAACTCCATATGTAGTTGGAGCTGTAAAAAAAGCTCGCGAAGAAGGTATACTGACAGGATGTATCGTCAATAATCTAAACAGTGTTCTGGCTCAAAATGTCGATATTGCCATTGAAGTCTTGGTTGGTCCCGAATTCCTGACAGGCAGCACCCGCATGAAATCGGGCACTTCGCAAAAGTTGATCCTGAATATGATTACCACTTCGCTGATGATTAAACTGGGACGGGTGAAAGGCAATAAAATGGTTAATATGCAGCTGAACAATCAAAAGTTGATTGACCGTGGTGTGCAAATGATCATGACTGAACTCGGCTACGACGAGGCGAAAGCCAAACGATTATTGCTGTTGCATGGTTCGGTCAATGCTGTTTTGCTGGCTGAGAAGGAAGAATAATAACCGCTTTGATTATTAAAATCTATGATCAGAATATCACTTTTAAAGCTATTCCGTGCAGTCTATTCTGATGTAATTTCATGCAGCTTCTTGAAAAATCCTTTCTTTCGATCTGAATTAATTCCCCAGTCGACCGGCACACTCTGATAGCCGGATTCAAATCCTTCACCTTTCATCCGATAATCGAAGTATCCCCACGATGCATATGCTTTAACAGCAGTAGCAAAATTACAGGTATCAGATTCAAAATTAAAGTGATCGTCTTCATTAAAAAGTATTGGTTTTGAATTTGATCCGATAACCTTTTTTGTTGCTTCGACAATGGCGGTAATTTGCGACGCGTTACTCACGCCATTGCCATGTATCAAAACGAAATCGGATGCCGCGACAACCGCTGAATCAGGAATCGTGCCACCGCCATAACTTGTGCTTACGAGCAGACGGTATCCATCTTTAGTTGTATTGTGCACTCTTTTAATCAATTCGGGCACCCGCTCTGGTTGAAGTATTTTGTGATCATACAAAATATTGCATTCATTATTTACTTCAATCAGGATGTTTTGATATCCTTTATTCAATATCCAGTTTGTAATATTGTCAACTGCTTTAATGACGGCTTGTTCGTTTTCTAAACTCTGATCCTGACCAAAATAAAAATAACCTAAAATTACCGCCATGTTTAGCTCGTCGGCCTTATTTAGTATCCGACCAAGTCTGGTCATATAATCAGTTCTTAATTCACCTTTCTCATCAAAAGCCGAATTAATCCAGGCATTATTTCCATATCCGATTGGACTACCTCCCTGAAGATTAAGGGTGAAAGCCAGCAGTCCATAACTTTTCCACTCCTCCATGTGAGAAATAAATTCATTGGTATTTCTATTGGCATCCCAAACTTTAGTGTCAGGATAAACAAAATTATCTCTGGTTTCTGAGTTCAAATCATCAAAGATTCCTTGTACCATTCTCGAATTTAAAAGTAAACCTTCAATTTTATTTCCCTTCCAGAAACGGCCTTTGTAGGTTAGCTCTCCATTGATATAAAATTGGTTACCGGTAATAGTAACTTTAGTTCTTCTTGCATTACCCGAACACGATACCATTACAAATGCTATAAAAAGAAGTAGAATTTTTGATTTCATTATTGGTTGGTTATTTTGCAAGGGTTATATCTTCTGTTCCTCCTATTCTGATTTCATTTGATTTTTTAATATTCGCCTCAGTTCTGGTTAAAAGTCTGATGACGTTCAACTGAAGATTCTCCTCTGCGTGATTAATTTTTTCAATACTAATTTGAAGTATAAACTTCTCATCTACCAAACATTTATTATAATCTCCACTTACAAATTCATTGTCTATCATGAAAAGACAAGGAGCATTATTTAGCTTGGTATATTTCAACTTTAAATCTGCTAAAGAAATTAGTTTCGGATGATAACCTTTTTTCATTTGAAAATAGATCCGACCACCATATTTTTTACCTTCTACTACAATTTCATGCCCGTCAACATTCAAATTGTCGATTTGGTTTGAATTAATAGTTTTCATCATTGCATCACTTACAAATTTACCGTTAAGATAAAACGCCGGCTTCCTGTCGTTTTCAGTCTGACTGACATACGAAACCAGGGGAATTGTATCGTTCACTGTATTCTCAACTTTCTTTGAATTTTGTACCGGTTCTGCCTTCCCGCTCAGTTGACCATACGCTTGAATCGTCAAAAATGCTATTGCAATTAAAATAATTCGTTTCATAGACTTGAATTTTATATTTAACTCGAAACTATATGCTGGGTGATATTTAAACGATGAACTTCTCACAAAGTGCTGCCTGCCAAATTACTAATTTTTTGTCAACAAAGCGCCGAAACCACAAATAGCCAGAAACCTATCAGCTATTGTCCGTCAAGTTGGCTTGTTATTTTTTATCGTATCTAATTGCCATTATACTGCTGATAATTACAAGAATCATCGCAATAATTACTGGAAAGTTCTTAGACCAAGTCAAATTGCTATAATCGATAATTGTCAATTCAGCAATGATCAAGACTACTGCACAAACAATCAGTACAATTCTAATTTTCTTTTTCATCTCTGTCATTATTTTATTGGTAAACTTTATCGAATCCTGTGTCAACAATTCAACGACCAACAACAATGAAACCCATACGAGAGCCGATTTTCTGGTAGTTTCCTGTCAAGCAGATACGTTTCCTGAACGAAGTTCAGATTGCGAATCGGCACCGGCTAAGGGAGAACCATTTTACATAATTGACCATAAATTTAAAAACAACAAGAAACTACTAATAATCACAATAACAGTATTTAATACCTTCCATAATTTATCTGATAATTTTAAACTCATACCGGCGAAAACAATAGCTGAGACACAAAAAATCATACTAAGAAGGGTCGTACCCCATCTGTTATCAAGAAAGTCCGGAAAATATTTTCTAAAAACAGTAACTCGCTCAGCATATGTAAGTGGTAAATCGAAAACATATATCCATAACCCAAGTATTGAAGAAGGGATTAACAAACATATTAAACTCACCAATGTTAATATTTTTAACTGGGTGCGATTTAAACTTTTCATAGGTTAATTTTATTTATAAAATATAAATACGCACTGCTGGCGACGATTTGCAACTGGTGCCCTAAATAATTTTTGCTATTGCGGCAAGGCACGGGTACCAGACCCGCGCCAGCGGGTGCTAAACCAATCAGCTATTGTCCGTCAAGTTTTCTTGTTGCTTTTTGTCGTATCTGATTCCCATTATACTGCTGATAATTAAAAGAATATTCGCTATAATTACTGCAAATGAACCCGAATTCTTAGACCAAGTCAAATTGCTAAAATCGATAATTGTCAATTCTGCAATGATGAGGACTACTGCAAAAACAATCAGCCCAATTCTAATTTTCTTTTTCATATCTGTCAATATTTTATTAGCGGTTTATCTCTCTGAATTCACTTACGATTGGTTCTGCTTTTCCCAGGTCACGTTCCTGAATGAATAAATCAACCGATGATGGGACTCCGCCGGAAAATCCTGCGGAAATTCCTGAATTAAAATCATTTTGGATCATGCTGGGAATTCCAGATCCTTCCAATTCATCTTTAAGTAAATTCACGGTTAATTCTGTCCCGGAATAAATGCGAATCAAGTTGTTATTTTCTTTCATCTTTCTATAAGTTGTTTTTAATTACCAAATTTATAATGATTCATTCTGTTGCTACCGATTTGTATTCGGGGCCAAACTGATTTTTGCTTTTGCAGAGAGACACGGGTTACAGGCCCACGCCAGCGGGGATCAATAAGGATTTTAATTTTTCTGCTCGATTTGTTCTTCCAATCTTTTTATTTTTTGTTTTAATCTATGTTTGACAAGGGAAGTTGCCAGAGCGCCAAGCGTTAATCCAAATATCAACACTGACAATCCATTTGGATAATTTTGAATCCTAAAAAATGCTCCGACGAGAACCATTATTGCTGCAATAGCATAAATAATTCCAATGATTGAGTTTACTTGTTTGGCTGTCATAGATCATTCAGTTTATGTTAGTAATTACTTCTAAAGATTTGCAGCACGGTTAAAAGCTATTCCAGCGGCGTTAGCCGTTCGTCTTCCCTTGTCCACTAGTCAGGTTTCATTTTCCTGTAATGTCGAATGGTGAAATATCCTATCACCAAAAATGGAATAGTTGAAAATAGTTCCTTTAAGTTAAAATTCATGCAACCTATCATAAATATCAAAGCCATCAGAATTCCAATTCCTCCGAGTCCGATATAGGTTAGTACTTTACCTGGGCTCTTTTGAAACAAGGTGATTAACAAAATGACCTGTCCAAGAAAAGGAAGTATTGTAAATGGATGTAACACAGAAATAGGATCCGCGAAAAATTTAGAAATGATTTCGGCTTCCAGTTGAAATAAAAACATTTTGTAATTACGTCCCCATTCTAAAAATCCGAAGAGCGAAGATACTATTAAGAGAGCATTTAGTATTTTACCTTTCATTTTACAAGTCATTAGTTGTTGTATGCCTTTTAAGACCACTGCTAACGTTGGAACCGAACTGATTTTCGCTCTTGCAACAGGACACGAGCCACGGGCCTGCACCAGCGGGTCATTATTCGAAGTACTGCTTGTCGATTACTAATTTCCTGTCATAACAGCAAACTACCGATCGGTAGTTTGCTGTTATTTGGCCAGGGTTATATTGATTAGATTAATATTTCTTTGGGATTTGGTCCATATTTATTTTCACCCGGTTTGCTATTTGTCAAAATTAAAACTAAGAGCCAAATTGCTCCTGCGATTGGAATCAAAGATATTAAAAGCATCCAGCCACTTTTCCCAACATCGTGAAGTCGTCTAACTGAAACTGCTAATCCAGGAATCAAAACAGCCAAAGCATACAATAAATAAAAATACCCATAAGGTAAATTCACGCCTTGACCTCCCATATCCATCTTAAACGTTGTTCCTAAGATATTATCAACAATCGCAGCTACAACAACAAAAATGAGATTAAACAAAGCAAACATCCAATATTCTTTTCTTCTCGCTCTTCCTCTAAAACCAGCATAATTTTTAATGACTTTTAAATACCAATTCATGATTTCATAAATTTCGAATTTCCCCTACTCGTATGGCTTTTCGGTACCGCCCCGTTTTTTCGAGTGGTTTCTGGACTCCACTTTGGTTATTTGTCTTTTTGTTATTCTTTAAGCATTCTTGATATCCCAGAGACGTTGAAAGCTGCCATCGAACTCTTGCAAATCTGCGTCAGCACGGGCGATCTTCGCTCAAATCGATAAGCTGCTTGAGCGGAAAGATGCACACCGAAAACCACTGCTGCCGTAGTTCGGGTAGCTGATGTTAACGCCATGTTGTTCTTTTTTCCTTTATTTTTTCATTCTTTTTGTTCAGTGTCGGAGACGCTTCGCCACTTCAGTCCCAGTCAAACGGTCAAGCCCGATTTGTCAAGGCACAAAAGTGTCGATTCGAATATTTTTTCCCTGCTTTTCATCTCCGTCTATATTTTAAAACCCGATTCCGTGTCAAATGGTGAAAATGTGTCACCGGCCAAAGTCTCAATAAATTCTGTGTCAGGCCGCTAAATTCTCTCAAAAGCGGAAACCTGTCAAACCCAGAAAACCTATTCAATTCCCTTTTGAAAAGAACGGTCCAATTGTATAAATTGCACAGATAGCCAATCCAATAATACTAATGATTGTCAAAAAATGTGTTTTATATTTTATTAAATGTATTATTCCGACCACCAAAAATATAATTTGGGCAAGAAGAAATGGAATTGTCAATAGTTCTCTAAATACACCAATTAAAACAGAATCTATTTTATAAAAATTAAGTGAATAAATCAGAACGAGGTACGTTACAATCACAAAATTTATAATTGTTAAATTTCTATTAGTCATTAATTTGTTCATTTTTTTTTACAAGTTAAGAGTGTTTTACAATGAATGGCAACAGACAACTAAAAACTAATTTCTTGTCAAACCTACACAACGTTTCGAAGCGCGACTACAATTGACTATACTAGTATATACTACCAAATATAAACTACTTTATCCGTATTTTATGTCAATAATTCATAATACTTATAAACATTTTGCACACTAGTTTTTAGAGTGTTGTCGAGCTATCGGATCAAAAAAAAGCCTCAGTTTCCTGAAGCTTTTAATATATTTGAATTTCACGATTAATTGGAATTGACTAGCTTTTGCGTGAGTGCTTCACGAATCATGCGCCGGAGTTCGAGTTGCCGGTTTTGCACTTCTCCCCTCGCCACCGGTCGGTAAAGTTCGGCGTATCTGCACTTGGCCAGCCGGTATTTCAGGTGATCAAGCGTGCCGCTGATATCAATTCCGAATTTAATGGGCAACGGGCTGTCGACCACCGAAATGTGATAATCGAAACTCATATCCATGTTATGCCTTCCGGCCACCACTCCTTTGTATTTATCCATCACAATCAGGAACGGATAAACATCAATCTCCTGCTTAAATACTGTAAACTCGGCAGCTAAACTATCCACCTTATTAAATGTCTTTTTATTGAACCTTAACGTCTTGGCAATTTCGGTAAACGTTTCTCCATCCATCAAAACCAGGTTCTGTCCTCTAACCGACGCAGCCCCGCGAATGGTCGATTTCTTCGGACTGTACAACGAATCGAGGTACGTTTCTGCTGCCATGTGAAACTCTCCCTTACCGCTAAACGAGCGCAGCATGGGCATAATCGAGTCCACATCCGGAATAATTTTCAACAGTTCAACAATCTCCACATCCATCATGTGAAAATCAAGTCCGATGAAAAGATGGTTCTTTCGCGGAGTGCGGTACATGGCTGTCAACTGCATTTTGGCAGCAGGAGTCACAAAAGTCAGCTGATCCAAAACCAGCAAACCGTCTTTCACACGTACTTGCCCTTTAATACCTTTAGCCTCACCCGAGCCATAATTGGCAGCGGCAATATCGACATTCAGCAGCAAATCCATTCCTTTCGGAACCATGTAAGGGCCGGTTGAAACTTCGGCCGGTTTAGCTTGTTTAACCGAATCAGTTTTCGTTTCGCCAAGTCCACTTGTGAGTTGCATCAGTTGCACCAAATCGGTATTGCTGCTTACAAAATTGAAATTGCCCCGGAGCAGCGAGTCTTTCCTGAAATAAGAGATTACATTATTCAGCTTTCCGGAAAGGCTAAAATCGGATTGATCAATTTTCAGTTTGCTCTCTTTGATGTTGAACACTTCAGGCGTAAAATCCATTTGAATCGAGGGGATTTCGAGCGGATATTTGAGCGACGACATGGAAATTACACCTTGATCAACTTTTAGAAATCCGTTGGCCTGCCATTGCAAAAAAACATCCTTTTGGCTTTGGTCATTCACTAGGTCGGTATTCAGATCAATTTTATTCATGCGGGCAGAATCCTTGCCCATTGCCATTTCCAGGCTTTCTCCTGAATATTGAATCTTCATTTTCGGCTGAACCTTGTCGCTCAACCAATATGCTTTGAACTTCGCGTTGTTCATTTGGCCTTTACCTGCCCCCGCCATTGCAATTAACCGTCCACTATTGAAAGTCACATTCACTTCAGGTTCTGCGATTTTACCTTTTCGCGGCATCATGTCAAACTGCCCAACTGGTTTTTGAACGGCAAACTGAATGGTGTCCATTCGTGCCGAAAGCGAATCAAGCTTAAAGGTACAGGCCACTTCCGGAATCCTGGTGCTATCCCTAAAATCGGAAGCTTCGAGCGAAACCTCTCCATTTTTTAAAAAGGCAGTTATTCCTTTAGTCGTGCTGACTGCAAGGCTTTTTGCATTTACTTTTGCACTTACAAAACTCTTGTTTTTTGAGGATGGTGCGAGATTGGGCAATGCAAAATCAACATTCGAATCGTCGGTTTGCATCGATATCGTATCGTAAACCATTTTGAAGTCTGAAAGCCTGACAGAGCCTGAAAAATTCATTTTATCCAGTTGCATCTTTTCAATCTGCGACATCGAAAAAAGCGATTTCACCTGCCCCGAAGCGCGACCGCTCAGTTTGGTTTTCAGATTGGCAGGTATCATTGGCGCCAGTTCCGACAAATCCAAATCGCCTTCGGAAGTCAAATCGCAATGAATATCGGTCAAAAAATGGGTGATTTTTCCACTCGTTTGAATGGTGGATTTGGGAGTCTTGGCACTAAACTTATCAATTTGCACATACGAAATGTCGTCGTTGGTCATATCAGAATAAAACTGAAGTTCGCCATTCATCCGACTCAACGGAACCGGAAATCCATCGTATTTAAGCGTTCCATCCTGAAGGACGATGTGCATATCCATCAGCGGCATCACCGAATCGGAATAAGCTCCCTTAATTTTGCCCTCCGAAGAAACCAATCCATTGGCTTCAACACCTTTCAGATACGATTGATAACTGGACGGAACAAACGCGACTAGTTCGGGTAACGGCAACAATTTGCCCTGATAATTTAAATCGAAAAGTATCTGATTGTGAGCTGAATCATTTTCAATAGAACCGCTAAATGCCAGGTTCATGTTATTTACTGTCGCCTCCGATTTCCCGAAATAGATCTTCATTTTCGGAAGATTTAACTTGGCATTCGTATTGAATTTCACCGATGCATTCCGAAGGTATTTCTCTCCATTGTAAGTCAATGACACGATTCCTTTGCTCACGTTAATTTGCGTATTGATTGTATCAGAAATCAGCTTTCCTGAAAATTGGGCAGTCAGGTCACGAATGTCCGCCTGAAACTTCATCGATTGATCGATGTACGAAACATGGATGTTTTTTAATTCTACGTTTTCAAGATTGATGAAGCTAAAAGACGTCTCCGAATTCGCCGGAACAGCGGTTGTATCTGATTTGACAATATCGAAATTGGTGCGCCCTATACTATCAACAAAAGCATTGATGGTACCAGTTTGTAGCTGAAGTTCGGTAAACACCAACTCTTTTCGATTCCACCAGGCCGCCAGATCAACGATGCCAACAAATTGGTCAGCACTAACCAAAGTATCAGATTGAACTTCAGGAATGTGATTAATCAATGCAAAACGATTCACTTTCAATCCAAACCGGGGAAAAGTGCTGAAAAAAGTTAACTCCGCCTCACCAATTTGCGATTCGCAGGTGATGTATTTGGCCAATTGGGTGCGAACAACAGGCGTTATTTTGGCAGGCGTAAACACCAGCCAAACCGCTACACCGCTGACCAATACCACCAAGAGTATGGCCAACACGAAGGTGATGGCTAACTTTTTAAACACTTTTTGCATCGCATGTAGTTTTTATTTTCATATTCACACCTAAATCCCCTAAAGCGGACTTGGGTATATGACAAGTGTTTACGGATATTCACAGCGAAAGTCCATTCAGGGGTTTGGGGAAATAAAGTTTGCATTCTTTATAATTTCGTAAACGAATACGATTTACCAAAGTCATCCTTATACCTTAGCGTGGTAGCAGTAAGTTCAGTTACTGTATAAACTTTGGGTATGTTTCCACCCACTACCATAATGTGGATATGTGTTAGTTCCGATTTCACCAAAGTCCAAGTGAATGGCTGAGCTTCGGCTTCGGTTACATCGTCGGCAGTATCCCAGGTTTTTCCTGAATAATCGCTCAAATATTTATAATAAACGGTACCCGAAACCCATTTCCCAATCAAAAAAGACTCCTGGAAAAATTCTTCATCCTTCGTACAAGAATTAAAAAGAACTGAGAAAGACATGAAGACAACTAAACAAATAATGAACTTTTTCATATACAGTATTTTACAAAAATAAAATTGAAAAAATATAAGGTCAAATAATGCACAACAAATATACTAACTTAAGTTTTCACTTAAGTATAAAACAAAAAGTCAAAAGGATATCACACCTGGTCAAACTTTAACAATTCTTACATATTACCGTTTTCACTGACAGTTACTATTTAAATTCTACATTCATGAAATAAAAATTACATTCAAGCTTATCTAGTTTCCAAAAACAATACATCGGCCTAAATTGTCTTTATATTCGGAATCTAAACTTTAATACAAATGGAAAAACAAAAATACATGAATCCTTACCTGGCAGGCGTGCTGCTTGGGTTGGTTCTTTTGTCTGCCATGTTTTTTTCAGGGCGTGGCCTTGGTGCCAGCGGTGGTATTAAATACGCCGTGGTGGCAATTGTTGGCGCCGTAGATCATCAGCACGCGATGGAAACGCCCTATTACAGCAAGTATTTCGAGAATGGCGAGAGTCCGTTGAAGAATTGGCTGGTGCTCGAAGTTTTAGGAATGGTTCTGGGTGGGTTTATTTCGGGTGCCATCGCTCACCGCTTAAAATTTAAGCTCGAGAAATCGCCCAAAATATCAAACAATAAACGTGCACTGTTTGCATTTCTTGGAGGCGTATTTTTTGTTTACGGAGCTCAGCTGGCTCGCGGTTGTACCAGTGGTGCGGCACTTTCGGGCATGGCGGTGTTTTCGGTTGCCGGTTTTGTAACCATGATCGCCATTTTTGGTTCGGCCTATCTCTTTGCCTGGTTTTTCAGAAAACTATGGATCTAGCTTCGACACGCGTTCGACTGAGCTCACGCCGAAGGCTCAGCTACCGTCGCTTTAAATTGGAATTTCAATAATTCAGTTATTCAATCCTTAAAATATGGGACCACTTTCAATAATCTCCGAACTTCCGGAATGGCTAAACCTTCTGATCGCTTTTTTGATCGGTATCGGTTTTGGGTTTGCACTGGAACAAGCCGGATTCTCGTCGAGCCGCAAACTGGCCGGAATGTTTTACGGTTACGACACTACCGTACTTAAAGTATTTTTTACAGCCTCCATCGTTGCTCTGACGGGCTCGCAGTTGCTCAGTTTCTTTGGCTTGCTAAACCTGAAACTGGTTTATGTGAAT
>Ga0302296_1000956_pt1 | contig 22172 bp, 20 predicted proteins | sample III_Fen_N3_1_FD_194546 | JGI IMG/M metagenome (GOLD analysis project Ga0302296, IMG submission 194546) | Peat permafrost microbial communities from Stordalen Mire near Abisko, Sweden - III_Fen_N3_1 | ecosystem: Environmental > Terrestrial > Soil > Wetlands > Permafrost | place: Sweden: Abisko...
AGCATTAGAAATTCTATTAAGTGGCAACGATTACGATGCGGAGACTGCTGCTGCATACGGCTGGATAAATCGCGCAATTGCAGATAGTGACTTAGATGCTTTTGTAGATAATTTAGCCCGTAGAATTGCTTCATTCGATAAAAAAATCATTGCTACCATTAAAGCAATCATTAATGAAAGAGTAGTTAATCCTAAGAACGAACATATCATGGAAACTCAAACACGGTTCTTTACAGCTTTAGCCGAACCCGAAGCAGCAGTAAGATTAAAATCCTTGTTCGAAAAAGGTTTGCAACAGAATGGTGATTTGGAATTGAATCTTGGTAACCGAATTTAAATCAACTCATTAATTTTTTGCACACTTCTCTAGGACTTACGCTGAACTCTTTTCGTTCACTGTGAAAGTGAGTTTTGTGATGGATAAAATTTGAAATAAACGCTCCATATCCTCACGCAATTACCTAGAAATTTAACCGCTTGAGATCACAAAGGGAAACAGCAATGTTTCCTTTTTTTGTTGTTTAATTTTTAGCTTCGATCGCAATCTCCAACTTTTGTAATTGATCCCAGAACAAAGGAAAAAAACAGTTAAATTCGACCATAATTAAGTTCTAGGAGAGTTTAGCGAAAATCTAACTCTTTAAAGAAAGATCAACGTATAATGGAATTAAATGCTTTAATCAAACTTATTAATTGAAATCAACCATGAAAATATCCAACTATTCAATTTTAACCTTTTCTCAGCTGTTCATTACACCAACAACAACACTTAAAAAGATTTTCGCGTTAACGTTATTCGTTACAACTTTCGCAACGACTGCATTTTGCCAAGAGTATCTTGACAACGAGAAAAGATTTATGAAACTAACCGAAATTTCAACCGACAATACCTATGGGTTTGATTTTAAGAATCCAATTAAGGTTGGGACGGAAGAAAAAGCAATTGGTGCATACTTAAATAGCTTAAAGACACTTGACGGAGATAAATTTCATATTGCTGATATGAAGTTCAATTACAAAAACAAAGAGGGGCTTACAATGGTCGTTTTATCATACGAGCAAAAGAAAGACTTAACAACTCTCTATGTTTCAGAAAAGGAATTTGAAGCCCCAAAAGCTCCATTTGGTTTTTCTTTCAAGACGGTAGATGACATTCCTAAAGTGGTTGTTTTTCCTGCTGATAGTATTCTGAAAGTGACTACTTGTTCGCAGACACTGTATTCAGTAGACGACTTTTTGGTAAAAGAAATGTTCGGAGAAATCGCTAAACCGACAACTTCCCCGACTTTTACAAACGGACTTGACGAATTAAAGAACTATTTTAAAGCCAATCCGTTAACTGACGAAAATGCAACTCAAATGATGTTTAGAGTTTCAATTGCATTTATGGTTACTTGTGACGGTAAAGCAGGAAATTTTGTCATTGTAACAAAAGGTAAAGGTGACTTGGCTACTTATGCGAATCAAGTTTTAGCAATCGTAAATAAAATGCCACAACAATGGCAACCAGCCACAGTTGACGGAAAGGCTGTTGACTGTTACCAAGTGTTATCATTTTCGATAGCAAGCGGACAACTTGACAAAGTTTCATGCAGATAAATTAAATCGATCGAAAGAAAAACGCGCCATAACAGCACATTAGTGGTAATAAACCCGCCAACGCAAAGCCCCAAAACGTTAGCTGTAATTTTAAATGACAACACAGGCAGAGATGAAAATATACAGTAAATCACATTTCAAAGACGAAAAAACTGACCGAAACTATTTTGAAAATTGGGTATCACAATTAGAAAAAAATAACGGCAGGCAATATGAACATTACGAAATTGAAACTTCGCTTGGTAAAACAATAGTTTGGGGTCTTTCCACAAAGGAAGAGCTCTCTGACACACTCGTGATTTTTCCGGGAGCAAGAACCACTTCATTGATTTGGGACTTTGATAAAGGTCTTGACAACTTAAATCATAAAATGAAAATTTTTATGGTGGAGACAAATGGGCTTCCAAATTTAAGTGACGGTTCCACACCAGACATTAAGTCATTGGACTATGGTCTTTGGGCGGCTGAAGTTTTTAACAAGCTCAAAATTGAAAAAGCTTTTGTTGCTGGAGCGTCATTTGGTGGACTTATTTGTATGAAACTAGGAATTGCAAATCCAGAAAAAATCAAGGCTGCTTTTTTATTAAATCCAGGTTGCTTACAACCATTTTCCCTTACCCTTAAAAATCTATACTATAATCTTCTGCCAATAATAAAACCGACTAAAAAAAACGTCTTAAAATTTCTTGACAAAGCAGTTTTTTCAAAACCAAATCATAAGCTATCGGACTTTTCAGAAAAAATGCTTGTAGACTATGAAGTTTTCGCAATAAGCCGATACAAGGACAAGACACAAAAACCTTATTTTATGGACAGGCAACTTGAAGAAGTGAAGGCAGATACTTATTTACTTGTTGGCGACAAAGACCTTTTATTTCCTTATCAAAAATCAGTTGATAATGCAAAAAGACAAATTAAGACATTGAAAGAAACAAAAGTTTACAACAACGTAGGACACGGAATTGAAACATACGACAAAGCTTTAAATTACATTGGAGAGAAAATAAAAAACTACCACTAACATGGGGTTTGCGTCAGGTGCCACATCGATAAGTTGAAAACAGTTATGTGTAATGGCAAGACGACCAAACAAGCTGACGTTTTTATTTACAACGGAAATTCACTTTTTGCCAAATGACAACTACTTCTGTTATTTATTGAAACAACTTTGACCATTAAATAATTTTAAAAAATAAAATAATGGCAAAGACAGTTTTAGTAACAGGTGCTTCGGCGGGAATTGGCAAAGCAACTGCAATCTATTTGGCTCAAAACGGCTATAATGTTTACGGTGCAGCTCGTAGAATAGAGAACATGCAAGACCTAAAAACACACGGTATACAACCAATTTCTTTGGACGTTAGTAATGAAGAAAGCCTCGTTGCCTGTGTTGATCAAATTATCAAAGAAGCAGGAAGCATCGACGTTTTAATCAACAATGCTGGTTCGGGCTATTACGGTGCGTTGGAAGATATGCCAATGGCTGATGCAAAATATCAGATGGAAGTAAACGTTTTTGGTGTGGCTCGATTGATACAATTAGTGTTGCCGACTATGCGAAAAAACAACTCCGGAAAAATCGTAAACATTTCATCAGTTGGTGGAAAAGTGACCTTGCCAATGGGTGTATGGTATCACGCAAGTAAATTTGCTATTGAAGGATTAAGTGACGCACTTCGTAAAGAAGTAAAGTCGTTTGGAGTTGACGTGATAGTAATTGAGCCGGGCGGAACAAAATCAGAAATGACAGAGCTTGGAACAGCATATCTGACACGGGTTTCGGGAAATTCCACCTACGGTTCGTTGGCAAAAGGAGTAAGCAAAATGTATGCAACAACAGCAAAAAATGCTTCCGACCCGATTGTCATTGCTAAACTGATCAAAAAAGGAATTGAAGCAACGAATCCGAAAACAAGATATGTTGGTGCTTCGGGAGCAAAACTTCTGCTATTTTTTAGAAAGATTTTGTCGGATAAGCTATTTGATAAAATGGTAATGAGCCAGATGAAATAATCGTTTTATGGAAGCACTTGTCAATTATTTATTGCAATTCGGAAACTTGAACAAACAGCAAATTGATTTAATCAAAAGCAAAGTTGTATTCAAAGAAATCAAAAAAGACGAATACTATCATGAAGCTGGAAAAATACCACGAGAGGTTATTTTTCTATGTGAGGGAATTATGAGAGTTTGTTATTACAATAACAAAGGCAATGAGGTTACAAAGTATTTCATTGACGAGAACAATTTTTTGGCGGATATAAACAGCTATAATCAAGAAATTCCCTCGACAGAATATGTGCAAGCTGTTACGGATTGCTCATACTTTGTGTTCTCTAAAAATGCAATGAGAGAATTATCCTTGACAATTATAGAATGGGACAACATTGTTGCTAAAATAACCACCAAAGGGTTGGCCGACAAAGTAAATAAAATCAGTCTGATGATGGCAGAAGATGGGAAAGAACGCTATCTTTCATTTCTTGAAAAGTTCCCCAAACTTGCTAACCGTATTCCACTTTATGCTTTAGCATCATATTTGGGAATTACACAATCTTCTTTGAGTAGAATTAGAAGAAATATACGCAACTGATTTGCTTTTTGCCAAATGGAAAAATTGCCAGTAATTTAATGCAGAATTTTCTACTTCATAACTTAAATAGATATAAAATGAAGACAGCATTGATGACACGATCGTACATCATAATTACAATTTTAACCCTGACTATATTCGGACAATTATTCGGGCAAGACACAACCATTTACGGACAGGCGAACGCATCAATGTTTTCAAATAATTACACATTCATTAAAAAAAGCAAATCCGACAAATCCGGAACTTTTATACACTATAGCGGAACAGACGATTTGCAACATTGGATTGGAGAAGGTGTATTTACCGAAACAAACAAAAAATATTTCTTGACTTTTGATACAACCAATTATCACAACCGAATAGAGACTGTTTCTTCGACTAGGCACAGTGACACACTTTATATCAAATGGTTTGACTGGAGGGGGAAGCAACTAGATTGGTTCAGTATTCGGTTTGCGGACACGGCCAATAACAAAAATAGTTATCGTGCAGACTATTTAATTGGTATTGTAAAAATTCCAAAAAATGAATTGACAAGTAAGAATCTTTCGCTTTATGCTTTTGGAAGTGACAGAAACATCGTTGACTTTTTTGTTGCAGACAACATTGACGAGATAACTGTTTTTGCAAATGACTTAATGGTTATGAACACTTTTGACAAGAAAAAAGAGACATTGAAGAAAAATGGAAAAGGTTTTACGACAATAGGTATGTGGACAAATGATAAGCCAACCCAATTTGTAATACAACAAAAATAGTGTATGCTAACACAGTTTTTGCGTCAGAAGGACAAACATGGATCTACTATTGATTCCGTCACAGCGGATAATAAAATGAAACGTTGAGCTTTGATAACTCGTCCTTAACCACGTCTGAAACAGTTGCCTGCAAGCTTAACAAATGATACAAACGACCATTAACAGATTGAAAAATGAGCAATATACCCTTTCAAATAATAGACTGGACTTCAATTGAAAAAGTGGAATACAAAGGAGAAAAAGGAGTGGCATTTTGGCAGACCATTCAATTTGCTGGTCTTAGAATACGGTTAGTGGAATATTCAAACCAGTATTTAGCAGACCATTGGTGTCAAAAAGGACATATAGTTCATTGTTTAGACGGAGAATTTATCAGCGAACTAAGCACGGGTGAAAAAATGAAGCTAAAAAAAGGTGAAACGTATGTGGTGTCCGACGATCTCAGTTCGCATCGTTCTGTTTCCGAAAATGGTGTCAAACTTCTTATTATTGACGGAGATTTTTTGAACTAGTAGAATACGAACTGATTGGATAACAATTAACACTTAAAATCAACAAAATGGCTGTATCAATATGTGCATTTAATTCAACAGAATTAACCAACCAAGAGTTGATAGACGATGGATTGAATCTATTTGTAGATTGGGAACTGAGTGATATGTTTAGCGATTTGTTACTTAGTAGAGATCTTGCAACAGGAATTGAACCCGGAGAACTAGATCAAATAGCTCAGATTGTGAATGTTGATGTTGAAACCATCTATCACATGAGTAACTATTGGGATCGGGAACAAGAGGCAGAACATTTATCAAGATTGACGAATGAAGCGGATAAAGCGAAGCAATTAGAGATCATCCAAAAAAACAATGAGAATCTAATTGGGAATATTGAAAAAGTCTACGAAACACTACAGTTGCTTGAAACAGCGATTTTGAGAACAGCTAATTTAGAGACCTTACTAACGAAAAGTAACGCCGAATTCTATGAGAATAACCTGTACTTTTCAACTAAAAACAAGCCTTACCATACTAGGTTGATAAATGATGTAACAAAAATGAAAGAATTTATAGAATTTGTGAAGCCTCTAGACGCTGACACAGTCTATTTTAAATTTAAAACGGTTTATTAAACGCATTATGTGCACTTGGGTAATAGGTATAAAAGTCAATGATACAGCGAGTGATGTGTAGAACAGATCAGCCAATTAAAAATAGATGATATCTCTGAAAAAGACCAACTGATAAAAATGTAATTTTACCCCGTCGTACATTGTAATTAGCATACATAAATTGAATTCCTTCAACAAACAAATCCATTTTACGGTGTCGATGAGACGCAACGCATTGATTGGACTTATTTTGTGTGTTTATTTGTCGTTCATTGTTATTGTTCTTCAGCCTTTTGATACAAGTCAATTCAAAGCAGACTATAAAGTGTTGCTTCTTTCCGGTTATGGAATCCTCACCGGTGTTGTAGTTGTGATTCATAGCAGGCTTGAAAAGATCGCGTATTTCCGGGTTGGTAAAGTGTGGTCGGTAGGGCACGAGGTTCGTTCGATAATCCTCTTTTGTTTATTTGTTGGCACAGTACTTTATGGGTACAACAGAACTGTTGTAAATGCTTGGCAGGATTATACGCTGGCAACCTATTGGCGCTTTTTAAGCGTTACTGTTATTTGCATGATTCCGGTTTTTGTGCCTCCGATGGTTTATTTAAGGCAGAAATTCGGTGAATGCATTATACCGCCAGCAGTGAATTCGATTGTACTTGTGGGTGAAAATAAGAACGAAATTCTGAGAATGGACAAAGAGGAATTGTTGTTTGTGAAAGCTATCGAAAACTACGTCGAGATTTGCTACTTGGATAAAAGCAACAAGGTGATTTCGGTTACGTTCAGACAAACGCTTTCAAATGTTTGCGAACAACTACCTTTTTTAGAAAAATGTCACCGTTCTTATCTTGTCAATACAAGTGCTATAAAAGAAATAACAGGTAATTCACAAGGTGCAAAAATCTCTTTTGTAGTTGGTGAAAAGGAAATTCCGTTATCGAAGACTTATTATAAGCAGGTGAAAGGAATGCTTTTGGAATTATAAATAATGAATTATCAAGTGCACTCCCAAACTTGAACATTCATCATTCAGCCATTTATAATTTAACCTCTGGTCATCTCGTCAAAAAAAGGATGCGTTTCATCACAATCATGGATGAAGAGGGGCTAACCAGAACTATTTCGTATTTTCTTTGAGGGCTCATTCAAATCCTTTAAACGTATGCACAGCAACACAACAATGAAATTCATCGTTTTGAATTTTGTATTGGTTTTTCTTTTTCAATTCTCTTTTGCACAAAACAATCCGACACATTTTAAAAGTGAGCTGGATTTTGGTGGTGGTACCGTTATTTCCACTTTTTTAGATGTCCACGCAACCAACAACCAATTTACAATTACTTCCCCAAAAAATGCCGATGTGAGAATGGTAGGAGGAGGCAAAGCAAGGTTGGGGAGACTGGTAGGTAAATTGCCTAAAAAAGGAATCATCGTAACGATCAAAGGCACACAGAAATCAGACAGTCTATTTGGTGAAACAGCCATTCCAATGTTTGGGAAACTAACCTTTAGGGGAATCATTACCTCTACTTCACAATCTTCGGTACTGAGTGGTGAGTTATTCAATGCCGACGGAGTTTCCGCAGGGAAAATAAACGGGGTAAGTTCTACGGAAGACAAGATCAACTACACGCAACTTTATCCGGAACTGCTAAAAACAATAGAGGATAATATTTACTCAAAAGATGTTTTGGAAACGAAGAAATGGGCAACTTTTGAACAGGAATTGGAGAAGCTGAGTAACAACGCCCATGATGATATTGAACTGTTTTTTGGCTTTAACATACTTGCCTCAAAACTTCCGTTTACCCATTTGAATTTGCTCATAGCAGAGGAGGCGAATGAGAATGAGATTGAGATTGATGAACCGGTAAGTACAACAAAGTCGGTTGTTTTTGAAGAAAAAAACAGCTCTACGGCTTATTTAAAGATCAAGAATTTTAGCAGTTCGGCAGAGGAACTGGCTGCGGTTTTACCTGAGATTGTTGCCAATGAAGGGTATAAAAATTTGATCATTGATCTGCGGGACAATGGTGGCGGCGGTATTGGTGCAGCTTTTGAACTGGCAAAATACATTGTAACGGAAGATTTGGAAGTTGGCTATTTCCCAACGAATAAATTACAGTACTCAGGTTATCAGCCGGAATTATTCAACACCTTGCCCGAACTTCAACCCAAAAGCACCAATGAATTTGGGGATGAGTTAAAAACATCGCCCGGCGTTAAACTGGTATTTAAAAAGCCAACCAATCCTGTATTCACCGGAAAAATCTACGTTCTCACAAATGGCAACACGGCTAGTACCTGCGAACCGATTGTTTATGCGCTGAAAAACGGCAAAAAAGCGACCATTATTGGTGAAAAAACCTACGGCGGAATGCTGGCAGCTTCTCCTTTTTATGTTCAGAAGAAATACATGCTCATGTTGCCTATCGCAGATTTCTACACCTATGATGGGGTTCGTTTAGACAAAGTAGGTGTGTCGCCGGATATTGAGGTGAAATCAGCAGATGCGTTAGATAAAGCGCTGGAATTGATTAATGGGAATAAATAACGCGAATTTTCTTATCCCAAGCTCACGTTATACAACAATCACGCTTTAGTGGAGTTGGTGAGAAAAGCGCGTAAAGTTAGAAGTCGTGTTAATCAGATCACCGTTGTATTTTCTTTTGTCGTTTTTTAGGAGTTCCCCAAAATTATTTCCCCTCTCAGACAACTTATCGATTTTATGCGAAGTCTATTACAAAACAAAAGAACATATTATGAAAAACCTTTCTCTATTCGTGCTATTGCTGTTTGGGTTTACCCAGCAAGTACTGAGTCAGACCGCAACGGGGACGTTTACACAGACGCCTTGTAATAACGACGGTATTTATTCGGTCACCACTACCGGAATCTCGCTTCCGATTACGTATACCTATTATGTGAACGGAACAACAGTTGTTCACTCGAATGTCAATTCGGTAACGGATCAATTGACCAATATCGGGATGACGGAGGATAACTACATCTACTGTCAAGCAGTCAACGGAAATGCATTTGCTTACACGCAGAATTATTACACGCCGGCATTTACGTTTACAATCGACGGTGTTTCACCTATTTGTCCGGCTACGATTGGAACAATTACGGCTACTCAGTTAACAGGACCTGCCGATCCGTTTAGTTTTACTTGGACCAATATTCTAACGTTAACCAACTATACAGGGAATAACGCATCTGTTCCGGAAGGACAATATACTGCCGAGATTATCGATCAAACTACAGGCTGTGTCTTGACAATCAATGATTCAGCAGCTTACATTCAACAATTGTCTTCTGTTACGGCAGCAATTAATACAACTACTGCCAATTGTACCAATGGTACGGCAACCGCTATAGGTTCGGGCGGTATAGCACCTTATACGTATTTATGGGCGAATGGAACCACCGGACCGGCAATTACAGGTTTGAGCCAAGGATATTACCCTGTGGTGGTTACGGATGCACAAGGTTGCCATTCGAATAATCTAGGTGCGTATGTTTCACAAGCACTTCAAATCACCGTAAATACTACAATTACCAATGCTACGTGTCTTCAACCCAACGGAAGTGCAATTGCTTTCGGTTCGGGAGGTATGAATCCGTATACGTATGCATGGAGCAACGGTCAATCGGGCAATACAGCTTCTAATTTATCAGGAGCTTCATCGTATTCGGTGGTTGCCACAGACGCAAACGGTTGTGTTGGACAAGGATATGCTTACATCAATACCAATACGCCTGTAAATGTTACTTATAATGCTACTTCCAGTCAATGTACCTCAGCAACAGGTGCTGCTACCTTGTCTCCAACAGGCGGAACGGCTCCGTATTCGTATTTCTGGAATTCAAATCCGTTGGCAAACAGCGCTACACTTTCCAATGTTGGACCTGGAACGTACCCGTTTCAAGTTACGGACGCTGTTGGATGTATCAGAACAGGATCGGTAGTAGTTCCTCCGGTAAGTACAATCAATGCGGCGCTTTATGCATCTTCGGTTGTTTGTCCGAATACTACAGGAAGTGTAACATCGAGCGTTTCCGGATCAAACGGACCGTTTACGTACGCTTGGAGTAATGGTGCAACGACCAATGCCATTAGTGGAGTTCCATTGGGAAGTTATTCTTGTGTGATTACCGATGCCTTGGGCTGTTCGGTTACCAAATACCAATCAATGTCTACGGTTTCTCCGGTTAATGTTGGTCTATCTACAGTGCCTGCAACGTGTATTTACAATACGGATGGTGCAGTAACTTCTTCTGTAAGTGGTGGAACGGCTCCGTATTCGTATGCTTATTCCAATGGAGCAACTACGCCGAATACAAGCAATTTAGGAGTTGGTAATCATTATTTATACGTAACGGATGCAAACGGATGTACTAAATCAACTCATTTCTGGATTGCAAACGCCAATACAAGTCAAGACTGCTATTGCACCATTTCGGGTGATGTTTACGTGGATGCAAATTCAAATTGCGTAAATGATCCGGGAGAAGCAGGTGTGGAAAACATCATGATCCACTGTTCAGGTTTCGGTTATGCATTTACCGATGCAAGCGGACACTACAGTTTCCAAGTGCCAACTGGATCGTATACAATTTCTGAGCAAGTGAACCAATATTACCCGCTTTCTGCTTGTCAAAGCAATTCAAACGCGGTAAGTGTAACCGCTGCAGCGGGTTGCAACACGGTTGTTGATTTTTCAAACCAATTGAATATCCTTCACGATTTGAAAATTGTAACGATGAATTCAACCGTTCCTCCAATTCCGGGAATGGGTTACCAACAAAAAGTGGTTGTTAAAAATGAAGGTACGGTTACCGAATCGGGCATTCAACTAGGGTATGAGCAAGACGAACAATTGCCGTTTGTGAATGCTACCTTGCCAAGTTTCATGCAGTTAAACAGTGCGTTGTATCCGTATTCTTACAGCGTTCAATCGGGCTTTCCAACGCTTAGTCCGAATAACTCAAGCGCGATGTTGATCAACTACAACACGCCTGCATCTGTTCCATTGGGAACGGTGGTTGATTTCTACGATACAGTAGCAAATGTGGCTCCGATTGGTGTGAATTGGTTGTTGGATAATACGCCTTGGAATAACGTGAATACGTTCCAAACAGCGGTGATCGGTTCGTATGACCCGAATTACAAAGAAGTCACTCCAAGAGGTAATGGTGCAGAAGGATTTGTTCCGATGTCGACGAAAGAATTTGATTACACCATCCATTTTCAGAATGAAGGAACGTATTTCGCCCAAAACATTTCTGTAACCGATCAGTTGGATGCCGATTTTGATTGGACGACGTTTAAACCGGGTTATTCAGATTATGCATATACTACAACCATGAGTGAAACAGGTTTGGTAACGTTTACGTTTTCCAATATCAATTTACCTTGGAAAAACAATTACGGTGATGCATTGAGTTCTGCGATGGTTCATTACAGCATTCAACGTAAAGCGACAAACCCGGTAGGAACCGAGTTTACCAATACGGCAAATATTTATTTTGATTACAATGCGCCGATTACCACCAATACTACATTGAACACCTTGCAAAGTTTAGCTGGTGTTGATGAGATCGTTTCCGGTGATGGTGAAGTAGCAGTTACCATGGAATTGTATCCTGTTCCTGCAAGCGATCACTTGACCATTCAAGTAAACAATGTGTTGAAAAACGAGAAAGCGGTTGTAAGTATCATTGATTTAACCGGCCATGTAGTTCTTTCAGAAAACGTTGATTTGAGCGAAGGTACAACAATGGTTACCAAAAACTTGTCAACCTTGATGTCAGGTACTTATTTGACACGCATTGCGTTTGAAAACGGATCGGCTATTGTGAAGAAAATAGTGGTGTATAACGATTGATAAACCAATCGAATAGAAGAAGCCTCGACTATAAATGTCGGGGCTTTTTGGTTTCAGTTAACTTTCGAAAGTAACTTTTCACCTTCCGGATGTGCTCCAATGAAATCCTGTTCTCCAACCTGTCCAAACCAAGCGTCGTCTTACTTTTTTCTTTTTGATTTTCTTTTCTGAAGAGAGTTTTTCTTGAATTTCTTGTTTTTGAAACAGATTTGTGTCTTGCTTTACTTGTTCTGATAAAGTTTGAGAAACAATTGGTGGTGGGGCAGGTTCTGTTTTTTGTCCGTTAACGGTTATCTCAACTCTTCGATTAAGTGCACGATTGTCTTCTGATGTATTCGGGGCTATTGGTTCGCATTCACCATAAAAATCAACGGTGATTTTTGTGCTGTCAATGTTTTTTGAAATCAGGTACTTTTTAACGGCAATTGCTCTTTGCTCCGAAAGTATATTGTTGTAATTGTTGGATCCGCTATTGTCAGTATGTCCGCTCAGATGAATGGTGTAGCCGGATAACGAATCGAGTTGGCCAATGATATTGTCAAGAGATTGATACGCGCGATCGTCTAAAACGGAAGAATTAAATCCGAAACAAACAGTCATTACTATTATAAGTGGAGCTATTAAAGCAATGGTTGCTTTTTTTGTCATGTTGAAATGGGTTAACTTGTTTCCGATGAAGTTAACTAAAAGCTGGTTTTCAGAGCTGTCCGAATGAAAAAAGCGCATCTGTCGGTTAACAAATACGCTTTTCAATAAACATCGTAATTTAATTCCCCGGATTGTTCAACAAATTCATGATCTCATCCAGTTTCGGTGAAAGAATAATTTCTGTTCGTCGGTTGAGTGCTCTTCCTTCGGCTGTGTCGTTGGACGCTTTGGGGTAATATTCACCACGACCCGAAGCCGTCATACGAGCTGCCGCAACCGCATATTTTTCATTCAGCAAACGGGTAATGGTTGTTGCACGGGAGACGCTTAAGTCCCAGTTGTCTTTAAATAAAGCTGTTTTGATTGGTACGATATCGGTGTGACCTTCAACCAAAATCTGAATATCAGGGTTTTTGTTCAGTACATCCGCCAACACTTTTAATGCTTCAACTCCTTTTGGTTCCACTGCTGTAGATCCTGATTTGAATAGCAATTTATCCGACATCGAAACATACACTTTTCCGTTGCGGATCTCCAAAGTAAGTTCATCGGAACCAAATCCTACCAATGCATCACGCAAAGTTTGGTTAAGGTTTTTTGTTGCTTCATCTTGGCGAGCAATGATGGCCTGCATTTCACGCAACATGCGTTCTTTGTTTTGGAGGTCTTTGTTTTTTTGGTCTAATTGATCCGACTGATTTTCATTGATGTTTTCCTGACCAGAAAGTCTGCTTTGCAACTTTTTGTTGTCGGAAGTAAGTTGCTCGTTTACTCTATGCTGATCAGCCAGCGAAAAACACAAGGAATCGCGTTCAGTTACCACTGCCTGCAGGCGTTTACAACCTTTTTGTTTCTGTGGAATGGGGTCGCCGCATTTGTAAATCGGTGCGCACGAAGTCACTGCGAGTAGTCCGATAGCGAACGTGCCCACCAGCATGGATTTGTTGAATTGTTTCATAACTTTTTCGTTTTATAATCGGGAAGATGATCCGTCATTTAGTTGTGCTACGAATCTATGAAGGCGGATTGGCAATTGGTTTGTATGATAGACTGTTATTGTTACATAGATCACAGGTGGGGATGATTGATTTCGTAGTGTTTTTTGAGTACAATCTGATGGCTTATCTATCTAATGTTAAAATCTACAGATGTGTGAATAATGTAATTGACGCGAGTTATTAAACAAGTCTTTATCTTTTTGTTTGAGAGACCTTTACCTAGTAGCAGGAAGAATGGCAACGTGAATCTATTTTATAAAAAAAGTCACTACACTTAGTGATTGGAATACACCACGCATTTGACATGTGAAAATTGAATTGGTAATTGATCTTTTTTAATTGGTTGATGAATATGTATTTAAAACCTCGTAGTATGTTAACAGTCATTTTCGCCCTCATTGCATTGGGAGCCCATTCACAAACGTTGGAAACCGTTCCGCATGTAGATTTGAAAAAGTACATCGGGAAATGGTTTGAAATAGCTTCATTTCCGCAACGGTTTCAAAAAGGCTGCAATTGCACCACGGCTGAATACACCTTAACCGATAAAGGGTATGTGATCGTTGAAAACCGATGCAATAAAGACAGCATCAACGGAAAACTTTCCTACATCAAAGGAAAAGCATTTGTGGTGAAAAACAGCGGCAATGCAAAATTGAAAGTGCAGTTCTTTTGGCCGTTTAAAGGAAAATACTGGATCATTGATTTGGCCGATGATTATAGTTATGCCGTAGTTGGTCATCCAAACAAAAATTATCTATGGATTTTATCGCGAACATCAACAATGACGGATAGTCTTTATCAACAAATCACCACCCGAATAGCGGAAAAAGGGTTTGATATATCAAAACTTCAACGTACGAAACAACGTTAAAATCGAACGTAGGTTTAAACGGAAAATCGGCTAAAAATAGGTACTTTAGTAAGTAATCTTCCTGTACCGAACTACTGTAACTTTTGTCTATGAATACGCTCTCTAAAAATGAAATAACCTCTTTACTGAAACCAAGAGAATCAGCATCCTCTAAAAGAGATCATGGTCATACACTACTCATTGCCGGACAAAAGGGAACCATGGGAGCAGCCGTGATTGCTTCAAAAGCCGGATTACGAGCGGGCGTAGGTTTGCTTACAGTTTCTGTTCCTGCAGAAGAAAGAGGAATTATACAAAGTGCGGTTCCTGAAGCCATGCTGTTGATGCGAGAAGAGATTCACATTCCGTTTGATCATTACTCGGCGATCGGAATAGGACCGGGATTTGGCACCGGGAATGCTTCCACAGCCTTGTTGACCAATGTGCTGAAACATGCAACATGTCCGTTGGTTTTGGATGCAGATGCGCTGACCATTCTTTCAGCAAACGAAAAACTGTTTGATTACCTTCCGGCAGCAACCATTATCACACCGCATCATGTTGAGTTTGACCGGCTTTTTGGTGTACATAAAACAACAGAAGAAAGAATCACAACCGCCATTCATAAAACGCGCGAGTACAATATCATTGTGGTATTAAAAAGTCACCAAACGGCCATTATTACTTCAGATGAGGTGTTTTATAATTCAACGGGTAATGCCGGGCTTGCAAAAGGTGGTTCGGGTGATGCTTTAACAGGATTGATCACGTCCTTTTTGGCGCAACACTATTCACCTTTGAATGCCGCCAAACTGGGAGTTTACCTTCATGGGTTGGCTGCCGACATCACCTTGCATGAACAAAGCATGGAAAGTATGATCATCTCGGATGTCATTGACAATTTAGGAAAGGCATTTAACAGTCTCAGAACCTAAAAAGTTGAAACCATACCCATTCACGCTAGAAAATCGGATTTCCACATGAAAACAGAGCAGTTCACACATACCGGTTTGACCACAGCGCAAGTCAATCAGGCAAGACAGCAGTTTGGTTCCAACCAACTGACGGCCAAAAAAGGAAGTGATCTGTTAGCAACGATTGTTCGGGTGGCAAAAGATCCGATGACGATTTTACTCTTCACCGCCGCTTCCATTTACTTTATCAGTGGTAAAGTGGGCGATGGCATTTTTCTTTCGGCCGCGATTTTGTTTCAAGCCTTTATTTCGATTTTTCAATACTCGCGCAGTAAAAATGCGCTGGATAAACTCAAAGATTTTTCGCAACCAAGCTGCACCGTTATCCGAAATGGGGAAACGCAAAAAATAAAAAGTGAAGAAGTAGTTGTAGGAGATACCTTGATGGTAGAAGAGGGTAGCTTGATCATTGCAGACGGGAAGATCATTCAATCGAACGATTTTTCAGTGAATGAATCCATTCTTACCGGTGAATCATTGGCCGTTTTTAAGGACATGGATTCTGAAGATAGTACCATTTACAGCGGAACAACCGTCACCACCGGATTAGCAATTGTAACCGTTACAGCTATTGGTAATGAAACCAAGCTGGGGAAAATCGGAAAAAGCATCGAAAGCATAACGGAAGAAAAAACGCCGTTAGAATTGCAGATTGCCAACTTCGTAAAGAAAATGGCGATTGCGGGAGGAGTGGTTTTTGTGATTGTTTGGATCATCAATTACATTCATTTGGGCAATTTCTTAACCAGTTTGTTGCAATCGTTGACCTTAGCAATGAGTATTTTGCCGGAGGAAATTCCGGTTGCGTTTACCACCTTTATGGCGCTTGGTGCTTGGCGGTTGATGAAAATGGGAATTGTTGTGAAACAGATGAAAACCGTTGAAACCTTAGGCAGCTCCACGGTTATTTGTACCGATAAAACCGGAACGATTACCGAAAACAACATGAGTTTAGCGAAGCTTTATGTGTATGCCACAAAGAAAGTGGTGGATCTCGAGGACGTTTCAACAACCGAAGAAAAAGAACTCATTGCAGATGGCATGTGGGCCAGTGAACCCATTCCGTTTGATCCGATGGAAATTGCCTTACACAAAGCATTTCAACAGTTTACATCTACAGAAGAGCAGGCCGGTTTCAACATGATACACGAGTATCCGCTTGGTGGAAAACCACCCATGATGACACATGTTTTTGAAAATAGTAAGGGTAAACGTATTGTGGCTGCCAAAGGTGCAGTAGAAACGATCATGAAGGTTTCATCACTAACGGAAACCGAACAACAAGAAGTGAATGAGGTAGTGCAAACAATAGCGAAAGACGGTTATCGTGTGTTGGGTGTTGGAGTTTCCGATTTTTCGGGAACTGATTTTCCTGCCAACCAAGAGGATTTAGCTTTCGCCTTTAAAGGTGTTGTTGCGTTTTACGATCCGCCGAAAAAGAATATCGAACAGGTTCTACAGTCCTTTTACGATGCCGGAATCAGTGTGAAAATCATTACAGGCGATAATGCCGAAACCACTGCCGCAATTGCATCACAGATTCATTTTCAAGGTCATGAAAAAACCATCAACGGTGACGAATTAATGAAACTCAACGAACAAGAGTTGGGCGAATGCGTGATGGAAACGGCCATTTTTACCAGAATGTTTCCCGAAGCAAAATTGAAAATCATAGAAGCGTTAAAAGCGAAGCAACAAATTGTAGCCATGACCGGAGATGGTGTAAACGACGGTCCTGCACTGAAAGCAGCACACATCGGCATTGCCATGGGGAAAAAAGGAACTGAAATAGCAAAAGATGCCGCATCGTTGATTTTGCTGGAAGATGATTTGGCAAAAATGGTGGATGCTATTGCTATGGGGAGAAAAATTTACACCAACCTGAAAAAAGCCATTCAGTACATTATTTCCATTCACATTCCCATTATTTTAACGGTATTCATTCCGCTGGCTTTGGGGTGGATTTATCCGAATATTTTTTCGCCCATTCATGTCATTTTTCTGGAAATCATAATGGGGCCAACTTGTTCCATCATCTATGAAAACGAACCCATGGAAAAAAATCTGATGCTTCAGCCGCCAAGAGCTCTATCTACTTCCTTTTTTCATTTGAGAGAACTCACTACGAGCATTATACAAGGATTGGTGATTACAGTCGGAACATTGTTTATCTATCGTTATGCGGTCTATAATGGATACAACGAGGAGTTAACCAGAACCATGGTCTTTACCGATTTGGTGGTCGCAAACATCTTACTGACCTTGATCAATCGTTCGTTTTATTATTCCATCTGGACAACCTTAAAGTATAAAAACAGATTGGTACTCTATATCATTGCTATCACGATATTGATTGTGGCCTTACTGCTTGTTGTTCCGCCGTTAACACACTTTTTTGAGTTCGAAATGCTCAATCTTGTTCAGCTGCTTCTTTGCATTGGAGTTGGCGCTGTTTCAGTAATTTGGTTTGAGCTAGTGAAACTGGTGAAAAGAAGAAAACCCGTGAAAGTCTAATTATAAAAGCAGCGCTTTATTATCATAGGCCAATTTCGCCAGTTTATAGCTTGTAGGTGTATCTACCGATAGGTTTTCAATTTCAGGTACATCATAGAACATCGGGTTTTTGCCGAATTTTTTCTTACCGTTTCGCATGAATGCCGTTCGGCTGAAAATGTTAAAAATCGTGTCTTCGTAGATCACAAAATGTGGCTCGTCTCGCAGCGTGATTTTAGGGTAATTACTGCTGTCGTATAAACGCTTCTCAACGCGTGCAAGGCTCATCACCGTATCGAATTGTTGGTATTCGTCGTTGAGCACATAGCTATAATACCGTTCAATGGCATCTTCAATGGTTTGTACTGTCAGCAACGGATTGATACATTGCGTTTGCAGGTAATGTTCGCCATCGGTTTTTGCGAGTGAATGGGCGGTCATTCTGTCTGAAGTAGGCATTTCTTCCAAGATTCGTTGTGATGTATCTTCTGAAAAATTATCATCACTCGGGAGATCAAGCAGCGAAATTTTTGTGTTTCCGGCATATTGTTTTCGCACCACCTCAGAATCAGTTGTCACCACAATTCGATTGATCGCCGCAACCGAAAGCAATTTTTCGATCATTAATTGAAACAAAGGTTTTCCTCCAATTTGTTTGAAGTGGGAGTCGGGAAGGTATGAACTGTTGGTTTCTTGAACAGTGATCAATGCAATGATAGCGGGTTTATTCATGAGATAGCTTGTTTTTGGATTCTAAGATTAGGTATTTTTGGTAAAAGTTCGGTTCTTTTCTTTAGTGAATAACTTCTCACAGCCATTTTTTTCGTTTGAAATAGACTAGCGGAATGACGATACTCAGTAACATCGCAACCAAAGCTGAAGGATAACCGTATTTTGAGGTCAATTCGGGCATGTATTTAAAGTTCATTCCAAAAATACCTGCGATCAGCGTTGGTAGTGAAATGCAAAAAGTGATCATGGTTAACAACTTGAAGACCTTATTTTGTTCCAAGTCGATTTTGTTGCTGATATTCTCTTTCATATCATCCAGTCTGTCGAAATTGAACTGAATGTAATCTGATACTACGGAAAGGTCGTTGAGTTCTTCGTCAATTTTGGTTTTCACATTCATCTTCGATTTTCGAGCGCTCTTTTTTTGCAAGGTTAAAATGCGAACGAATTCGTTGATCGATTCTTTGATTAACAGGTTGTTGAAGTTCAATTGGGTAATTATATCGAGATCGTCTTCGGTGAATTCTTTTTTGATAAGCACACGTGAAGCCAGTAGCTTGATTCTTTTGGCGATGTTTTCGGTAATATCGGCGTAGTAATCCGATAAAAACTCGATTTGATACCTAAACACATCTTCTACGCTTTCAAAGTGGTTTTTGCGGGTATCCAATTTGTGCGCATAGATTTCATTCAAATAATCGTCGAGGCTCGAATTGGAGAACCCAAAGGATTTTTCCTCCGTGAGGATGAAAATCATTGATTCTTCAATCATCACGTTTTTCTCTTTAAAATAGGGGATGGAAAAGTGAAAAGAAGACTGGAATTCGTTTTCCTGAAAATGCGAACTGATCTCTATATCCTGAATGTTGTTCATAATGGATAAGTCGATGTGAAAGGTTGACTTTACCCATTCCAAATCATCCTCTTGATAATCTAAAAAGTGGATCGAAATAAAATCGTCATGATCGGTAGTTATATTTTGAGTGCTTTCCAGCTTCACCAGCTTTCCGGCTTTTGTGTATAATTCGATCATGTTTGTTGTTTAACTGAATCGAAAGTAATCAAAAGTTTGCAGTGGAAGCAGATTTCAAAACGGAGTATAGGTAGAACAGGTTTCGAATATGAAATTGAACTGCATGCTGAAATTTAATCTGTTTGACGATTTATTTTGCCACAGATGAACACAGATTTTCACGGATGAAATCCGGAATTCAATTTGAAGACTTTACGCTAGCGTATAGTCCAATATCTGTGTTCATCGGTGGCACCGTGTCAGCCTCAGGATAATCTGTGGCAAACAATAACTACTTTTCTTGTTCTATTTTTAAAATGGCTATTTGCGTAACATAAACATTAAATCATTGATTGATTAATCGGCTAGAAATGTCACACCCGTAAGATCCGCTTTTCCGCTTTTCAAAAAGGCATACGTCAACTTATCGACCTTGCAATCGATGAATTTAATGCGTTTCAGGCTTCTGCCTTTAAAGAAGGTGTTTGTAATTGTTGCGTTTTGGAAAGTGACTTTACTAAAAGCGCAATTGTCAAAATAACAATCTTCCACTGTTCCTTCAAACACCATATCTGCAAGTTGCATGGCATTAAAAGACGTGTGTTTCAATATGGCGTTCGTCATGACATTGCTCTGCAAACCACCCGATTTAAAGGTTGCACCGGAAAAATCGGCACCGGAAAAATCGCAACCCATGATAAAACTCCCCGAAAATTCGGTTGCTGTTAGCGAACAGTTTTTGTAAACATTGCCCGCTAAGTTGGAGTTCTGAATGCGGCTGTTGCTGATGTCGGAATCAGAGAAATCGCAGCGATCCACATTGTTACTTCTCAGTAGCAACCCCGATAGTTCCGATCCGATAAAGAGGCAACGTTGCATGTTGCAGGAACCGAATTTTTCTTGCAGGTTTTTTAACCCGGAAAAGTCTGCATCGACCCAATTACCGTGCGACATATCCCACGCTATTTTTTTACCGGTTTTAGACTTAGGTAGCTCTGGATGCACTTCAGCAGGTTGTTTTTCCGAAAGCTCTTGTGGTGCAGACTCACTTGTGATAGAAGGGAAGTTTTCAGAAAAATAGTTCAGGTCAACGCCCAAGATTTCGGCCAAATGATTTAAGGTAACGATATCGGGCAATGATTCGCCACGTTCCCATTTCCCAACGGCCTGCGGACTAATAAATAGACGTTCGGCAAGCTGAGCTTGCGAAAGCGATGTTTTCTTGCGTGCATCTGTAATGCGATCGCCAATGATTTTTGTACTTAACATAGGATTACGTTTTAAAATTTCGTTTCCACAAAGGTATTGGCACCCATTTCCTTGATCGATGAAAATACAACTACTTTTGGTTGTAATAAAACTATTTTTAGTGGTTTTTGACAACTATCAGTTGTATTTGGTGATAAGCATCTGCTGTATCCGAGTTTTCATCTGTACCTCAATCTTATTTATTCTATCGTCAACCTTCGTTTTTGAATAGAAATCCTTCGTTTTCAAAGACTAAATTGAATGCTAAAAATATTGGCACGGGCTAAAACCCTTGAAAAAACTGATGTTTTGGTTGCTTTGGTAAATTTTGGCATCCTTTTGGAAGAATCTTTTTCATCAGTGAATAGTGTTAGATGTTAGGTAAAAAAGTAAATGGAGATACGACGCCCGTCTATCTCCATTTTCTATTTCCACTTATTTCGTTCTTTGTTGTTTTCGGATTTTTCGTTTCTTCTTCTGCAATGACCTTGTTATACCGGTTCACCAAACCATTACTCTTCGTTTTCGAAGGATTTCTATTCGTTTTCGAAGACTTTGTTCTGTGCCATAAAAAATGGCATATCGCTACAACCCTTGTGAATACTGATTTTATTGTTGTTTGGCACGGCGTGGCATTCAGTTTGAATACTCTATTGCAACAGTAAATTATTTAAAAACAAAAAACAATTAAAATTTAAGAATTATGAAAAAGTTAAGTACAATTTTCGCCGGAGCTCTATGTGTTGTTGCATTCTCTACAACTTACGCTCAATCTACAGCTTCAGCTGACGCAAGCGCACGTATCGTATCGCCTTTGCAAATCACAAAAACTGCCGACCTTAAGTTTGGTAACATTGCTGCAGGTCCTTCAGCAGGTACAGTAGACATGGCTATCACAGACGTTCGTACTGCAGCTGGTGGAGTAACATTGATCTCTGCAGGCAACGTTTCCAATGCTGCAGCTTTTGACATCATCGGATACCCGGACGCAACGTTCACCATTTCTTTGCCTTCTTCTATCTCAATTGCTTCAGGTGCGAATGCCATGCAAGTAGACAACTTTGTTTCTTCTTTGGGCGCTACATCTGCTTTGGATGCACTAGGTGAATCAGCTTTGAAAGTGGGAGCTACATTGAACGTTGATGCCAACCAACCGGTAGGTTTATACACAGGTTCTTTTGATGTAACTGTTGCTTACAACTAAGATATACTGGGTTCAAATAAGACTGCTACAAGTCTAATTGACAAATAAAGAGGAG
>Ga0302296_1000959_pt1 | contig 22148 bp, 22 predicted proteins | sample III_Fen_N3_1_FD_194546 | JGI IMG/M metagenome (GOLD analysis project Ga0302296, IMG submission 194546) | Peat permafrost microbial communities from Stordalen Mire near Abisko, Sweden - III_Fen_N3_1 | ecosystem: Environmental > Terrestrial > Soil > Wetlands > Permafrost | place: Sweden: Abisko...
TGACGATTACAAAAATGCACTTTTCTCGTCAAACAGAAAAGGCGGTACTGGAGACGATGACATTTACAAAGCAACCATCATCAACAATATTAAACCCGAAAAAATATTTTTCGACATACCTATAACCGGATTGGTTAAGAATAGAAAAACACTGTTACCACTCGAAAAAGTTAAGGTGTTACTAGCCGATAACAAAGCTATGACCTATGCTGGAACAACATCAAAAGAAGGTACGTTTTCCATACCTGTTCGACTTAAAGTTAACGATACCATTAACCTACGCGTAATGATGGAAAAGGCTGGATATCACAAAGAAGAATTGAACTTTAAATATGTAGTAAAAGACACAAATGCTATCGATTTGAATAAAACATTCGATTTATTGATGACACCTATAGAATCGAATGTTGTAATAAACCTAGCCTTCTTTGGACTAGTACGTGACAAGAAAACGCTTAAGGAATTAGACAAAGTAAGTGTTGTATTTACCGATAAACGAGCTATAACATTTAAAGGCTTTACAGCTGCAAACGGAATATTCAAAATACCATGCAAAGTTCTGTTATACGACACCCTTGCAATGACCATAATGATGGAAAAAGAAGGATATCTCCGTGAAGAATTAAAATTCAAATACATTGTGAAAGACACCAATAGTGTTGACATGAACAAATTCTTCGACTTACTTATGACACCACTCGATGCCGTTGTTGCCGACGATTTGGTTGGTCGCGATTTGATGAAACGCTTCATCATCAACCCCATTTATTTCGACTTCAACAAATATAATATCCGTCCCGATGCAGCAATAGAACTGAATAAAATTGTGAAGATAATGAAAGACTATCCCAACATGATTATCGATTTATCGTCGCATACCGACTGTAAAGGAACAATGACTTACAACGAAAAACTATCCGATAACAGAGCCAAATCGTCAATGGCGTATCTTATTTCAAAAGGAATAAATCCTGCCAGACTAACTGCCAAAGGATATGGCGAAACCAAACCGGTTAACGACTGCCGTTGCGAAGGTACCGAAGTGTCTACCTGCACTCCAGCAATGCACCAACTTAACCGACGAACCGAATTTAATGTGAGGAGTATGTAAAGAGCGAACAAAAGTATTAATGTTCGTAATTCGTTTAATATGGCAAGGGTTGTCAACTTATTGAAAAGTGACAACCCTTGTTTTTTTGACTTGGATACAGAACTTTGCTTTACTGAATTGTCAACAATTTCTTCGCTCCCGCAAGTGTTACAAAGTACACTTGTGGATAATACTTAATATTCAATTAAGGAATAGTATTTTTGGGAAAAGTTTTTAACTTTTCGTCGAGGCATCAGAAATTATTAGTATTTCTTCTGTATTATTCATTACAAAGGAAGCTAACACTAGAATAATAAACAATGCAGACCAAGCATATACATCAAAAGTGATATTCGTTATTGAAACGAGAAATTTCGTATCTTTACAAAAAATTAGACATTATGAGCTTAGCATTGACTAACAACACGATAGACAAGTTTTTTGGATTCCTTAGCCAAATTGATAATGATTCTAAAAAGAAAATGATTATTAAGTTGACAGAATCTATAGAAATAAAGGAAGAACCAAAATTTAACTTGAGAAGTTTATTTGGAGCTTGGGAAGATAATAGAGATTCGGACGAAATTATTAAAGAAATCAAGAATTCACGAGTTGAAAATAAAAATATTGCTGAATTCTAATGAAATACTTACTTGACACAAATATATGCATTCACTTTTTTAGGGGGAAATACAATCTTGTTGAAAAAATTGAATTGGAAGGACTTATCAATTGTGCAATATCTGAAATAACTTTAGCCGAACTTGTTTTTGGTGCAGAGAATAGTTTACATCCAGAGAAAAATCATAAAATAGTTGAAGAATTTACAAATCGGTTGACAATTTTGCCGATTTATGATTCAATTAGAATTTATGGCAAAGAAAAAGCTCGTTTGAGAAAATCTGGAACAATGATAAGTGACTTTGATCTTTTAATTGGTTGTACTTCAGTAGAGAAAGAATTGACTATGATTACCGAGAATGTTAGTGAATTTGAAAGGATTTCGAACATTAAGATTGAAAACTGGATTAAACGATAAATAAATTCCAATGCCTAACACCCTCGCTCCCGCAAGTGTTACGAAGTACATTAGCAAAATCAGGTAGTTTAAATAAATACACCTTTTTTATTTAACAACCGAAATACCAGAAACAACTACTTGAGTAAATGAAGCAGCACTATAAAAAGGAATATTCATACCATTTACAGGAGGACATTCATAGTTTTTAATTTCATTTTTTGTAGAATTACGATACGTAAACCTAATGTTATTTTTCTTTTCAAGATAATGATCGCCTATTTGTAAGGCACTATCATTTAAGGAATGAATCGACTTCGGTACATTAAACGATAAAAGAGAATCGCCACTATTGGAAATTATATATATGCCTAAGATGTAATTATCTGTCGTTTTCTGATTTATGACTTCATGGCAATACACATATCCTACTATTGAACCTATAGTTGAAACTGTATCTTTTTGACAACTAAACAATAGAAATACACAACAAACTGTTACAAATATTTTTGACATAACATTTATTTTTTTTCGATTCTTTAAATGGGAATAAGTCATTTTAGTAATGAATCAACTGTAATAATTTATCTAAGACGAGATAAAACTCAAACAAATAAAATGATATTATTAAAAAAAATCATGATCCAATATCCACTACTTAACAACTAGGTTACTTTAACAAAACACACAAATCAAATCGCATAAATATCACCAAAAACGTTTATCATAAAACACAAAACAAATGTGAGTATATATACACAAAAACATCTAAACACCTAAAATATAAACACTTTAATGCAACATTTACATCTAAAATATGTTATACAGCTATACACTTTTAAACGGAGTAAGATGGATAAGTTGATGTTGGTAAAAAGTGAATTTGACGGATTAGTCTATTCGAGAGTAAAAGTCTCAATTATTGCAATATTACTTTTTTCGATAAATAGTAGCCAAAGCATTTTTGGAGCTACGTATTTTGCTATTGCAAATGGAAATTGGAACGATAATAACACTTGGTCTTTAACTAGTGGTGGAGTATCTGTTGGAGCAGGTATTTTTCCTACTAGTGCCGATGATGTAAATTTTGGACAAAAAACAGTAACTCTTACTGCAAATGCTGCATGTAAAAATCTAGACAATTTTAATGGAACAGGAACATTGGCTTTGGGAAATTTCGATTTAGCTGTAAATGGAGATATTACCATTCATCCTGCTGCTCCAACATTTACATCGACTGGTGGTTACATTAATTTAAATGGAACAACTCAAACTATTCAACTAAGTTCAGCAAGTATTGTTATTCCCTATTTAGAACTATCAAACAGTACTCAAGTAACGCAAAAAGATCAAGGAAACATTACAATTACTGGAGATTTCAAAAGTATAGGTACTGGTTCTACATTTACTGAAGATACCTATGCATGGTATCAAAGTGGTGCATTAATTGTTACAGGAACCGTTTCGGCTCCAGGAACAACATTTACTGTTACAAATCCTGGCATTAATGGCCCTGCTGCAATTGATTTTAGTGGAAGTTCATCGAACCCTATTGTTGTTGGAAGTGTAAATTTAACAGTAAATTCAACAATTACATTTGGAACCAAAGACGTAACAACATCTTCAGCATTTGTTCACTCAGCTGGTACGTTAATTTATGGATCTGTTTCTTTAGCTGTAACGTTACCAATAGAGTTGTTGTCGTTTACTGTTAAAAACAGTGAAAATTCAAGACTAATATCTTGGATAACTGCTACCGAAACCAATAACGATTATTTCACACTCGAACGTTCTATTGATGGTAAGACTTGGGAAGAAATATTTACATGTAAAGGTGTTGGAACCTCAACTATCAAACATAATTACTCTTTTTCAGACCTTGAAACAATAACTGATAATTATATCTATTACAGATTAAAACAAACAGATTTTAATGGCGATTACAGCTATTCTAATATTAAAACAATTAGCAATTCAACAAGTACTCAATCATCAATTGCCTTATATCCTAATCCTTATAATGGAAACTCAATTAACATAAGTGGATTAAGTGGTAAAACTGCAGTAACAATGATTTACGATGAAATGGGAAACCTTATTTATAATTACACATCAGAGATTCCAGAAAATCATACAGTAACGTTTTCAATAGACAAAGTCTTAACTCAAGGTACGTATATTGTTAAATGTGTATCAGATAATCAATTATATATTGAGCATTTATTTGTGAAATAAACTTCATTCTTATTCCTATAGAAGCACGGACTACAAGTCCGCGCTAGCAAAATAAACTCTTACTTATAAATATCCAATTGCTCGGTAGGACAAGGAATCATTTTAAACTTAGGTTTTGAACGGGGTGCAGTTAGATATACAATACTTATTTCATGTGATCCTGCCGAATTTATGGCCAAACGTGAAGTTGTAATATCGTAGCTATATCCAATTTTAAATTGACTGAAACGATATGCAATGGCTAATACAATTGCATCGCTATTAAAATAACTTTGATATGTATGTTTTGGCAATCCTCTATACCAAATTCCAAAAGTCATATCGATATAATCGACATAGGATCCAAACAAACATTGGCTAAATTTTGCCTGTTGTTTATATTCAAATGCAAGATATAGATTTTCCTTTTGGCGTTTTGCCATAGCAGTATTTAGTTTGATTTTTTTCCCTCCGTAAAAAGTTATTTTTAGAGGTATTACCGATTTTTCATTTGTTAAACTTTGGTTAGGTTTCGATAAATGATGTGCAGAAATTCCCAGCCAATACTTTGAATGAAACAATAAAATCGACGATGCAAAATCGATATATGAAATTTTCTTAGCGAGCGATGTTTCAACCGTTGACGATGGTAATGTTCCATCAAAACTCAGCTGATCGCCAAATACAACTTTATTATAACTAAGCGAATGAACATTGTATGAAGCTTCAATGCCTGGGCGTAACTGTAAGTCTTTTGTTAGATTAAACACATAGGAATATTGAAGCAAACAATTGGTTGACGAAAGCAATCCAGCACCCGAATGATCTTGTATAACGGCTAGTCCGATTCCACTATTTGTATTTTTAAAAAAATAATCGAAAGCCAAGGAATACGATATAAATTCATTTTTCAATGCTGGCCATTGATCGCGAAAATTGGTTGCAACACGCGTTCCTCCTGTTGCTCCAGCAAATGAAGGTCCAAGATATAATGGCACAGCAAAAACCTGCGAAAACTGTGGATCTTGTGCCAGAGTAATCGCCGAAAACAAAAGAAAGATACTATGTAGTATTACCGTTTTCACTATTTGAATTATTAGCTAATAGAAACACGATATTTTTAATTCATAATTCATAATTCATAATTAAACATTATTTCAACAAAGTCACCCCCCCTATTCTCTTTATCTTTTTCCCTCCATAGCATGAAGCTTCAACTTTCCACACATAAACATCTTGTTTAACTAACGTTTTCTTATAAAATCCATCCCAGCCAACATCAAGTTCATTACTAGCAAAAATCATTTCACCCCATCGATTAAAAATTTCGAGTCGATACGTTTCAATATTCCTAAAGAGTGGATGAAAAATATCATTTGTTTTTTCGGGTAATTCGGGCAAATATGTACCACCAGTTTCATTATCAATTGGTGTAAATGCATTGGGAAACTCGAGTACACAATTTTTCAGTACAGTAACAGCTCGCAATACAGTAAGAGTATCCCAACAACGATGGATGTTCCAGCCAGTTAAACGGACATTATAATCGCCAGTATCTTTGTATATATGCTTTGGTTCAAGTAACGACGATGTATCACCATCGCCAAAATCCCATAGCCACAACTGTGCATCTTTTGAATTATTATAACAGCGAACTTCGGCATTAGGCAAATACGAATATCGAGGATCAACCTCAAAAGCTATGTTTGGTTTGTCGTAAACGGTAATCGAATGTTTATGACTTACATCGGTTATTGTGCCATTTTTTGCGGTTAGCTCTACAACATAACTACCAGGCTTTAAATACGTGTGTGTTGGTGCGGAATCTTGCGATTGCGAATCATCGCCAAAATCCCAGGAATATGTTGAAGCATTTTTCGATTTATTAATAAATGTAACCGTTAATGGTGCACAACCCGAGAATGACGAATCGTAATCGGCTGTTACCTTACCAAAATGAATTTTTAGTATTTGTGTACTAATATCAATACAATGAGTCGTTTTGTTTTGCAAAACAATATAATATGTTCCTGTGTCTGCATAAAGATGTGAAATTGGATTAATAACATTTGATGTTTTTCCATCTCCAAAATCCCATGAAGTTTGCCATGTTCCCTTGGTATTATTTATTATTTCAACTGTTTTATTCGGAATTTCCAAATCGTTGGCATTCAGCGTAAAATTATTATTAGGAGTAGCATAAATAGTACCATTTGTTTGGTCACTTGCGGTGCATCCCATAGCCGATATTGCATGTAAAACTACATTGTATTGAATATCGCTAAATGTTGAATTCGTAAAGCTAGTAACTGGATTTTGATTATTCGAAAAAGTTCCATCGCCGAAATCCCAACTAAAACTTTTTGCATTTTTTGCATTTGATTTAAAATGAACGGTCAATGGACTACAACCTGCAGTATCGGGCGAAATTGAAAGCGTAATTTCGGGATAAACAGATATTGTTTGAGTTGAAGTATCGGGGCAATTGTAGGTATTGTTTGCGACCAACGAAACAGTATGCGTGTTATTTGTATTTGTTGTATTCGTAAATGTATGGTTTTGATTTACTACTGTTGACGTAGCACTTCCATCATCAAAATTCCACGAATATGTTGTTGCATTAGTCGTTGTATTAGTAAATTGTACAGACAAAGGCGAACAACCCGATGCAATATCAACATCAAAAGCAGCATCGATATGTGGACTAATAGTTATATTTTGTGGCAAAGATGTATCGGAACAGCCATAACTCGATTTGGCAATTAAAAATACTTTTGGACTAGATACAAAATTTGAATTATTTATATACGTGTGAGTTACATCCTGATTCGATGAACTTGTTCCATCGCCCAAATCCCATGTATAGCTTGTTGCATTTTTTGTTTTATTGGCAAATGCAACATCAAGTGGTGAACAACCCGAAGCTTTATTTACACTAAAGTTTGCATCAATGCCAGGAAAAATGGCAAACGATTGAGCAAATTGATGGGTACATCCATCGGCATTGGTAACGGTCAGACTTATAGTATTGGTTTTAGTAACGGTAGCAGTATTGGTATATGTATGCGAAAACGTTAATTGCGAACTATTTGAACTGTTTCCATCGCCAAAACTCCATTGATATGTTGTTGCATTTTGCGATTGATTGGTTATGGTAATTGATGCTGGTGAACATGCTGTCGATTTATCGGTTTTGAAAAGTGCATCGGGTCGACTTGCAACGGTTATTGGTATTGGACCAAGAGTATCGGCACAACCAAACGACGACAAATACGAAATGAGTGTTACATTATACGTTGTAGGACTCGTAGTCGAATTTAAATAGGTATGAAATGGATTGACATCGGTTGATGAATATCCATCGCCAAAGTCCCATTTATATGCATTTGCATTGACTGATTGATTGGTAAAAGTAACATTAAGTGGAGAGCAAGCTAATGCACCATTATGCGTAAACTTTGCCTCAAGCATGGGAAATACATTGATTATCTGCGAATAGTTATTTGTACAACCTTGAGCCGATGTTACGGTAAGTGAAACGGTATATGAAACTTGCACATTACTAGCATTCGAATAGCTATGTAAAACATTAGGTAAAGCAGAATTAGATGTTTTTCCATCACCAAAATCCCATAAATAACTAGCTGCATTTTTCGATTGATTACTAAAGTTGACATCAACGGGCGAACAACCTATTGTTTTATCGGATTTGAATAACGAAACTGGACTATAATCGGCTGTAATAGTTATAGGTCCCATAGTATCGGCACAACCAAACGACGATTTAGCAATTAACGAAACCTTAAATATTTGGGGCGTTGTAACCGAATTAATATACGTATGAACAGGGTTAACATCATTTGAACTATTATTATCGCCAAAATCCCATACATATATTTGTGCGTTAGTCGATTGATTCATAAACGACGCATCAAATGGTGAGCAACCATTAAGTTTATCGGGATTAAACTGTGCAACAACTTCGGGAAAAACATTTACAGGTAAAGCATAAGTACTCGAGCAACCCTCTTTGCTGGTAACGGTAACGAAAATGGATCGTGTTAATTGAAGTGTTGTATTATTCTGATAAATATGGTTAATAGTAGCTGTATTGCTATTTCCAGTTGTTCCATCACCAAAATTCCAAACAAAGCTTTGAGCATTTGTACTCTGATTATTTATATTTGCTGTAAATGGAGCACAACCAGAACTTTTTGTCAATGTAAATAATGCCTTTGAGTTTGGATGTGCAGTTACTGTCGATTGGCTAGTGTTTGTACAGCCACTTAACGAAGTTACCGTTAGTTTTACGGTATAAATAATATCGTTGGCGGTAGCATTATCAAAAGAATGGAAAACATCTTCGGTACTAAATTCTGTTTTACCATCGCCATAATCCCAGAAATAAATTTTAGCTCCACTAGCCGTTGTAAAGTGAACGGTTGATGGTGCACAAAACGATGATTTATCTACCGTGAATGTAACCGAAGGAAGCGGATTAATGGTTACTGAAGTTAAAGCACTATCGCCACATCCTTGTGCTGTTGCCGAAATTAATGAAACGATATAGGTTTTTGATGCTAAAGTATTATTTGTAAACACATGCGACACCGTTGGCAAAGCTGAATTTGAAGTAGTTCCATCGCCAAAATCCCAAGTATAAACACTTGCATTTTTCGATTGATTGGAAAATGTTATATTGTCGCTTGAGCATCCGGTAGTTTTATCTGCTTTGAAACTTGCCAAAGGCACATTATTAGCTGTAATAATTTGAGAAACCGAAGTATCGGAACAACCATACGATGAAATTGCAATCATCTTAACAGTAAATGTTTTAGGTGTTGTTCCCGTATTTTTATAATTATGTGTTGGGCTTATAAAACTTAAGGTACTACCATCGCCAAAATCCCACTGATATGCAAGTGCATTAATTGATTGATTAGTAAACGTAACATCAAAAGGTGCACAAGCCGAAATTTTGTCGGGAGTAAAAAGAGCTTTTACAACAGGAAAAACATTTACCGTTGAGCTATAAGTACTAATGCAACCATTTATACCAGTAACGGTTAATGTTATGGTTCGTGTAATTTGGCTTGTTGTAGAATTTGTAAAAACATGAGTAACTATTGCTTGCGAAGTATTGTCGATAGTGCCATCTCCAAAATCCCATGCATACGAAATAGCATTGGGTGTTTGGTTGGTAATAGTTACGGTTAATGGAGAACAATCGGAGCTTTTGGTTATTGCAAACAATGCCTTCGAATTGGGACGTGCAGTAATTGTTGCTTGTCCTGTATTAACACAATTTTGCAAAGATGTTACGGTTAGTTTCACAGAATAAACCACATCGATTGGGGTAGTATTATCAAATGTATGAGACATATCGTCATCTCCCCATTCAATTGTACCGTCGCCATAATCCCAATTATAACTTTTAGCTCCTGCACTTGTTAAAAAATGAACAGGCGATGGACTACAAATTGTCGTTTTATCAATTATCATCGATGCCGATGGAAGTGGATTAACAGTCACAAAATGTATAGCAGTGTCTTTACATCCATCAAGAGAAGAACTTATTAAAGTAACACCAAGAAATTGTGTAGATTTTGTATTATTAATAAAAATATGACTTGGAGCTAGTACGTTTGAAATTGCTGCTCCATCGTTAAAATCCCATTCATAGGAACTTGCATTTTGAGAATTATTAGTAAAAGAAATACTAGCATTCCCACAAATTTTATCTGTCGAAGTCGTAAAGTCAGCTTTACTTCTTGGATAAACACTAACAGTACTAACAATTGTATCGGCACATCCAGCATTGCTTTGTGCTGTATTTTTTACAGTATAAATAATTGTTCCAGCACTATTATTTAAAAACGAATGAATAGGTTGTGGAACAATTGCTGTCGTTCCATCACCAAAATCCCAATTATAATTAACGTTCGGTTCTATCGGACTTTTAAGCTGAACATTATAAGGAGAACAACCTATCGAAGTATTTGGAAATAACGTTGGTGTTTTTTGAGCTGCAATATTTTTCACCAATGTATCGGTACAATATGCTGTTGAAACAATTAACGAAATAGGAAAAACATCGGCAGACGTAAATATTTCTTGTGGATTTGGTAATGTTGATACATTTCCATCACCAAAATCCCAATTCCATGCAATAATAGGATTTGTTTTTGATTGCGATTTATCTTTAAATGAGGTTAATGTTCCTGTACAAATTGTTCCAACATTAAAATCGGCAATAGGATCGTATACAAAATAGAACGTTACGGTATCGGTAATTGCCGGGCATCCACTTACTGGATTTGAAGTTAGAACTAATGTAACAGAACTAGCAGCAGTATCTGCAGTCGATGGATAATAATATGCATTTAAGTCGTTACTATTACTAAATGTTCCAGAACCAAGGCTAGTCCAATATCCCGAGATAGTATTGTCGGTAATTGTTCCACCAAGAGGAATTGTCAAATAGCTCATACAAACATATTCATCAGTACCTGCATCAACAATTTTGGTAGTAGAAACAGTCACATTTTCGGAAGAATTTGATGAAGAGGAACAAGCTCCTGATGCACTTGCAAACATGGGCATAGCAAGTAATTCCAAACTTTTAGAGGGCAAAGAATAGAGACCGTTTTGAGCATTAGTATGTTTCAAGAAAATTTGACTACTGTTTTCATGTAGTTGCGACAAAATATCTCGATTGCATTCTATACATATTTGAGCCTTTAATTCTGCAAAAGTTAGGCAAAAAAAACTCGATAGTATGGTTGTATATAGTACAATTGACCTAAACATAATCGAAAGTTTTTACTCGGTTTTCTCACTTTAAAGATACGACATTTTTTAGCGAAATGAAACATATCTTCTTAATAAATACGCAATTACTTGCATATTTTCCGAGAACACTAATGATTGTTAGGTATGGAAAGAAAAAAATAATTCGTAATTCGTAATTCGTAATTTATATTAAACTTTCATTACAATAGGATTAAACGCTTTCGAAAATACCACCACAGTATCACCTTCCGAAAGGTTTTCCATATCGTTTTTAAATGCGGTGACTTTAATTATTTGGTTCAAACCAGTAATAATGGTTAATAGGAAAAATGTATCAAACGTTTCAATACGGGCAATTGTACCAGTTATTTGCACTTTTCCGCTTATGTTATTATTGATAAAAACCTCGTCGGGTGTGCCAAAACTTTGTACACAACCTTGTTCTATTCGTAATACTTTATGAGCTAAACGAAATACTTCCGTCATATCGTGACTTACCAAAAATGTAGTTGTATTTTGACTTCCATGAGCTTTGGCAATTTCACTTTGTAGGGTTGACCGCATTCCAGCATCAAGGGCAGATAATGGTTCATCAAGCAGAAGTAATTGAGGATTTTGAACCAATGCTCGTGCAAGTGCAACTCTTTGTTTTTGCCCACCCGAAAGTTTTGTTGGCTTTCTGTTTGCAAACTCATCTAATTCAAAATCTTGAAGCATTTTTCTTGCTTGGTTAATATCCTTTGTTTTTTGAGCAAAGCAAATATTCTCCAACACTGTCATATTTGGAAAAAGTGCATAGTCTTGAAACATATAACCAATCGATCGTTGTTGAGGTTTTACGTTTATTTTAGCATCAGAATCGAACCAAACAGAATTTCCACATTGAATAAATCCTTTGCCGGGATTGGTTAGTCCGCTCAACATTCGCAAAAGCGTAGTTTTTCCAGCACCCGAATTCCCAAAAACAACAACCAATTCACCCAATGAAATGCTTGCATGGATACTCAAATTTAACTCACCAGAACTGGTAAAAAGCTTCTTTTCTATATCTATAATTATTTTATCATCCATGTGTCTTGTTGTTTATTGTTGGTGTAAATAATTGCTAATAAAACAAATGATACAATGAACAAAACAAATGCATATTGATTTGCAGTAGTAAAGTTGAGCGATTGCACTTCGTCGTAAATTGCAATTGATGCAACACGAGTTTTTCCAGGCATATTGCCACCAACCATCAACACAATACCAAATTCACCAATGCTATGCGCAAATGTAAGTGCGATGGCAGTTATAACCGACGATTTACAATTAGGCAAAAGCACCTTAAAAAAGGTTGTCGTTTTCGATTTACCTAGAGTATATGAAGCTTCACGAAAGCTATCGGGCAAAGCTCGTAAACCATTCTGCAATGGTTGAATCATAAATGGTAAACCAAATATCACCGATGCTATAAGTACCCCTGTAAAAGTAAATGCCAACCGGAAATCAAACATATCAATTAAGAACTTACCAAACCAATATTGTGGGCTATATGCTACCAAAATATAATATCCCAAAACTGAAGGAGGTAAAACCATTGGCATACTTATCAATGCTTCAACAATAGGCTTGCCACGGAATTTCGAGAAAGCTAAAAAATAGCTTATTGGTAAGCCAATGAGAATTAGTATAAAGGTAGTTAAACTTGCTAGTTTACACGTTACCCAAAGGGTTTCTAAAAAATCCATATATGTGTGGTATTAAATATAACAATAAAATATTGGGCTGAAGCCCATTTTTGTGTGCCATTATATCCCCGACCTAAAGGTCGGGGCAAAAAAGTTCCAGAATATTTAAAATACTTTGAATTTGTCCATTTTGCAAAATTAGCACATAAGCACATTTCCAAATTAACTCAATTCTCCATTAACTCATTAACGAAATTTCATTAGCCTTTATAAATGCAGTAACAGTATCTCCAGCCTTAAGTTCCATCATAACTACCGACCGAGTTGTGATTGCCGATGCAAATCGAAATTCTCCACATTTCAACCAAACAACACTCATTAACTCTCCTTGTTCTATTTCAGTTATAATTGATGGAATCCGATTCCGCAAACTAATTTGTCCCGAAAAATTCTTCCCAATCGAAACCTCTGTTTCTTTAAAAACGACACTGACCTTCGTATTTTTTTTAAGCCATAATGGTTTTTCTTGAACATGAATCATCATAGCCGAAAGATTAAAGTCGATGGTACATAAATCGACAATTACTATTCCCTGAGAGAATATAACATCTTGAATTTTAGCCTCTATTTTATTCATAATCATACATATTTCGTTCGTGAATCTGTAGAGACGCAATATTTTGCGTCTTTAATAATATATTATGTCTCCTGATTTACAAAGACGCAATAAATTGCGTCTCTACAATATTGCATTTAATTTTATGGTAGAATAAAACCATATTTTTGAAAAATAGGTTTACACGCATCGCTCAATACAAACAACATAAACTTCTTAGCTTCGGGATTACGTTCCCAACCTTTTAGTAAAACACAGGCTTGTTCCACAGGTTTGTAACTTTTAGGATCGAGTTCAATGTATGTACCTTTACCTTTCATATCGGGAGCTAAAGCAAGAGCTAAGGCTAAGAATCCCACCTCGGCATTACCTGTTGAAGCGAACTGTGCCGCTTGTGCAATATTATCGGCATACACAATTTTATCCGACACTTTATCAAACAAACCATAATATTTCAAACATTGCACAGCTCTTTCTCCATAAGGAGCGGCATCGGGTTTAGCAATTGCAATTCTATGAACAGCATCATCCATCAACAATTGAATTCCTTTTGATGTATTTAATGAACTGCTCCATAAAACTAATTTGCCAAATGCATAAGTTTTAACATCGCCCGATGCAATTCCAAGTTGTTTTAGTTTTGTTGGAAAAGTGATATCGGCAGCCATAAAGAAATCGTATTCAGCTCCATTTATAATTTGTTGACTTAATGAACCCGATGAACCTAGTGTAACAAGAATATCGGCTTTCGGATTCTTTGCTTTGTATAAGGCTTTTATTTCATCAAGAATATATCGAAGGTTTCCAGCTGCTGCAACTCTCACTTTTTGAGCTTGAACTGTTATACTTAGTAACAGTATTGAGGCAAGTAATATCTTTTTCATAATCGTATTTTTTGTGTTATTAACTTAGTTCAATTTCACTTCGGGTGTTTTAAAGAAATTAGGTTTTATAGTAAGCATCAAGTATGCCCATTGAGGTGTATCGATACTTGTTGAACCCATTTTGAAATAATCTTTTGTCGATTTCGAATTAATGTAAATACTATAACCAGCTTGAATTGATGTTTCTTTAGTTAGTTTATAATTTAACACTGCATCTATTTCTGAACCAATATTTTTCCCAACATTTACCGTTGTTTTCTTTCCTGCTTTATCTTTCACAGTGTACTTCATATCTTTAACCAGATTAAATAAATGTCCTGTGATGTCAATACTTAAATTCGAACTAATATTCGATGTCAAACCACCATAATAATCGGCTAACCCAGCTTTCGGAACCGTTTTAAAATATTCCATAGAGCCATTAAATGAATGAGTTGCACCATATAAACGGTTAAATGTGTACGATTCCTTATTACTAGTTGTAGAACCGGTTCCCGAATAGTAATCAAGTCCAACTTGTGCACTCAGTTTACTTATAATTTTATATTTCACTTTATAAGCAAGCAAATAAGCACCTAGATTAGCATACGTTATATTTTTCACAAATTTTGCTGTATCATAAGCATTACTTTTACCAAATTGATAATAGGCTGCAATATTAAATGCCAGTTTCGACGAATCGTTTGTATAAACTATATTACCTCCAATTGTATTTCGATAAAATGTCTTTTTATAATTATTACTTGATTGAAATCCATCGCGTAAACCAATAGCTGAAAGCGATAATCCATTTTCAAATTCTTTCGATAACCATAAAAAAGCCATGTTTTTATACATTTTCGAAACAGTATAATTTACTTCGAACATCGTATCTTTTGTGTTATTATATGCTAGCCCTAAATGTGCTTGAATCGATTGTTGTTTATACTTAAATAATGCAACATCATGAGCCAATCCGGTATTGCTCCAGTCGGCAGTAGCAAGAATTCGTTGATCGTCGTATTTTAATTTTTGACGACCAATTTCTGCAGAAATACCAGGTGTTAACAACACTTCTGCCCATGCTTCATATATTTCAATTTTCGATGTCGACGATTTTGTATCATTACTTCCAAATATTCTTGAATCTTGCAGAGTTAACTGAGTATTTAGTAACTTCGACTTATATCCAGCACTCAAACGTGAGCGTTGTAAGGTTGTTAACGCTGGCGATAAAGTATCTGCCAATGGTTTTTGAAATCCGTCGCGAAACTCGAATCTTGGTCTTATTTCTCCGTTAATTTCTACTACTTGCGATTGTGCTGTTCCCATTAAAACCATGGAAAACAATCCCAAAATGAATACTTTCTTTTTCATTTTTTCTTCGTTTTTTAATTTACATTGAATTGAATTATATGCCTTTCCGTCGCGATCGAATTGTCATTATTTGTTGAATCGATTATCAGATTTTATATTTTTAAATTCATTACTATCTATAGCTTCAAGCCAACCACTTCGGGTATTTAAACGATTATCGTACTGAGGATAAAATGGTTTTATGTCGAGTAATGGTGTATCATTTAACATATCTACACCTTCTATATGTAAAACATTTCCCGAAATAGAGAGAAGTTTAACTGTTGAAATTCCGATAGCATTGGGACGTACAGGTGCACGTGTTGCAAAAATGCCATGAGGTTTATTATCAATAAAAGGAATCACTGTTAATTTATAATCGCTTACCTCATGTAAATGATATAAAAGCGTGATATGCGAAAAACCATCGAGATCGACCAATCCCTCAACCAAAGGTTCATCAAGAATAATCATCCCAACCGAAACATTACTTTCCGTTGGTTGAATTGGCATTCCAACTGTTGTATTAAATGGGGTTTTTAGTATCCCTATTGGCTTATAATTAATTGTAATTTCCATACTCTTATTTATAACGTTATCTCTTTTATAGATAACGACATTCAAAAAAAATCAAATATTAATTTCAGTATTAAGCTGTTTGTTAAACACCTCAACTTGTTTTTGAATAAATGAATATTCAGTGAGTAATAATTTCCCATAATCGGAAAGTTCAGCACCTCCACCACCCTTCCCACCTCGTTGTTTTACAACAACAGGGGCAGGAGCCAATTCATTTATTGAGTGAATAATATTCCATGCCGACTGATATGATATTTTTAATTCTTTAGATGCTGCATGCAAACTACCAGTCGTTTGAACTTTTTGTAAAAGATCAATTCTTTCGGCAGTAATGAACATCTGATTGTTTTGTTCAACAGAAATATGTAATCGAACTTCAGTCATTTTAATGGCAGCTACATCCTTTGTCACTATGTGTTTCGGTTTTGCAATCGCAAGGAACACCAACAATTACTTCTGTCGATTTGATAACAGCAAAAGCAGTATCACCAATCTTAAGATTTAATTCATCTATAGCATCTTTCGAAATAATTGATGTAATGGTATTTCCACTTCCCAAGTCAATTTTAACCTTTGCTGTAATCAATCCTTGCTCAATTGCAACAATCTTACCTTTCAATTTGTTTCTAGCACTTATCTTCATAACATTTTGCTTTAAAATTCATGAATTCTCTATATGCAAAACCGTGCCAAATATATTATTACATTGATTTACTGAACATTAACACAATTCAACTACTATTTCGAAATCATATAAATCTTACATAAATGTAGTTTTCGATAATCGATTCTACTTTTATGTAGATATTTCCAATCCTCTCAAGGGAGAAAAAGAACTTATACAACTGATTTACTGAAACATAACACACGTGGCACAGTGTTTGTAAACCATTATTGTAATTTATATAAATAATACAAAGTAGTATGAAAATAGCATTTCCACTAAGAAACAAAAGAGAATTGGCCATCGATTTTGTTCGTTGTGATGCAATCGGGGTTTATGATGATTCATCTAAAAAATTCGAATATCTACCACGCAGTTCAAATTATACTTCATTTGATTTGTGCGAACAGATTAAATTGTCGGGTGTCGATTGTGTTGTAAGTCCATCGTTTAGTTGCAATGCTCTACGTTCATTTAAAGAATGTAACATAAAAGCATATAAAGCACAAGGCGAGGCTTTAGAAGGAAATATTAGTCGATTTTTTTCGAGAATGTTACGCGTTTTTGACATGTTCGACACGATATATATAGATGAATGTCCAAGCAACTGTAGAGGTTGTAAATAATGGGCTAATTATTAAAAACATTAACCAATAAAACTTTGAGATTATGAAAATAGCATTCCCACTTATCGATGAAACTGAGTTGGCTTTAGATTTTTCTAAATCTCGAAATATTGGGATTTATGATGATGAAACTGATGTGTTGGATGTAATTGCAATGCGTGATGAAAACAAAGAAACTGACATTGCAACCTTATTCCAATACTTACTCAATCAAAACTTAAAATATATTATTAGTCCTGTTTGTAGTTTTATGTCGTTACGCATTTTCAGTGAAAACAACCTTGAAGCATTACAAGCAGTTGGTACTAATATTTCAGAGAACATCAATCTACTGAAAAGACAAGAATTAAAACCATTTAATAAAATGGATAGTTTTACGAGGAAAAGCTGCGATAGTGCTTGTTCGAGTTGTAAAACAGAATGTCATTAAAACGTACGATTATGGCAATAGGAAATGCAATAAAATTGATTAAAACGATAGATTCGGACAACGAACTACGTGATGCGATGTACAAATGCAAAAGTACCGATGAACTCTATTCTTTTATGAAAGAAAAAGGCTTTGGTTTTACATTCGGTGAACTTGACGAAGCTGTGAACTCACTACACGTACAATGTCAAACTTTAGCTGAAGCTCAAGAACTAATGCACAAAGCTGAATTACTAAAATTTTTATTTAAATAGATTGAGGTCAAAACCTTATTTGTTTTATTTCTATTCATCTAGTAACAATATCTAAAATCATTTATTATGGCAGTAATATTTCGACCACTAGGAAAAGTACGTGAAATGGTTCAATCGATAGGATATGACATTTCGTACGCTTACGAAGACTTGGTTTTTTCAGATCATTCTTTGTTTATCATTCAATTCGACGACATTCGTCCAATGGTATTGATACTCCACATAAATGTAGATTGCGATCCATACGAAGCAAAGAAAATTGAAAAGCTATTAGCTGCCGAAGCTCAAATAGCCGGTTTTATAATTGAGAAGAAAACAGGTTTCTCTTTATCTCAAAAAGAAGGTGTAGAAGAGTTGGATGTAATGTTTCATTAATTACAAGCATAAGATCTTGGTACAAAAAAAATCATCCATACTAGTAGTTGGGTTAAACTAGCCAAAATAAATCATTCATTCCACGAGTTTTTTTAAGCAAATCACTTACAATTTACGCAATGTAGTGGTTGTAACTTGCATCTTATTAAGATAGATTTAAATAAGAGCTATGTCGGGTTATTGTAAAAAAACTGGCACCGATTGTTTCGGTGACCGTGAATTCAAGTTGTTGTTTGAAGTTAGCGCTTTATTAAATCGAGTTAAACGCGATTTAAAAGATAACATCGAACCAGTTATTCAACTTTTGGCTAATCATTTAAACGCCGAAAAAGTAATACTTGCTATTTTAAATAGGGCAAATGGACAGATTTCAATTGAAGTTTCACACGGTTTAAGCGAAGAAGAACAAAGTCGCGGCATATATAAAATTGGTGAAGGTATAATTGGTGCAGTTGTTGAAACAGGTAAGCCAATTGTAATTACAAAAATTCAAGAATCGAAAGATTACCTCAACAAAACAGGAATTGATGTAAATACACATGATTTATCGTTTATCTGTGTACCTATTAAGGAAGAGAATGAAGTTGTAGGTACGTTGAGTATTCATCGTGTTTACAATCAATATATGACCGTTTCTGATGATTCAAGAGTTTTGTCGATAGTTGGTTCGCTTATAGCACAAGCTGTTCGTACCAAGCAAGAATACACCGAAGAAATAGGCAAATTGCAAGAAGAAAACATGAAATTACATGTTGAACTTCGCGAGCATATTCGTCCAGCGGGAATTATAGGAAATTCGGGTACAATGCAATCGGTTTACGATTTAATCGATAAAGTTGCACCAACCAATGCAACCGTTTTAATTAGAGGTGAAAGTGGTGTTGGTAAGGAATTAATAGCCGATGCAATTCATTTTGGAAGTCTCCGTAAAAAAGAGCCATTTATCAAAGTAAACTGTGCGGCACTACCCGATAGCTTAATTGAAAGCGAACTTTTTGGTCACGAACGTGGTGCCTTTACTGGTGCTAACGTTATGCGTAAAGGACGTTTTGAAGCTGCAGAAGGCGGTACCATTTTCCTCGATGAAATTGGTGATTTACCAGCATCGACACAAGTAAAACTGTTACGTGTTTTACAAGAACGTGAATTCGAACGCATAGGCAGTACAAAACCTATAAAAGTAGACGTTCGTATAGTTTGTGCAACGAATCGTAATCTTGAAGACCTTATTGAAAAGAATGAGTTTCGTGAAGATTTATATTATAGAATAAATGTTTTTCCCGTTTTCATACCAGCTTTGCGTGAACGATTGACCGACATTCCAGGTTTGGCCGATCACTTTGTTGAGAAATTCAATAAAACACATGGAATGAACATTAAAAGAGTTTCGGGTTCTGCTATCGATATGTTGATGTTGTATCATTGGCCAGGAAATATTCGTGAACTTCAAAACTGTATTGAAAGAGCATGTATACTAAGTACCGACAATGTTGTAAGAGCAAGTAATTTGCCACCAACATTACAAACAGCACTTTCATCAAAGACCGCTTCGAGTGGTACATTGGAAGCAGTGCTCGATAAAGTTGAAAAACAAATGTTGCACGATACACTTATTGGCACAAAAGGTAATATGGTAAAAGCAGCTGAAACACTTGGTATTACCGAACGAATGATGGGAATACGAATAAAAAAATACGATATCGATCCTAAACGTTACAAAAAAACAGCACACACAAATGGATAAATTAGCTAAAATAGAATTTACATTTTGCGATTTTGGAAATGAATATCATTGTACAATGATTGCCGAATTGATTAATCAATATATTGAAGATCCAATGGGTGGTGGCATACCACTTGGTAAATTACAGCAACTACGAATGGTCGATGGACTTGCAAATCACCAATCATCTTTAGTGTTGTTTGCAACAATTGAGGAAACTATAGTTGGAATGGCAACATGCTTTATTAATTTCTCAACATTTAATGCAAAGCATTTTTTAAATATTCACGATCTTATAGTAATTAAAGAATTGCGTGGTATTGGTATTGGATCATTATTACTACAAAAATGTATAGATATTTCGAAAGAAAGAAACTATTGCAAAGTAACGCTAGAAGTTAGAAATGATAATACCGTTGCTCAATCTGTTTATAAGAATCAGGGATTTGATGAATGTGAACCAATGATGCATTACTGGACAAAGTCTATTTAGTTTTCTAAACTATCTAGCCCATATTTTTGAAGTTGTTACACCATGACAACTATTACATTGACCCGATTTAACAACAGAAACATGTTGATAGGTTTTTGTCTTTCCTTGAGTTGCAGGATAAACCCCAGTACTAAAATCTAAATTTGAGGACATATAAAAATTACCAGATGCATCAGATTGGAGAGTGCAAATTGGAGATCCAGTCAAGGTATTTTTAGTATATATTTTTATAGTAACACCCGACAATGGAGCTTTTGTAACGCTATCATAAACAGTTCCGGCTATAGTCATTCCATTAGTTCCATTGTGGCATTTCATGCAATTTTGACCAGAATAATGACTTTTTCCACTCGTTGAACTTGTTCCAACATTATTGTTATTCTTCTGACATGAAGTTATTACAACAATAAAAAACAGCATTAAATAGAATACTTTCATGATATTTATTTATAAAAGGTTTACGTATTTAAAATTTAAACGTAAATTGGACGGTTTTATTATGATTAAATCATAGATAACAATTCAACTTTATATGAACGATAAAGTAAAAATATTATATGTCGACGATGAAACAATTAACATCAAATTATTTGAAGTTAATTTTCGAAAGAAATATACAATACTTACGGCACTTGATGCTAATGAAGGCCTTCAAATTCTAGAAGAAAATCCTGACATAGATGTTTTAATTAGTGATATGAATATGCCTATTATGAATGGTGCAGAATTTATTAAACAAGCTCAGAACATGTTTTCCAAAATCAAATATTTTATGCTTTCGGGCTATGAAAAGAACAATTCTATTCAACAACTGATTGATGAGGGAATAATATTGGACTATTTTAAAAAACCATTCAACAGAAATGAGATTGAATTTGCAATTGATAATTCACTTAAGGACTAATATTATTTTACAACAAGATAACGTTTAGTATACGTTATTGTAACTTTTCTTTTAAATAGCAAGTAAAAGCCGTCAAAAAATCATTAGATATTTACGAATTAAGCGTAGAGGTATGGGAAAAAAGATTAAAATTCTATATGTTGATGATGAAAATATAAACATCAAACTTTTTGAAATTAGCTTTAGTAGAACCTATACCGTATTAACGGCAAATAATCCAATTAAAGGACTTGAAATATTATCAAATCACGACGATATAGATATCGTTTTTAGTGATATGGATATGCCTTTTTTTAATGGAGTTCAATTTATTCAAGAAGCTAAAAAAATGCACCCCAACATTAAGTATTATATCCTTTCGGGATTTGAAAAAAATGCAGAAATGCAGAAAGCTTTGGATGAAAATATTATGTTGAATTATTTCAAGAAACCAATCAATCATAATGAAATAGAATTGGTTATTGAAAAATCTATTGCTGTT
>Ga0302296_1000960_pt1 | contig 22120 bp, 12 predicted proteins | sample III_Fen_N3_1_FD_194546 | JGI IMG/M metagenome (GOLD analysis project Ga0302296, IMG submission 194546) | Peat permafrost microbial communities from Stordalen Mire near Abisko, Sweden - III_Fen_N3_1 | ecosystem: Environmental > Terrestrial > Soil > Wetlands > Permafrost | place: Sweden: Abisko...
GGTTCAGTTTGTGAAACAATCAAAGAAACTGTTGACTATTTAACAAAAAAAGGAGAAAAAGTTGGTGTTATCAATGTACATCTTTATCGTCCATTCTCTGCGAAACATTTCTTATCAGTTTTACCAAAAACAGCTAAGAAAATTGCGGTACTTGATCGAACAAAAGAACCAGGTGCAACAGCAGAACCTTTATTCTTAGATGTAAGAAGTATAATTTCAGACCCAAGCATTACATTAGTTGGTGGTCGTTACGGTTTAGCTTCAAAAGATACTTCACCAAAAACAATCATTGCTGTTTATGATAACCTTAAACAAGCAGAGCCTAAAAACGGTTTCACTTGCGGTATCAATGATGATGTTACATTCCTTAATTTAATTGAAGGACCAGTAGTAAACACAGTACCAGAAGGAACAATTGAATGTAAATTCTTTGGATTAGGTTCTGATGGAACAGTTGGTGCAAATAAAAACTCAATCAAAATTATTGGTGATCATACTACTGATTTTGCGCAAGGATACTTTAACTATGATTCAAAAAAATCGGGAGGTATCACAACATCTCACTTACGTTTTGGTAAAAAACCAATTACATCAACATATTTAGTTACTAGTCCTGATTTCGTATCTTGTAGTGAGCCTTCGTATTTAACAAAATACGACATGCTTAAAGGTATTAAAAAAGGTGGTAAATTCTTATTAAACAGTTACTGGTCAAAAGAAGAAGTGGCAAAACATTTACCAAACTTCATGAAACGTCAGATGGCTGAAAAAGAGGTTAAATTCTATATCATTGATGCAACAAAAGTTGCAACAGAAATTGGTTTAGGAAACCGCACAAACACCATTATGCAAGCAGCTTTCTTCAAAATTACGGAAGTAATTCCTTACGATGAAGCAGTAAAATACATGAAAGAAGCTGTTTACAAATCGTATAGCAAAAAAGGTGAAGAAGTAATTAAAATGAACTCTGCAGCAATCGACCGTGGAGCTGATGATATTGAAGAAGTGATTGTTCCAAAAGAATGGGCACAATTGGCTGGTCAATTAGAAAGCGTTGCATATAAAGGTATATCTAAAAATGTATCGGCGGATTTACAAAAATTTGTTGATACAATTGCAACACCAATTAACCAACTAGAAGGTGATGAGCTTCCAGTAAGTGCATTCCTTGACTGGGTTGATGGAACTATGCCTGCTGGTACATCGCAATTCGAAAAACGCGGAATTGCGGTTCATGTTCCAGAATGGCAACCTGATTTGTGTATCCAATGTAACCAATGTGCTTATGTATGTCCTCACGCTGTAATCCGTCCGTTCTTAATTGATGAGAAAGAAATGGCTGCTGCACCTGCAGGAATGCAAACATTAAAACCACTTGGAGCTGGATTTGATGGTCTTCAATATCGTATTCAAATAAGTGTTTTAGATTGTACTGGTTGTGGTAGTTGTGCTAATGTTTGTCCTGCAAACAAAGGTAAAGCTCTTGTAATGAAAGATCTTGAATCACAAAAAGAAAACGAAAAGAACTGGGATTATCTTTCACAAAAAGTGACCTACAAAGATCACCTTGTTAAGAAAAACAGTGTTAAAAATTCACAATTTGCTAAACCATTGTTCGAGTTCTCGGGAGCTTGTGCAGGTTGCGGTGAAACTCCATATTTAAAATTAATTACTCAATTGTATGGTGATCGTTTATCGATTGCAAATGCAACTGGTTGTTCATCAATTTATGGTGGTTCGTTCCCAGCAACTCCTTATGTAAAAAATGATAAAGGTAATGGTCCATCTTGGGGTAACTCATTATTTGAAGATAACGCAGAATTTGGTTTAGGTTTACACCTTGGTATGGGCAAACTTCGCGAACGTGTTCAAATTAGATTAACTCAAAACATCGATAAGGTATCGGCTGAATTAAAAGCTATCTTCCAAGAATGGTTAGATAACTATGAAAATGGTGATGCATCTGTTGAAATATCAGAAAGATTAGTTGTTGCTCTTACAAAAGACGGAAGTGAACTTGCAAAAGAATTACTTGCAATGAAAAACCATTTTGTGAAGAAAACGACTTGGATTTTTGGTGGTGACGGATGGGCTTATGACATAGGATTTGGTGGACTTGACCACGTATTAGCTTCTGGCGAAAATGTAAATATCATCGTTTTAGATACTGAAGTTTATTCAAACACTGGAGGTCAAGCTTCAAAATCGTCAACAACTGCTGCTATTGCTAAGTTTGCTGCTGCTGGAAAACAAGTTCGCAAAAAAGATCTTGGACGTATGGCAATGACTTACGGTTATGTATATGTTGCTCAAGTAGCAATGGGTGCTAACCAAGCTCAATACTTAAAAGTAATTCAAGAAGCAGAAGCTTTCCCTGGACCATCTTTAATTATTGCTTATGCTCCATGTATTGCTCACGGAATTAAAGGTAAAGGTTTAACAGTTTCTCAAACTGAAGAAAAACGTGCTGTTGAATCAGGATACTGGCATTTGTTCCGTTACAATCCACTTTTAGAAGCAGAAGGTAAAAATCCATTCCAATTAGATTCAAAAGAGCCTAATTACGATTTATTCCTTGATTTCTTAAAAGGTGAAGTTCGCTTCTCATCATTACAACAACAAGATCCAGAACGTGCTAAAACATTGTTTGCTCTTGCTGTTGATGATGCTAAATGGCGTTATAAACAATACAGACTTTTAGCTGAAATGAACTACAACTCATAGTAGTTTCATAAAAGCAAATAATATAAAAGACCCGATAGAAATTCTATCGGGTCTTTTTTGTTATAAAAAAAATCAAAAACATTTTTTACACACATAAACAAAGTATATTTTCGCATTTGGCTTAAATGACTAAAAAGTGAATCGAATAATTGTACTTTATATTTTGTTTTTTGCATGTATTGGCAAAATTACAGCACAGGAAAGCGATTCTGTTGTAATTGTTTACGATACGGTTTACACTTCCGATACGATTCATCAAAAAGAAGAAATTACGATTATTGAAAAACAAGAATATGTACTTGATCTATCAACAGGACTGTCTTTAGGATTTGGAATACCATTTATTAAAACAAAAGGTGATTCATGTGTTTCATCTCGAAATGCGAATTCTATTTCTGCAACAATCCCCTTTTCGGCCAATTTTAAACCATTTATTATTCAATCGGGAATAATGCTTGAACGATTTAATGCGAATTTAAATTTACAATTTAGAAAACCACAATGGGACACATTACATATAAGTGTTACCGACACTCTCGACAAATACTATGTTGTTAAAAATGGAGATACCGTTTTACGAGTATTAACAGAAACACACGATTCTGTTTCAATAAAAAAAACATTTAACACCATTCATACAAAAGCTCAAAATACCTATACATTCGTAAGCATTCCTTTATTGTTTGGTTATCAGCTTGATAAAAAAAGCTACAGTTTTTCAGTAAGTGCAGGTGTATATTTTTCTTATCTAGCAATAATAGGTAAACAGAATGAATTGAGTAAGGATGACGGTATATTTAAAGAAGCCAATATTTCTTATCATCGATTCTTTATTTCACCTGCAGTAAATGCACGATTAATTATTCCAATTTCCAAAGTATTTGATATTTCGGGAGGAATAAATTATTGCTTTTCGCCCAAAAACCTATACAACAGCAAGATTTATAACACTCATTTCCAAAGCATTTCGCTACAAATATCATTATTTTATCATTTTTAATACTTTTTTCATGCAACGAAACAGTTAAGTCGTTGTTTATTGATAAAACGAAGTATTAATTTAAAATTAGCAAACATGAAAAAGTATACTATTATCAAAGCAATGCTGATAGCATCACTTCTCTCGTTTTCGGTTATCGCAGGTGCTGCAATAGATATTACAGCAAAACTTATTACATCTGCCAATGGACTGACAAATACAGGAGGTGCTATTGACATTACAGTATCGGGAGGTTCTGGCTCGTACCAATACCAATGGAGCAACCAAATGTATTCGGAAGATATTACGAATGTAGCAGCAGGTACATATTCTGTAACTGTTTACGACAGTCAACAACAAACGGCTACAGCAACATTTAAAGTAGACTATACGCAAGAAGCATATGACTTAATAACTAAAACGAACGTTGCGAAATGTAAAAACTTTTCGATGGATGTTTTAACAAATGCAAATAGCAATATTAAATCGTACTTATGGAGCGATGGATCAACGAAACAATTCCTTTTAGCAAAAACTGCTGGTAAATACAATTGTATAGCTACATTTTCGTCGGGAATGAAAATAATAGATACTGTAGATGTTGCAGACATTACAGTTACTAAACCTACAATAATTGGAGCTTCAATGGCATATCTAAATTCAACAAGCACGTATTCAGTTCAAAATTATGTTACCAATTATTCGTACCAATATTCATTACAAGGAACAAAAGGAATAATTACTACAACCCCAAACCCAACACTATCAATAAATGAAGGTACTGCAAGTTGGGGATCTGTTTCTGGAACAGAAAATGTTATTTGTACTGCTACAACTAAAGAACAATGTAGCGATACAAGCATGTTGAAAGTTACTTTAAAACAATTTATAGCTGTTACCCCATTATCAGTAACAGGAATAGTTACTGATGCAACTAATGCAACAAGCAATGATGGTGCAATTGATATTACGGTAGTTAACGGAACAGCTCCTTATAAATATTCATGGTCGAATCAAGCAACTAGCGAAGATATTTCAAATATTAAACCCGGTAATTATTCTGTTATCGTTTCGGACAATGCAAATGCATATACCACTGTAACATTTATCGTAAATAATAAAAGTGATTTTATTCCAAAAACAACAATTACTAAATGTAAAGGAAGTTCAATAGATGTATTAACGAAAGTAAACAGTAACATAGTTTCATATTTATGGAGTGATGGTACAACAAATAGCTACTTATTAGCAAAAACTGAAGGTACATATTTTTGTACTGCTACATTACAGTCGGGAACAAAGCTTATTGATAGTATCGAAGTAAAAGATCAGGTAATTGTATTACCAAGTACAATAACAGGTGATAAGGTTGTATATACAAATTCAAACACTATTTATTCATTTCAAAGTAAAGCATACAATATTTATAGTTGGTCATTAGGCTATGGTAAAGGAGTATTATCGAATCCAAGTAATTATAACCAAACAGCAACACCAGCTACAAATGTGGCATGGGGTTCAAATACAGGTACTGAATATCTTATTTTAGAAGCTAAATCAGGAAATTGTAGCGATACAGTGTCATTTCCTATTACAATTATAGATGCAAATGCATTATCAATAATTGGAACAGTTACTACTGCCAATGGATTAACAAATACAGGAGGAGCAATCGATATTACAATTTCTGGTGGAACTGCACCTTATCAAATTGTTTGGAATACATCGGCAATCTCTGAAGATTTAACTAATTTATCTAGTGGTACATATTCTGTTACAGTTTACGACAATACTCAAGCCTCATCTTCAGCAACATTTACTATTGGAAATACTCAAGAGCCTTATGATGTAATTACAAAAACAACTATATCAAAATGTAAAGAATATTCTGTTGATGTCATGACAAATGCAAACAGCAATATTGCATCATTTTTATGGAGTGATGGTTCAACGAAACAATTTCTATTAGCTAAAACTGCTGGTAAATATTACTGTACTGCAACATTTACATCGGGAATGAAAGCGGTAGATAGCATAGTAGTTTCGGATATTGTTGTTACTAAACCTACAATAATTGGAAATACAATGCCATATGTAAATTCATCAAGTACTTATTCTATTTATAATTATGTTACCAACTATTCGTATAAATATTCATTACAAGGAACAAAAGGAATAATTACAACAGCCCCAAACCCAACAGTATCAATAAATGATGGTAGTGCAAGTTGGGGATCTGCTTCAGGTACAGAATATGTTATTTGTATAGCTACTACGAAAGAACAATGTAGCGATACTGCTAAGTTAGAAGTTACTTTGCAAGATAATATAGTTGTAGAACCACCTTATATACATGTAACAGGAATAGTTACTGATGCATCGAATGCAACAAGCAATAACGGTGCAATTGATATTACGGTAGTTAACGGAACAGCTCCATATAAATATTCATGGTCAAACCAAGCAACTAGCGAAGATGTTTCAAATCTTAAACCTGGTAATTATTCTGTTTTTATTTCCGATAATGCAAATGCATATACCACTGCCACATTTACCATTGAAGATAAAAGTGATTTTATTACAGAAACATCAATTACAAAATGTAAAGGAAGTTCAATAGATGTATTAACGAAGGCAAACAGCAATATAGTTTCATATTTATGGAGTGATGGTACAACAAAAAATTACTTATTAGCAAAAACTGTAGGTAAATATTTTTGTACTGCAACATTACAATCGGGAACAAAACTTATTGATAGTGTAGAAGTAAAAGATCAAGTAATTGTATTGCCAAATGCAATTATCGGTGATAAAGTTGTATATACTAATTCAAACAATTCGTACTATTGTCAAAGTGCAGAATACAATTCAGAATTATTTACTTGGTCATTAGGCTATGGGAAAGGAGTATTATCAAATCCAAATAATTATAATCAAACTGCAACTCCAACTGCAAATGTAGCATGGGGTTCAAATACAGGTACTGAATATCTTATTTTAGAAGCTAAATCAGGTAAATGTAGCGATACCATTTCATTCCCAATAACTATTATAGATGGAAAAGCATTATCAGTAATTGGAACAGTTACTCATGCAAATGGAATTACAAACACCGGTGGATCAATTAACATCACAACAAATGGTGGCATACCTGCATATACCTATGCTTGGAATAATATGCAAATATCAGAAGATTTAACTAATTTAGCTGCAGGTACATATACTGTTACGGTTTACGACAGCAAACAAAATCAAACTACGGAAAGCTTTACCGTTGGTTTCACCAAAGAAACAATTGATATTATAGCGAATAACACACAATATACTTGCGAGGGATATTCAACCGACATTATGGCCACACAAAATGCAAATATTGCATCGTATAAATGGAACGATAGTTCTACAAAACCTTATGTTCTAGCCAAAAATCCAGGTATGTATTATGTTAGCGCCACATTCAAATCGGGAATGATAGTTACAGATTCAATTGAATTAATTGTTGACAAAATAACGGCAGCACAAATTGACGGAAATACTACAATTGAAATTGACAACAAACAACAATATGAAATTGGTAATGTCAATTCAAACTATAACTACAGTTGGGCTATTCAAAACAAAAATATTGCCGAATTGAATCTTAGCAATACTAGTTCTATCGTTTCATTGAAAGGAATTGTTGCCGGTAAAACAGAATTATATGTTATATCACATTTAAATCAATGTAGTCGTGTTGACACAGCTTTCATTACTGTAATTCCCAAATCTGACTCACTTTCCGTAAGCGGAACAGTTAAAGGTGGTACAACAGCAAACAATGAAGGAACGGTTGAATTATATATTTCAAACGATACAATTAATGCTGTAAAAACAGTAGTTATAAATCCTAATGGTTATTTCGAATTTAAAAATTTGAAAGCAGGCGATTATTATCTAAAAGCAAAACCAAACACAACGTTGTCGAAAGATTATAAAAACACAGTATATGTTAAGAGTAGTTTCTTTTCAACAGCAAATGCATTAACAGTTGATGGTGATATTTTTGGACTTGACATTGCCCTACTCACTGGATCAGTTACGGGTGTAGATATTGTAGAAAATGAAATTTCACTTTATCCAAATCCAGCAACAAGCTCTATTCACATTGATGCAGGTACAGATATGATTGATAGAATAACAATCTATACTATTGATGGAACTGAAATACTTCAAAGCACTGAAAAAGCAATAAACATCAGCCAATTGAATAATGGAGTTTATAAAGTAGTGATTATCTCAAAATCAGCAACGAAAGCATATTTATTTATAAAACAATAAACGTTTTCACTCTAAATAGAAAGCTTCGAAGTTATTATGCTTCGGAGCTTTTTTATTTAGTAACAATTGAACTAAATCTAAGTTATTACTTCAATTCATCAATAAAGCATTGAAGTTTCTCAATAAATTTCCCAATATGTATGCCATCCATTAATGCATGATTTACTTGAACTGAAAATGGAAGAATAATTTTATTGTTTTCGCTAAAATATTTACCCCAAGAAATACGAGGAACAGAATCGTTTTTTTGCAAAGATATTGTATGCGAAATATGGGTAAATGAAATCCATGGCACACAGGTTATATAAATTAAATCGTCGCGACCAATTAACTTATCTAAGCCGAAATAATCTTTTTGATTTTTGTTAGCCTCTTTTGCCGATTTTACAAAACCAAACAAATCGTCTTGCATATCGATGGTTACTAATTTAAATAAATCGTCTTGTTTGTCAGTATCCATATCAGTAAACGATGGATGAATTGTATCGTGCAAAACCACTTTACCATCTCTTATGCGATACTTAAAATCTTCGGAATCATTTACAACAGTAGTTACGGCATAAATCATTGCATAATAAAACGACAAATTCTTTTCTTTCACATAATTCAAGAAATGGGTTACATCCAAATTCATACAAATATTAAATTGCGGATAATCCATTCTATAAAAGAATTGAAAATGCTCTTTTCGTTTCCAGGTATTTAGGTCGATGTATTGCATGATAATAATTAGAATCTACTTTATATTGTTTAAAGTTAAATCAAACTTATTGCCTATATATCTACCTGGTGTTTTGTATGAAATTACTTTAGCTGGTACGCCTGCAACTGTAGAATTTTCGGGAGCATCTTTAATGACTACTGAACCGGCACCAATAGTTACATTATTACCTATTTTAACATCTTCAACTATACAAACAGAAGGACCAATAAAAACATTATCTCCAATTATAGCAGATTGTCCGTGATTAGCACCAATAGTAGTAAACTGACTAAGATTACAATTATTACCAATTATAGTGGTCTCATTTATAACTATTCCAATTCCATGGCCAATATATAATCCATATCCTATTTTCGTTGATCTTGGAATTTGCAATCCATATTTTTTCGATAATCGATTATGCATTATTTTCGCAATAGGAAAAAACAAATTCTTCTTTGACGAAAATCTTAACCAGAAGCTATAACTAAAACAATGGTTTTTATTAAGTAATACTGAGATTAATATCTTTTGAATTTTTGCTTTATTACCATAACGGACATAATCACTTTTAACATAGCTTAGTATTTCACGAAAATTACCTATACTCATAAATAAACGATTTAAATATTTTAATTAGCTAAAAACTGAATTTCCTGATTTTCAAAATAGACCTTAAACAGTTATAAAGGATAATAAATATATTAGAAAAAAACATCTAACGTATTATTAACAACTTATCCTACCACTTAATTTTACTCCCCTTCAAACTATAGAACAGAATAAATAAATAGCAAGGAACCATTATCCAATAAGCTTGTTGATGACCGATAAACGTAATGTCGGCAAGTCGGCCATAGATTAATGGTAACACAGCACCACCAGCTATAGCCATTATCAACATTGCAGAACCAGTTTTTGTGAAACGACCCAAGCCATGAATTGCCAAAGGCCAAATAGCAGGCCACATAAGGGCATTTGCCAAACCAAGTAAAGCTATAAACAAAACAGATACATAACCATGAGTAAGAATTGCTAAAACGCTAAACACAACTCCAACAATTGCCGAAACGGCTAATGCTTTTGACTGACTTATATATTTAGGCATTGCTATAATTCCCAGAATATAACCTACAATCATTGCAGCAAGAGTAAAAGAAGTAAATATTTTAGCTTCGGAAAGTGCAATTCCTTGCGATTGACCATACATTCCAATGGTATCGCCAGCCATTACCTCAACACCAACATATAAGAACAAAGAAATAACTCCAAGAACGAGATTTGGAAATTGAAGAATATTTGTTTTTTCTGATGATGATTTTTCTACTGTTTCATCATGTTCCATTTCAATTTCGGGAAGTGGCGAAAACGAAACAAGCACAGCAAGTACAAGTAATATTCCCGACATAATTGCATAAGGCATTATTACTCGCGAAGCTAATTCGTTAAGTTGAACGGCCTTTTCTGCAACATTCATTGTTGTTAATTTTGCTACAAGCGTATCGGCATCAGACAATACAACAGCACCAAGAATTACGGGAGCAATCATTCCTGCAATTTTATTGCAAATACCCATAATACTAATACGTTTTGCAGCACTTTCAATAGGTCCCACAATAGTTATGTATGGGTTTGATGCTGTTTGTAGTACCGACAATCCTGTTCCGATGATAAATAATCCAGCTAAGAATAATTCGTATGTTCGTGTGTTTGCAGCAGGAATAAATAATAAAGCTCCACAAGCCATTATGACTAAACCTAATGACATTCCTTTTTTAAAGCCTGTTTTCTTTAAAATCCACGACGATGGCAATGCCATTATAAAATAAGAAATATAAAAAGCAAATGCGACAAGCAATGACTGAAAAGTATTGAGTTCGCAAGCTATTTTAAGATATTGAATAAGTGTACCATTAAGCCAAGTTATAAACCCAAAAATAAAGAACAGAACACCAATAATGAGTGTAGGAATGAAATTCGATTTTGTTTGATTTGTCATATTGAATCGCTTTTAGATTAATCAAAACAAACCTACATAAAAAAACAGAATGGAGCAAAAGAATAGTGATGTTTGAGAAATTAGAAGAGACACAAAATATTGTGCCTCTTCTGTTGAATTAATTTATTCTTAAAAAGTTATTCTATACGTCATCATAGGATTAAATCCTAACTGATACGCATTTGAAATTTTCGATGCACTTGGTGTTGTTTCGTTATAATTAAATTGCTCCATATAAATGTTTTTTCTGTTAGTAACATTTTGCAAATCAAGAGCATATTCTTGTGAAAAACGACGTTTGTTTTGTTTAAATGAAATCTTTAAATCGAAACGCAAATAATCGGGATAGCGATTAGTGTATACATTATCATATTTGTATACTGTTTTTTTCTCTTCAATCGATTTGTCCATATCAATATCCATCTTACGTTTTCCTCCTGCCCACACAGCTTTAAGGTCGAATGCTAATATTTTATCTTTTCCTATATTAAATTCATAACCACCAAGAGCATTTACCACAAAATTGCCATTAAATACAGTGTTTCGTTCTGCCGCATAAGGCGTTTTATATTTTGAATCGAATAACGAAATGGTGGTTAAGAAATAGTAATTATTGGAAAAGAATTTTTCAAGAGTAAGTTCAATTCCGTAGTTGCGACCTGTACCTTTATTTATGAGCGAATCGTTACGTTCCATATAAAAATCGGCACCATAATTTAACATCGAAACTGCTGCTCTTTGCTTGTATGCATTACTCTCGGGGTGTGCTAACAATGACGAATCCATTGAAATAACTGGAACATCATATAAATATTGATAATATGCTTCAAGTTTTAGTCGAAAATTGGTGCTTATCAAATAATCGTAACCTGCCACAAAGTGATTGCTTTTGGTCATTTTAAGATTCGTGTTTGTCTCAAAATAATTTTGATAGTCGTTTGTTGAGCGAGTTGTGTACACAAATAATGGTTGTAACTGACTATGATGTCCGTAACCAATATTAAACGATTGTTTTTCGGTTGCCTGATATTTAATACTAGCTCTTGGATCGACTGAATATGTGTTATTTAAGTTAAATAACACGCCATTTACACCCGAGTATAGTGTTAGAAATTCATTGAAACGATATTGATATTGTAAATATGCTTGATAGAATAAAATATTGTTTTGTTTTGTGTTTAAAGATGTTTCAAAAGTATCGATAGCATTTACTGTTTCACCAGTTTTAATTATATTTTGACTGTTTTTAAGAAACTTGTCGAAATAATTTATGTTGTATGAAGTTGCCATTCCGCCCAATGTAATATTATTTTGAGCATTTATCTTTTTATTGATTCTCACTCCTCCAAGATATCGAACTTCGCTACTTTGTTCTTTGTAGAATAATTTTTTATTAAATTCTTCGTAAGTGTTCGTTCCAATTTGTCGATATAGAATATTATCGAGTTGCATACGAGTTTTTGTACCCGAAGCCGAAACGTACGTTTTTATTGTCCAATTATTTTTAATTAACGTATTTGATAATATTGCAGTTGCCATATCGGAACCTGTGATAATATCGTGTAAGCTATCGCTACTATACGACGATTTTTGAATATGAGGAAGCGTTATTGAACTAGTTCCAGCTAAGCCAGTAAGATTAAAAGTACCAAGCGATTTTGTTGGAAAATTAAACTTCATCGATAAATCTTGATATTGTGGTGTAACACCCATGGCGTTAAATCCAATTTTTTCGGCTAAAGCCATGGTTGAATAGCGGTAGTTAATTAAGAATGAAGCACGTTTCCCTTTTACAAAAGGACCTTCGGCACCTGCTTCAAAACCATTGTAACCAACTTGTCCAAGATATTCGCGTTTTTCGGTATTTCCATTTCTCATTTTTAAGTCGAATACACCCGAAACCGAATTATTATATTCTGCAGGCCATGCACCAGTAAAAAAATCGGAGTTGGTAAGTAAGTTGTTATTAAGCATACTAATAGGCCCGCCAGAACTTCCTTGTGAACTAAAATGGTTTGGATTTGGAATTGGAACACCATCAAGTTTCCATAACAAACCAGTTGGCGAGTTTCCACGAATCACAATATCGTTACGTTGATCGCCAGCCGAAATAACACCAGCAAAATTTTGTGCCATACGCGATGGATCGCCAAGACTTCCAGCATATCGTTCTGTTTCTTCTACACTAAATGAACGCACGCTAACACTAGCCATTTTATTCATTGGTTGATCTTTCTGAGAATTGGCAGTTACTTGAACTTCTTGAATTTCTTGTACACTTTCTTCCATCTTGGGATTAAGAACCAATTCTTTGCCCGATGTCAGAACTAAACCATTCATAGTAACTGGTTTATAGCCAACAAAACTGAAACTAATATTTACTCTACCAATAGGCACGTTGCTTAGTTTATAATAACCATCCAAGTCGGTACTCGTTGCTATTTGTGGATTACTCCCAAGTACTATTACATTTACACCTGGTAACGGTGATTCGGCATCTTTATCAACGACCCTACCAACAATTGACTGTGTGTAGGCTTGATCTTTGGTTTGAGCTAAAAGCGAAATGCTCCAAAAGCTTAAGAGAAGAATTGTTAATTGTTTCATTGTATTACTTTTTAGGTTAAAAATTCCTTTTCACAGTCAGAGACAACAAAGATGTTAAATAGTTGGAACGAATTCAAAATAATTTAAACAAATCGTAATCGCATATTCTGTTAATGCAAAAGTATGGCTATAAAACCTCGAAAAAATAATGAACAAAACCTTTGTGATGAAATGAAATGCTTTTGAGACGAAATGTAATGGAAATTACGTTAAATGCAAATGTAATATGCAGTTATTTAATTGCATATGATATGTCTTGAAATTTATGTTTGGGATGAAGTTACCGTTTAAAGTGATGAAAATACGATGATTTTCTGCTGTTTTTAAATAATACTAGCTTTTAAATCGGCAATATTTTGACGAGAAGCAGGAAGCGGTTCTAGTAAACCATTAACCCATATTTGATAACTGCTACCAACAGCATCAATTTTAATAATTTTATTAATGTTTACAATATACGATCGATGACTTCTCGAGAAGTTAGATGAAGTCTCTATAATCGATTCTGTATTTTTAAGACTTAATCGGAGAAGCTTACTTGTTACTTTATCGCCAGTTGAATAGTAAAAAGAACTGTAGTTTCCCTCTGCTTTTATGCAAATTAAATCGTCGGATTGCAATACAAGTTTTTCGTTGCGGGTTTCCGATTCAAAGACAAAGGTTTTATTAATCGATGCTTCTTTTAATTGATTATGCAATGACGCATTTAACGTTTCAATTTCTTTTAATTGGTTTTTTAATATAATGTTTTTACCAAAAAAGTAGAGTATTAAAGATACAATACCACCAATTGTAAAAGTATAAAATTGATATTTCCAAAACCATTCCCAGTTAAGTACAGAACATCCCTCAATAGTACTCGAATAAAAGAAGTTACAAGTTCCAATTGTTATTATGTTTCCAATATCGAAGATAAAATGTTTAAAGGTATATTTGTCTCCAAATTCAAAGGGGAAACCAAGTAATTTGGGCAAAACAACAAAATAGAAAACACAACTTCCAATTGTTATTAATCCATAATTAACTAAATTCCAAACACTAGAAACTACAGTATCGAAAGGACGAAAAATACCAAGGAAAAGAGCTACAAAAACACCACTTCCAAGGATTGTTATGTATTTATATTTATTATTGATATCTGAAATCATTTAAACATTGCTTTGTTATGAGTACAAAACTACAAAAAACAATGTACAGTTTTTATCAGAATTATAATGCTTTATTTAGAAAAATATTATAATCTCTCATAATTTGAAATCGTTCTAATGCAATAGCAACTACATCATCGTTTTCAATGCTTTCATCCGATATCTTTGACATTACAGTATAGCTTTTATATTTTAACAAATCGATATGCTCAAACGTTTTAGAAAAGCCTCGTGGTGCTGCAATTAATTTTTCTCCATCAATTTCTCCAAACAAACGTACAAATTCTGGTTTTTCTATGATAGATATAAATTCCTTAGGATTTTCATAAATCATTGTTCTGAGTTTTAATAATACATCCGATGGTGGCATATAAATTCCTCCAGCTATTAATGAACTATCGGGTTCAATATGAAAATAGTAGCCTCCAGTACAAGCTTTTTTCCCTCCTGGAGCTATAAATGCTCCAAAATGATTTTTATAAGGAGTTTTGTCATTCGAAAAACGTGTATCACGATTAATTCTATACGTACAATCTTTAACTTCAAGATGTGCTATTGAAGGGTCAAATTCCGCTATTTTAGAGATTAACCCAGCTATAATAATTTCAAACTCATCTTTTCTTTTTTTGTAAATTGACCTATTGGCATCAAACCACTCGCGATTATTGTTTACACACAATTGGCGAAGAAAATATAAAATGTCTTTCATATCGTTTTTTTGATTTAGACACAATTTAAAGCTAAAACTTTCAACTTTGTACACTATTAATAGTCAAAAAACATATTATCTAATGACGTTCTTAAGGCAAAATAAATATATGTTTGGTCAGTTACTTTTGAATTGATAGATAAGCTTCTTTTAGTTATACCTGCACATACATTTAAATTGTATAATGGATTGATAAGATAACTTGCCGAAATATCAAATTGTTTTAACAGATTTGGAGTTCCCTGTCCAACAGTATTACCATATTCTTTACGACTTTTTGTATAATCAGCAAATATATTATCACCAGCGTTAAGTGTTTTCGTACTTGTGCCAAATTTTGCGTATATAAGTTTACAATCGATAAATACACGATGCCAGTTATAACGAGCAATTCCAACCATTTCTTGAAAATTTGCTCCCAATGGATGCGCCAAAGGTTGATTGTAGTTTCCATAACATTGTAAGGTTGACCAATGTGAATACGTAAATGGTCTTACACGATTATATTCAGCTTGCAAATCAAGATGTTTAAATCCGAATAAATCAAATGTCTTTGCACCCAACTGATAGCCATATTTATTTGACCAATAACCCGAATTTGCTTTCATTTCATGAAGATTAAACTCATCAATCAAAGCTTGACTATATAAAACATATTTCTTTTTAATCGTAATTTTAAAGTTTCCACCCATCATAACATTATCGGGAGAGCCATTTTCAAATTCAATAGGACGCATAAAAATAACAGGATTGGCATAACTAAAATCAAAACCTCTATAGCCTGTTGAATCTTGATTTGCCCACATAACCGATTCGAATAGTGATATATTTAACCATTTTGTAGTATTCCACGATAGATATTGAATCGATGCCCATTTTCTTGCATTTCCCATATCACGTGTTGTTGGATACATTCTGTCGGTAAATTGTCCCCAAATATTTACATATTTAATTTTCCAGAAATCAGTTGTAAGTTTTAAGAAAGGATAAGCATTAGAATTGTCCGACAATAATAACGAACGATAACCATCACCTAAGAAATTTTTATCAGTTCCTATTTGAATATTGAAATGAGTCGATGGAGAATAAGATACTAAACCAGTTGCATATCCCCAATCATAACCTCCACTTTTAAATGCTTTTACACTTCCTTGTCCAGGCATAACATCTAAACTATTTGTAATTTCATTTCTATAATCGTTAAACATTGCTTGATTTTCACGAAATGTTGAAATAAATGCAAGTTTTTTATCAATTGCTCCTTGTAGAATAAAACCACGGGTATTTACATACGATTTGTCTGGATGCCCCGACGCTTTACCAGATTCGAAAGCTATGTAAGGATTGATTGTAAACCAAACATCTTTTGCTTTTACTGAAATAAGATTTTTATTCATTACCTTATTCAAGACTTTATTATGGGTAGCAAAAGTGAATAAGGTGTCAATGCTAACAATACTATCAACTTGATTCATTAAATAAGGACGAACAGATGTATGGAACGAATCGTTGGCATAAACATATCTATCGAAATGACGATATGAAGTGTTTTCGTAAATTGATGGAAGTTGTGCAAATCCTAAAATAGGTAAGCAAAGTAGAGCAAATAGTATCTTTTTTCTCATATTTTTAGATTTAAACATAAAATTTAGTATGCTTTTTATGGCTAATAAAGCTTTTGTTTGTGTGTTAGTTTTTTATTGATTATTAGAAAAACGAAAGTACTATAAAAAAGAATATACTCAATCAAAACTGTCAAAATGTCGTCTTGGCAGATTCATTTAATGACAATTTTCATTGTTTTTAATAAACAATAATGTCACAATAGCACAAAATTGACTTGGCATAATGATTGAAATGGACATTTAAAATTTTGAAAAATATTTAATAAAAACCTACTTATATGGGAAAAATAATTGGAATTGATTTAGGTACGACAAACTCTTGCGTATCGGTAATGGAGGGTAACGAACCTGTTGTTATAGCTAACAGCGAAGGTAAACGTACAACTCCTTCTATAGTGGCATTCGTTGAAGGTGGCGAACGTAAAGTTGGAGATCCTGCAAAACGTCAGGCTATCACAAACCCAACAAAAACAGTTAACTCAATAAAACGTTTCATGGGTGAAACTTATGATAGAGTTACAAAAGAAATTGGACGTATGTCATACAAAGTGGTTAAAGGTGATAACAACACAGCACGTGTTGAAATCGACGACCGCAAATTCTCTGCTCAAGAAATTTCTGCTATGATACTTCAAAAAATGAAGAAAACAGCCGAAGATTATCTTGGCCAAGAAGTTACAGAAGCAGTTATTACAGTTCCTGCTTATTTTAACGATGCTCAACGTCAAGCAACAAAAGAAGCTGGTGAAATTGCTGGTTTACAAGTTCGTCGTATCATCAACGAACCTACAGCAGCTGCACTTGCTTATGGTTTAGATAAAGGTGGAAAAGATATGAAAATTGCAGTGTTTGACCTTGGTGGTGGAACATTCGACGTATCGATTCTTGAATTAGGTGATGGTGTTTATGAAGTAAAATCAACAAATGGTGATACTCATCTTGGTGGTGACGATTTTGATCATATTATTGTTGACTGGTTGGCTGCAGAATTCCAAAAAGAAGAAGGTTTAGATTTACGTAAAGATCCAATGGCTCTTCAACGTTTACGTGAAGCTGCTGAAAAAGCTAAAATTGAACTTTCAAGTGCAACAACTACTGAAATCAATTTACCTTATATCATGCCAGTAAATGGTATTCCTAAGCATCTTGTTAAAACATTAAGTCGTGCACAATTCGAACAATTGAGCGACTCATTATTTAGCAAACTTATGGATCCTTGCAAATCGGCTCTTCGTGATGCAGGTATGACAGCTAACGATATCAACGAAGTAATTCTTGTTGGTGGATCGACTCGTATTCCTAAAGTTCAAAAAATGGTGGAAGATTTCTTCGGGAAAGCACCAAATAAGAGTGTTAACCCTGATGAAGTAGTTGCAGTTGGTGCAGCAATTCAAGGTGGTGTATTAGCAGGTGATGTGAAAGACGTTCTTTTATTAGATGTAACTCCTCTTTCGTTAGGTATCGAAACAATGGGTGGTGTAATGACACGTTTAATTGAATCGAACACAACCATTCCTACTAAAAAATCGGAAACATTTACAACAGCTGCCGACAATCAACCATCAGTAGAAATTCACGTTTTACAAGGTGAGCGTCCAATGGCTAATGGTAACAAAACAATTGGTCGTTTCCATTTAGATGGTCTTCCACCAGCACAACGTGGAACTCCACAAATTGAAGTTACGTTCGATATTGATGCTAATGGAATTCTTCATGTATCGGCTAAAGATAAAGCAACTGGAAAATCTCAAAGTATTCGTATCGAAGCTTCGTCTGGATTAAGTGATGCTGACATCAAACGTATGAAAGAAGAAGCTGAAGCAAATGCTGAATCTGATAAAGCAGCGAAAGAAAATATCGATAAATTGAACCATGCTGATAGTTTAATTTTCCAAACAGAAAAACAATTGAAAGAATTTGGCGATAAACTTCCAGCAGACAAAAAAGGTCCAATTGAAGCAGCTCTTGCAAGTTTAAAAGAAGCTCATGCAAAACAAGATTTTGCTGCTATCGACACTGCTACTGCTGAATTAAATACTGTATTCCAAGCAGCTTCGCAAGAAATGTACAATCAACAACAACAAGCTGATCCATCTCAAGCACAACCGAATGCAGGCCAACAACAAGGCAATAAAGATAGCGAAGTTACAGATGTTGACTTTGAAGAAGTAAAGTAATACATACGAAACAATAATTAACATTCATAATTAAACCGCTGTAAATAATCATTTTACAGCGGTTTTTTTGTTTTAGCTTTTCTAGTTATTAATTGTTTTTCATCATAATTAATCATATATTTGCTACATATTTGCAACGCGACTTAAATAACAGCAAAGTGCGACTTATAACTACTTATACATACTTAATGTAATTGATATGCCTAGTAGCAAATTTACACTTCATAAGAATTGTGATATATGCGGTAGCCAGTTTAATGCGAAAACGGTATACTCAAAGTATTGCTCTAAAAAATGTTCTGAGGCAGCAACCCGAAAAAAGAAAGCAATAGAGAAGCTACAAGAACAACGCCAACAATTAGCTGAGCGAATCCCAGCCGACCGTCCTTATATTTCCATAGCTGAAGCTGTTTTGCTTTTTGGCATTTCCAGAGATACTATATATCGTTTAATAAGAAAGGGCAATATTCCAGCAGTTAATATTGGTGAGCGTTTGACACGCATTAGTCGGGTACATATAGAGGCAATGTTTCCAAAGGTCGAAACAGTAACAGCATCACAGCCCGAAACAATAAACACAAAACTCAATTACAATCAAGATGAATGTTATACTGTAGGAGAAATAACAGAGAAGTTTGGAATTTCAGCCTCTACAGTAAATAATGCCATTCGCAAAAATGGTATTCCAAGAAAACAAATTGGAAAATTTGTGTATGTTCCAAAAGTAGAAATAGACCGAATATTTTCTCACCGATAGATCAAAAACCTATGAAGAAGAAACTCGCAAAAACCAAATGTACTGTTAAACTTCGTAAATCAGAATATCAAAACGAATGGTATTTGATTCTTGAAAGCTATCCAGTTTTCAAAAACGGTTTAGACAAACCAAATCGAATTATTGAAGCTTTAAATAGAACTATAACTACACCTATTTGGGATAAAACACGAACAGCTCGAACATCTGCCGATGGCTCAAAAACATTCAAACCTAAAAGAGATGTAAATGGAGTTATTCAATGCAAAAGTTATATTGACCTAGAGGCTTGTGTTTTTGCTGATGGTGTTCGAAGCCTTCGCCAAAAGGAATATGATAATGCCGATTTATATACAGAAAAAGAAGCTGAACTTGCAGTTCAAAACCAACGCCAGCAAATAGATTTTATTGAATACTTTCTGAAAGTATCAAAAGAACGACATCGAAATAGCTCGCAATCAATTATTGTAAATTGGAATCGTGTCGGTGAAATTCTTAAATTATTTACCAATAATCAACCGTTCCCGTTCTCTCAAATTAGTGCAAGCAAAGCTGAAGAAATTCGTAGGTTCATGCTTTCAGTTCCATGCGGTGGCAATAAAAAAGGTATTGTATCACATAATACGGCTTCAACTTATTTCAGTATTTTTAAAGCTGGATTAAAGCAAGCATTTATTGATGGCTTTTTATCTGTAGATATTTCTGCTAAGATAAAAGGTATAAAGGATGAAGAAAGTCGAAGAGAACATCTTTCAATAGAAGAATTAAATATACTTGCTGAAACACCATGCGACCGACCAATACTAAAACGTGCTGCACTTTTTTCAGCTTTAACAGGTATTCGTCACTGTGATATTCAAAAACTGAAATGGAAAGAAATACAAACTGATGGAGAACAAACTTTACTCAATTTTACACAACAAAAAACAAAAGGTGTTGAATATATGCCAATACCCAAACAAGCACTTCAACTTTGCGGTGAACCAGGTAAGCAAGAACAGTTTGTTTTTGAAGATTTGCCTGCACCTTCATGGATTTCAAAACCTTTAAAACGTTGGATTCAATCGGCAGGTATTACTCGGAATATTACATTTCATTGTTTTCGCCACACCTATGCAACGTTACAATTAAGTAATGGCACAGATATTTATACCGTATCTAAAATGTTGGGTCACCGTGACCTTAAAACGACTCAGATTTACGCTAAAATTATCGATAAAACGAAACTCGAAGCTACTGACAAAATAAAAATTGATTTCTAATGACAAAGGATGATTTAATAGAGAATGGTTTTATAAATGCATTTATCTCTGAATATTTAGAATATTACATCTATTCCTATTATCCTGATAAGGATAGGTTATTATATGTCTTATGTGATAATGACAATGAACGTGATATTATAACAAAAGCCGAAATCACAACTTTAAAATCCAAAATTAAACAATTAGGATATGAAGACTTGAGTTTTGGTTTTATTCAAAGTTCGAAAAAAGATTCCAATTGCTTTATTGAAGATTATGATAAAAGAAAAGAATTTTGGGTAAACCGTTTTGCCGAAGAGTTTGAACATAATATTGTTTGTTTGACAGTAGTTTCCGATTTTATTGATGAATTTCAAATAAAATGTAAGATTAATGATGAAAAATTAATTGCTCAGGAATTTTGGAGTATATATAAAAAGTTTAAACCAAAATGTGAGGATCTTATTGATTTAATTCAAAAAGAAGAAAATTTGATTACTCAAATTGAAATTGATATTGAAAATTTCAAAGGAAATGATTGCTGGGAATTCGATTTTGATGAATATCGGGAGTATGTAGATTTTTCTAAGCCCATTGAGCTATTATTCGATTTTTGCGATTTGTTAGTTTCTTTGTTTCGTTTGGTCAAATTTCAAACGCTATTAGAAAAACCATTAGTTTTTAATGAGCTTACAGCTGTTATTAATACTGCATTTTTAAGATTAGAAGGTTTTTTAAATGGAAGCATTAAAGAATATCACAGTTTTGGATTTAATGAAACATTTACTAAGCTATTTATTGAGGCTAAAAAAACTGAAAACTATACGTTTGAAAATTGCAAGTTAATTACCGATTATTGGAATTTAACGGCACAATTATGTCTTGACTTTGATAAGGCAGAGTTTTTAAATCAAAATGCATTAGAGAATAATGACTGTTATAATGATTTGAATGAAATAGGGAAATTGAATTGGGATCGTATAGAAGATTTTACATGTTTTACAACTCCCGATGAAATAGAAGAACATGAACATAAATTCACTATATCTGATGTTATTAAAAACAAAACAAATAAATCGCAATCACAAATTTCGCAAGTTGAACCATTTAAAGCTGATATTTATTCAATTAAAC
>Ga0302296_1000962_pt1 | contig 22086 bp, 19 predicted proteins | sample III_Fen_N3_1_FD_194546 | JGI IMG/M metagenome (GOLD analysis project Ga0302296, IMG submission 194546) | Peat permafrost microbial communities from Stordalen Mire near Abisko, Sweden - III_Fen_N3_1 | ecosystem: Environmental > Terrestrial > Soil > Wetlands > Permafrost | place: Sweden: Abisko...
GGAATAACTGTTCCGATAATTCCGGGTATTAAGCCCATCTCAGCATTAAATGATATAAAGTTACTACCGCAAACCTTTCATATTGATCTTCCGAACGATCTTTTTAATGCCGTAAAAAAATGCAAAAATGATTGTGAAGCAAGAGATGCAGGTGTTGACTGGGCTGTGATGCAATCAAAAGAATTAATAAAGATGGGAGTTCCTGGAATTCACTACTATACCCTGGGGAGGTCAGACAATATTGCCAGGATCGTGAAAGCGTCGTTTTAGAATTAAATTATTTAATTTGTAGAGACAGGTCTCAGACCTGTCTCATATTAATACAGAGTATTCGTGCGTTCTTTAGCGAGGTCGAAATAAGGGGGATTGAGCTTATTTCCCTAGTACCTTAGCCATCTCCTTTATATGTTCGGGTGTTGTACCGCAGCATCCGCCTATTATACTGGCACCTGCTTTTATAATTTCCGGAATATATGATGCCATCATCAATGGAGATTCACGAAATACTGTTTTCCCGTTCATATATTCGGGCACACCAGCATTTGCCTGGACTATGACCGGTATAGTTTCATCACATATCCTGATCTCCCTGACAATATAGATCATATCTTCTATCCCGTTTCCGCAGTTTGTTCCTACTATGTGGGCACCGGCTTCTTTCATGGAGGTAACCATATCAGAAGGTGAAACGCCCATCATTGTGAAGAAATCACCCTTCATATCTCTCGCAAAAGTCATTGTGACTATGACAGTACAAGATGTATTTTCTCTTGCTGCTCTGACGGCCAGACCTGCTTCATCGATTGCAGACATTGTTTCAATAATGACAATATCTGCGCCTCCTTTTTCAAGAGCAACAGCCTGTTCTCTGAAACCTTCATATAATTCCTCTTCTGTTACATCGCCAATAATCAGCATCTTGCCTGTCGGACCAATTGATCCTGCGACATGCTTATCCAATCCGGCGACCTCGCGGGTGATTGATGCTGCAGCTATGTTTAGTTCAGTCGTCCGGTCGCCAAGCCCATACTGTGACAGTTTTAGCCTGCTGCCTCCGAAACTGTTTGTTTCTATGATATCAGAACCGGCCTTGAGATATGATAATGCGATATCCTTAACATCGCCCCGGTGAGTTATATTCCATAATTCCGGGCATTCCCCCGGAAGCATTCCTTTTTCCTGAAGAAGAGTGCCCCAGGCTCCGTCGGAGAGAAGGACTTTACCCTGATTTAATTCGTCGAGAATGTTCATTTGTTTAATGTTTCGCCCCCCTGCCCCCCTAAAGGGGGTAAATACTCCGCTAAAATGGAATTCTATTTCCCGAGGTCGGAGAATTATTCCCCCTTTCGGGGGATGTCCCAGACGATTTTAGTTTGGGACAGGGTGTGTATCTAAAGTTTAAACGCCTTCCTGATTTTTTCCACGTAGTCCAGCTTTTCCCAGGCAAAAAACTCTACCTTTTTCTGGTAAACCATTTTCCCGTTTCCGTTTAGAGCTTTTGGTTTACTTCCCGGAACTTCATAATAGACATCAACATTCTTGGAATAGCTGTCACGTCCGAAATGTCCGTAAGATGCTGTAGGCAGGAAAACAGGGTTTTTAAGTCCAAAGCGCTGTACAATTGAATAGGGCCTCATATCGAAGAGCTTATTGATTGTGAGTGCAATCTCACCATCGTGGAGAATATTGCCTTTTTTGTCTTTGACTTTAGCAGTGCCATAAGTATTTACATACAGACCTACAGGTTCAGCTACACCGATAGCATATGCAACCTGAATCAAGGCCTGGTCGCAGACTCCTGCAGCCACGAGGTTTTTTGCTATATGACGTGCCGCATAAGCTGCTGATCTGTCAACCTTTGATGAATCCTTACCCGAAAAAGCACCACCACCATGAGCTCCGTGACCTCCATAGGTGTCAACTATTATTTTCCTGCCTGTAAGGCCTGTATCGCCATGAGGGCCTCCAATAACAAATTTCCCTGTTGGATTAACCATTAGTTTAAACTCGCTGCTGAACAATTTCTGGATCTTAGCAGGAAGTGTTTTCCTGACTCTCGGAATAAGGTATTTTTCAAGATCTTCCCGGATCTTCAGCTGCATGGCTTTTTCAGCAACCAGTTCAGCTTTGTGAGATTTGTCTTTTGGCATTATAAACTCATCATGCTGCGTACTGATAACTATAGTATCGATCCTCAGGGGGTTGTTGTTATCATCATACTCAACAGTTACCTGCGATTTACTGTCAGGCCTCAGGTATTTCATCTGTTTGCCTTCACGTCGTATCTCTGCAAGCTCACGTAATAGCCTGTGTGCAAGTTCAATAGTCAATGGCATATAATTATCCATTTCACGACATGCATAGCCGAACATCATACCCTGGTCGCCTGCACCCTGTTCTTCAGGTTTATCACGTACCACTCCCTGGTTTATATCGCTCGATTGTTCATGTATGGTTGAAATGACACCACATGAATCACAATCAAATCGTAATTCTGGCTTAGTATATCCTATCGTGCGTATCACACTTCTGGCGCTCTCCTGATGATCGACCCAGCCTGTGGTACGGACTTCTCCGCCGCAGACTACGAGTCCGGTTGTGACAAATGTCTCACATGCAACTTTGGATTCAGGATCCCAGCGGAGGAATTCGTCGAGCAGAGAATCAGATATTTGGTCGGCAACTTTATCGGGGTGGCCTTCAGAAACTGATTCGGAAGTAAATAAATATCCCATACTAATAGTTTTAATTTAAATTTTAAAAAATTTAGTAAGATTGGGTGATTGTAAATAGGAATTATCTGTGGTTTAGCATTTTTTTCCTGTGGTTGCAATCAGCTCAAATCTTTCCACTAATCTAATACGGTACAAAGCAACAAAAAAAATCGGGGATAAGGAAATTTAGAGGCTAAAAAATGATTTGATAGCTTCGCAGTAGATCTTTTTAACCACAAAGGTCACAAAGTGCCGGTAGCTATGGGATTCTTCAGATTTCATGTAAAAGTCGTTTTTTGACCTGGCCGGGTTTCCTATTTAATTATGTTTTCATTGATTAAGCCTTTGTGAGTTGCCGGAAAACCTCTTCAAGGGTACTTTCCTGTTTATTTAGAGAAAGAACTGTAAGATTATTTTTCACGGCATAATTAAATACCAAAGGCCTGATATCTTCTTCGCCTTCTGCTTCGATAAGCCAGATGTGATCGCGGACTTTTTTAACTGTTTTAACGTTGGTGATTTCAGAAAGAGTTAGTTCCTCAGTTTCCTTGTCGAACTCAACCTGGATAATTTGTCTGGGTTGTTTGATCCTGGAATAAATATTGTGCTTTTCTTCGTCGGCTACAATTATTCCCTTATCGATGATAATTACTCTGTCGCAGATAGCTTCAACCTCCTGCATAATATGAGTCGATAACAGTACAGTCTTTTCTTTTCCTGCTTCTTTGATAAGATTTCTGATTTCAACTATCTGGTTGGGGTCAAGGCCGGTTGTAGCCTCATCTAGAATGAGAACAGCAGGATTGTGAATAAGTGCCTGTGCAAGTCCGACCCGCTGTCTGTATCCCTTTGAGAGTGATCCTATTTTTTTATTTTGCTCAGGAGCCAGGCCGGTAAGTTCTATGATACTCTCAATCTGTTTTTTCACTGACGCACCTGTCCTGTAAATGGAAGCAACAAACCCGAGGTATTCCCTGACATACATTTCCGGATAAAGTGGATTGTTTTCGGGCAGATAGCCTATTTGTTTTTTTACTTCAGGGTTTTCACCTTCTACCTGAATTCCGTTGACAGTAACAATCCCCGATGAGGCAGGGATAAACCCGGTGATGATTTTCATCATAGTTGATTTTCCTGCACCATTTGGTCCAAGAAATCCTACTATTTCACCTGTCTTAACTTCAAATGAGATATTATCGAGAGCTTTTTGTTTGCCGTACAATTTTGAAACTCCGTGAACTACAATGGACATAAGCCGGATTTTATTTAATCATGATTATGATCCCCACCCACCCATAAATTGACCTACACTGGCAAAAGAAGCCTTGGGATTTACACAGCAGACCGGAATCCTTGAACTGTTTGCGATAATCTGTTGTTCCGAAGCACCCAGCATGTAATCGGCGAATGTAATATTCTTGGTAGTTACGATAAGTATAAGGTCAGCATTGTTTTTTTGTGCGAAATCGATAGTTTGTTCAGAAATATTGCCTTTTGGCATATCATGTATCTCGTATTCTATATTATTTTGAATCAGGTATTTGATAGCAAAATTTAAGTTCGTTTTTGTCTTTTTTAAAATATTTTTATCAGTGCTGACAGATACAAGCATATGGATCTTCGATTCAAAATATTTTCCCATAAAAATGGCCATCTTAATCTTCTCCTTATTCTCTCCCCTGAAGTCAACAGGGAAGACAATATTATGATACCGCTCCTGATCCACCGGAGGATCCTGAACAACAATGAACGGAATTTTTGATTTAACTATTACCTTCAATGCCCAGCTTCCGGTAAGCTTCTGCATACCTTTCATTCCATGTGTGCCCATTACAACAAGATTTGCTTCTTTCTCATTGACATAGTCGGCAATAGACGTGAATATGCTTCCTTTTGAAATATGCCAGGAAACCGGAATATTATATTTTACTGAATTATCCGCAGCCAGCTTTTTTAAATTGGCGCTCTTTTCTGTTAACGCCTTAGGATTTATTCCTGGTTCAACAATATGCAGAAGACAGATATCATTGCCTACCATACGACCGATTTTAACAGCATGCGCCAACGCATGTTCAGCTACATGAGAAAAATCCCATGGTACAACGATTAGTTTCTTAAGTTCTTCCATAGTTCCTGACTGTTTACATTTTTATACTCAAAGTTATTCAGATTTTACCAATTTTCAAATTCAAGCACTAACATCTTCTATTATGTTAAACTATTATGTAGGGTATATATTATCAGTAGCGGTCAAATAATCTGAAAGAGAAGACACTAGCGCACAAAAATAATGCCATAATGAATCTGAGGAGCGGTTTTTCAGTTCGAAAAAACGATTCAATCGGGTTTATTCATCAAAATATCGATGATCTATTCTACATTAGCGGGGACATTTTATTATTTTTGCACATCTGATTTTTTTGATATTAATTTCACATGATGAAAAGAACTAAAGTAAAATCGCTGTTAACTAACCCGGCTTTAGGGTCAGAAGTTTTGGCAAAAGGATGGGTGCGAACAAAGAGGGGAAACAAAAACGTATTGTTTATTGCTCTAAATGACGGATCTACTATAAATAATATTCAGGTTGTTGCTGATACAGCTTCGTTCGATGAAAATCTACTTAAGGACATAACAACCGGCGCTTGCATTGCTGTAACCGGAAAACTGGTTGAATCGCAGGGACAGGGTCAGAATGTTGAGATAAGCGCTTCTTCCATAGAAATATACGGAAAAAGCGATGCTGAAACTTATCCTCTTCAGAAGAAAGGACATTCTATGGAATTTCTCAGGGAGATCGCATATTTCCGCCCCAGGACAAATACTTTCAGTGCTGTTCTGAGGATACGGCACTCCATGGCATTCGCCATTCATAAATATTTCAACGATAAGGGTTTCTTCTACCTTCATACTCCCATAATAACAGGGAGCGACGCTGAGGGGGCAGGTGAGATGTTTCATGTTACCACTATGGATCTTTCTAATGTGCCGCGTAATCCTGACAAATCAGTTGATTTCGCAGGTGATTTTTTTGGGAAACCTACGAACCTCACAGTATCAGGTCAGCTTGAGGGAGAACTCGGTGCGCTCGCATTAGGGGATATTTATACATTCGGTCCAACTTTCAGGGCGGAAAACTCAAATACTCCCAGACATCTGGCAGAATTCTGGATGATAGAGCCCGAGATGGCATTCTACGATCTTAACGATAATATGGATCTGGCCGAGGAGTTTGTAAAGTATCTTATAAAATATGCACTTGAAAACTGCCGGGAGGATCTGGAGTTTTTAAATAATATGATAGATAAAGCTCTGATTGAAAGACTGAAATTTGTCCTTGAGAATGAATTTGTAAGACTAACATATACTGAAGCTGTTACGATACTCACAGCATCGGAAAAAAAATGGGAATACAAAGTTGGTTGGGGAACGGACCTTCAGGCAGAACATGAACGTTACCTGGTTGAGGAGCATTTTAAACGACCTGTTATCCTTACAGATTATCCGATGTCAATTAAAGCTTTTTATATGAAGCAGAACGATGATGGAAAAACGGTGAGGGCTATGGATGTTCTGTTTCCAGGTATAGGGGAGATAATCGGTGGTTCACAGAGAGAGGAAAATTATGAAAAGCTTTTAGGTCGCATTAAAGAACTGAAAATACCTGAAAAAGACTTATGGTGGTATCTTGAGACCAGAAAGTTCGGCACCGCCCCCCATAGTGGATTTGGCCTTGGGTTTGAAAGACTAATATTGTTTGTTACCGGAATGTTAAATATAAGGGATGTGATTCCATTCCCCAGAACTCCTAAAAATGCTGAGTTTTAGAGATTTCAGATAAGAGATAATAGTCAGAAAAAAATGATGTTAAAGCAAAGGTTACAGCAGAAATTGCTTCAGAAACTTTCCCCACAGCAGATCCAGATGATCAAGCTGCTGGAAGTTCCTACTTTGCAGATGGAACAGCGTATTAAAAAAGAACTTGAGGAAAACCCTGCTCTTGAGGAAGGAAGTGAAGATGACGATATCCCGTCCGAAGAAGAAGAAGAACGAACTGATGAGAAAGACAAGGACGAAGAAGAATTTACCATAGATGACTATATTGAAGATGACGATATTCCTGAATACCGGCTTCAGACCAGAAACAACAGTAAGGATGAGGACAAAAGATCCGAAATCCCTTTTTCGGTGGGATTTTCATTTCAGGAGCATCTGGAATCACAACTAAGCCTGAGAGACCTTACAGAAAAACAGAAAATTCTGGGCGAATATATCCTTGGAAATATCGATGAAGACGGATATCTCAGGAGAGAACTTTCAAATATCGTTGATGATCTTGCTTTCCTCCAGAATGTGGAAACAACAGAGAGTGAACTTGAAGAAGTACTGAAAATAATTCAGGATCTTGAACCAGCGGGAGTAGGAGCCAGAACACTCAGAGAATGTCTGTTACTTCAGATTGAAAAAAGGGACAATACGCATCGTCCAATGAAGCTTGCCCACACAATTCTCGATTTATATTTTGAAGAATTTACCAAAAGGCATTACGATAAAATAATTGCACGACTCGCGATCACTGAAAATGAGTTAAAATCTGCTATCGATGAGATACTAAGGCTTAATCCAAAACCCGGTGGAGTATTCAGCGACCCATTCAATAAGACCTCACAGCCTATAATTCCTGACTTTATTCTTGAGCTTTCTGAAGATGGCTTTGATCTGCATCTGAATTCAAAAAATCTGCCAGAGCTTAGACTAAGTTCAGCTTACAGCGAAATGCTGCACTCCTACAGCAAAGATAAAAGTCAGAAAAAAGAGATGAAAGATGCTGTACTTTTTGTGAAGCAGAAAATAGATTCTGCAAGATGGTTTATTGATGCAATTAAACAACGACAGAACACCCTTCTTCTTACTATGAATGCTATTCTTGAATACCAGCAGGAATATTTCATCGATGGCGACGAAACCAAACTGAAGCCAATGATACTAAAGGATGTTGCTGAAATGACCGGCCTTGACATATCTACAGTTTCTAGGGTGGCGAACAGCAAGTTCGTACAGACTCATTTCGGAATTTTTCCCCTTAAATTTTTCTTTTCGGAAGGACTACAGACCGACAGTGGCGAAGAAGTATCAACAAGGGAAATCAAAAGGATATTACAGGATTGCATAGAGAATGAGCAGAAGCGGAGACCACTGACCGATGAGAGTCTCACAGATATCCTCCAGGAAAAAGGGTATCAGATTGCCCGCCGAACCGTTGCAAAATACCGTGAACAATTAAATATACCGGTTGCAAGACTAAGAAGGGAGATTTAGAGTGTGTAACAGGATACTTTGAATCATATTTATTATTTAAGAAAAGCTTTTTTACACACCTCAAATGACCACCAACGAAACAAAAGACTTCACCAACAGAATTGCGAAGATAATTACTGTAGTTTTTCATCCCTTGCTGATGCCGGTTTATGGTATGGCAATTATATTCTCAGCACCGACTCTACTGGGGTATCTTCCTTTTAATCTGAAAAAAATATTGCTTCTTATATTACTGGTTAACAATGTATTATTGCCGCTTTCACTTCTCCCGTTCTTTATTCAGCGAAAGATAATCAGTTCATGGTCTCTACCCGAAAAAAAAGACCGCAACATACCACTTATTATTACAACTATTCTTTACTTTTCAACCTCGTACATAGTATTCCGGTTCCCGATCCCCGTCTTTTTGAAAACATTCATTTTCGCTGCAGCGTTTCTGTCGTTGATTGTTACCGTTGTAAATTTCTGGTGGAAAATCTCGCTTCATTCTGTTGGAGCCGGGGCAATAATAGGACTTGTCCTCACTCTTTCACTAAAAATGCTGACGCCGCTTGAATGGTACCTAATATCAGCGGTGATCGTTGCTGGTTTGGTTCTCACCTCACGGTTAAAACTTAATCATCATAGTCCCTCAGAGGTCTGGACAGGTTTGTTTACAGGATTTTTAGGTCTGACTTTCTTTATGAGATTTTTCCAGCATCTCATTTAAAGCAGCATTCAGAAGGACTCTGCTTTCCTGATTTATTGAATCGGGGAAGACTGGCTTCCCGGTACTTATTATCATGCCTTTTTTTATCTTTCCCTGGGAAATTGTATCAAACCATCCCTTTTCCGACAGATATATTGCAAGATACTCCTGTTCGGTCTGACCGGGTGTAGGAATAATAAGTGCCCGACAGTTAAGGCTAACCAGTTCCATGATTGTTGTATATCCTGAACGCGTAATTAAATTGTTACTTGATTCAATTAATACTCTCATCTCCTGAGCGGGCAGATGACTATAAAAAGTAATATTTCCATTGACAGCGATCTCCCGGCGATTCTCAGGTTTCCCCTCGAATATGATTGCAGGAATTTCATTTTCCCTGAGAATAGGAATGAGTTTCTGTTTTAAAATTCCTTTTTGAGGCTCAGGACCAGATAGGATCACAGTATTATGATGATATCCTTTTGTAATTATTGTATGCAGATTTTCAGACGTGGTAAACTTTGATAGAATCCCTATATAGCGTACGTTGTCAGGTAGTTTAATCCCATGAGAAAGTCGTCCGGAAAGATTAATATCGCCTGGTAAATCAGGGATAAAACAGAGTGAATATTTCCTTATTATTTTCCTGTGCAATGCCACACCAACAGGTTCCATAAATTTGAATGGTGAAGGGAACGGGATCAGAGGCATATGGGTTAAATAAACGCTTGTAATAGTACTGTTCCATAATCCAAAACGGTTATCGCTGATAACTATGTCAATTGCATTTTCCCTGATAATCTTTTTTAACCGTTGATGCTCAGAGACAATATGGAAGATAAGTACCGGGATTTTAAACAGAATGACAAGGTATTGGGGAAATAAGCGGGAGTATCCTGGCTTAAAACCAGGGAAATGAATATATGTCAGACCCGGGACCTCACTTTTGAAAAGTGATAAGTGTTCTTTTCCTGAAGCAATAAAAACATCATTCCCCATCTGTTGAAGCTTACTCGCCAGGGGAATCATCCTGGAGGCATGCCCTAATCCCCATTCCAGAGGACTAATGAGTATTTTATAGCTTTTATTCAATGTTATCCTGAGACCTGAGTTCTGATTCCCATTTTTTCCACCATAAGGGCTATCTGCTTAAGTTCTTTTGTTGAAACTTTATCTAAATGCGCCCCAACCGGAGTATCTCTTGATATTGTATATATCATTACTTCAGCAGGTTTTATTTTTTGGATTGCTTTAAGCCATGCTTCAATTTCAATATCTGTTGTATTATCTATTATTCTGCCATCATGAATACCACGCAGAAAAAGTGTCTGAATAATGACCTTGCCATTAAATGCAGCAAGGTTTTCTATAAGTTCTTCAATTTTAATTTTGATTCTTGGTTGATTATGAATCTTTATTGTTGATTCAATTGCAGAATCGAGCTTAAGAATATTCTGATCTATTTTAAGGAGAGCTTTTTTGATTTCCGGTTTACCTATAGTAGTTGCATTAGATAATACAGCTAATCTGGCCATTGGAAAATATTTGTTCCTCAGGATTATGCTATCATCAATTATTCCCGGAAATTCAGGATGAAGAGTAGGCTCCCCGTTCCCGGCATATGTTATAACGTCAGGGGACATATTCTTATCATTCATGTCCGATAATTTCATTTCAAGTGCATTGTAAACCTCTGCACGATTGGGGAGGCTGCTGGCAGCTTTGCTGATATTTTCTGTCCATCCGCATTCGCAATAAATGCAATTGAAATTGCAGATTTTTTTCTTAACGGGTAACAGGTTTATACCAAGTGAGACACCGAGCCTTCTGCTTTTAACCGGACCGAAAATAATCTCATCAAATAGAAATGTAGCCATTGTTGTCTCCTTTTATGGGCAGCAAAATTAGCAATAATTGCAGAATACCTTAGTGAGACTTTGCAAAATCCTTTTTATATGAGTCTTCTCACCTGGCTCCCAGGCAGCAGTTTCATATTCTGCAGATCAACATCCTCAAGAAGCAGGAGTCCGGGTTTCTTACCGATTTCAATTTTCCCGAAGCTTGATTCTTCACCGAGTGCCTTTGCTCCGTTAATTGTAGCCCATTTTACCAGTTCGCCTAAATGAATTTCAGGGAAATTGTGCTGTAGTGTTTTTATCTCTTCAAGTATACTCAGATTTGAATTTGAAGCCAGACTGTCTGTTCCGATAACGATCTCACATTCCTCCTCAAGAAGGAGATTTAAAGGAGGAATTTTCTTTTCAATATATAAATTTGAATTAGGGCAGAGGCACCAGAAAAGATCCTTCCTCTCCTTTACCATTCTGATAGTATTTCTGTCTGTGAATGTATTATGTACAAGGAGCAGGCTTCCTGAGTCTGTAACCTCGTTAAGGATGACATCAGAATGGCTTCCGGATATTTCCAGCCCGGCCGGCAGTAATCCTGATCTTTCGAATGACGCCATTAGAGGTCCCGTCCTGGTTTTCAGGAAAATTTCTTCTCCCTCTGATTCCATGAAATGGATGGAGGTAATCCTGTTTTTCAGGCTCTCTTTTTTGAGCATACGGAAAAGTGTCTGAGAAACAGAATATGAAGAATGCGGCACAAGATAGAAGGGAAGATGTAATTCATGAGCTCTGTCTGCGATGACGAAAATTTCATCCATTCTTACGGCAGCCTTGTCAGGATCTACACCAAAAACCTCCAGGAGGTTAATGTATTTTATTTGGCTCTCCTGTTTAAAATGAAAGGAATCAGAAGTGTTGCAAATATCTGCACATAGAACAATGCCTTCAGTATACATCTGTTTATCAGCAGAGGCAATTGAGCTAAGAATATCCTCTTTTCGCGTATTACGGGTATTTCGTATAGCCTCTATGAATCGTCCCAGGCCCATTCCGCCAGTGACAGTATTTTTCATATGGGATAGTTCCAGGTGACAATGACAATTGACAAAACCCGGTATGATAATTCCATTATAAAATTCAGTGGAATGTATTTCTTCGATATCTCCGGCTGAATCCTGAATGCTGATAATTGTCCCGTCATCCTCAGTTGTAATCACCGCCCTTTTCAAGAGAGGTCCTGAATTGGTGATTACGTACTGAGCCGCGATCCGTTTCATATTGTGACATTAGAGGTGAAGCCAAGGGAAATATTTTCAAAGCGGGCATGTTTCTCAAGGCTGGCTTTATTGTTCTCAATATTAATTAACCATCCCCTGACGTGCAGGCTCTTCTCCGGCACATTGATTATCAAATGGTATTTATGTGGACGGCCATCTTTTAAGAACGGAATAGATTTCGTATAAAGTCTTTTTCCTGTTTCTATGCTGTCGGGGGAACAGGAATAGGCGCTTGGCCTGGGTTTAATTGACTGATCATCAGGAAATAATGTTACCGTAAATGAAAGTGTGTAAATGCCTGCTCTGGAGAGAGTAATATCAAATCTGGCTGAGTCAGCCGGTTCCTGATCGTTGAAGGAATAAAATTCCTTCCCCGGCCACAGATTTAAGCTTCGTGTTCTTTCAGCAAGATCTTGTTTGTCAACCCGTGATTCCATTTCACTCAATATGCCAAGAACCTGATCATATATTTTGTTAAGACCTTTCGGATCATTCACAAAATAGTATCTCATTGTTTTGTCAAGCGCATCTTTTGTATAACCATGCTTTTCAATGACTTGCATATAGGTTGTTATGGAGTCAAGAGAAGAGGCCCAGTAATTTATTGCAGGAAGCGTCAGGAGTCCGTCAGTAATATGCATATCAGTAAGTATCGCAACCAGATCTTTTGCAGGGATGAGATTTTTTGTGTCTATCTTACTCCTACTTTCAGTACATGCTCCTGCAATTAGTGATAGGAACATTATAATAACAAAGGAAAACCTGATCGCCTTATTCACCTTTAAAAAAGCCTTTTTCATCCTGTATAGTGTACAACTATTTTGAGTAAATATAATAATTGATCATCAAACGTTTTTGTTGAGATATTTTTTGGTAAGAAACCTCACCGGATACCATGCTGCCCAGTATCCTATCAGGAGTACAGTTCCGGGAACAATAATAAAATCCTTAAGCTTCATAACCACCGGGTATGAATCCATTATTAGTGATTGGCTCTGAAGTTTTACAAGTCCGTATTTCTGCTGCAGCCAACAGACAGTAAAACCCAGAATAACACCGGATATTGCACCAATTATGGAAATAAGCCAGCCTTCAAAAATGAATATTTTTCTTATCAGCTTGTTATCTGCACCAAGACTTTTTAGAATTTCTATATCCTTTTCTTTTTCGATTATGAGCATTGTAAGTGAACCAATTATATTGAAGGATGCAATTATAAGTATGAGAGTAAGTATGAAGAAAATGGCCAGTCTTTCAGATCGCATTACCTTATAGAATATTGCCTGTTGTTCGTAACGGTTCTGAACTACAAATCCTTTTCCAAAGATTTTAGTAATGCTGTTCTGAACAGAAACCGGATCAGCATTCTTCCTGAATTTAATCTCAATAGTTGTTACCCCCTGGTCAGTTTCCGTTAGTTCACGGGCAAAATCGATAGGTATATAAACATACTTTGAGTCATATTCTTTCTCAACCTGAAAAATCCCTGATGGAAAAATAAACTTGCGGTTCAATGAATTTTCTGCAGTGAAATTGTCAGAAGCTGTCTTTCTGGGGAAAATTATTTCCAGAGGGGTTATGAAGTTGATACGTATTCCCAGATAAGTAGCTACACCTATCCCGGGAACCGCGTACGGACGGCCTTTATCGTTTTTGAGAACAAAATCACCCTCCCACATGGAACTGTCTATACTTGACACCATTGCATAGTTCTCATCTATTCCTTTAATAGTGGCAATATACTCCCTGGTACCATATTTTAACAGGGCATTCTCTTCTATAGTCTGAGAATAACACGACAGTCCGTTAACTGTTGCCAGAAGTTTCAACTGTGCGGGATCAGGTACAAATGTTTTGCCTTCCGCTGCAGTAATTTTAATGTCAGGATCAAAGGTGTTAAAGATGGCACTTACCATCTTTTCAAGTCCATTAAAAACGGAAAGAATAATTATCAGTGCCATGGTACCAACTGCTACTCCTGCCACTGAAACAGAAGAAATTATGTTTATTGCGTTTCGCGATTTCTTAGCGAACAGGTATCTTTTTGCTATATATAATGAGAGTTTCACTTTTCTTATTTTCTGGCAGTAACAAGCAGTCCGGTTCCAGTCTTATGCGTTATACTGATATCAAAAAAATTTAGAATAACGGCGATGGGAAAGAAAATCAGATAATAAAACGGGAGAAGAATGAAAAAGAAATAGGAGATGTTAAGCATCTTAATAGGATACTTCATTGATAACCGCCATGAAATGTTTCCCGGTTTCCCATACGTATATTTCGCTTCGACAGTTCTGAACCCGGCGAGCAACAGTTTCTCTGTTATATCCTTAATGCTGTATCCGTCCCTGACATGCTCATCAATAAAAGAAGCTTCATTGTCACCATGCACATCAGAACCCCCTTTATCAGAAGGTGTAGATATCAACAAAACCCCATTCTCTTTCAGCGATTTATAGAAATTCCTGAATACAAGAACATCCTGCTCAATATGTTCCATAACGTCTACTGAGAGTATCAGATTGTAACTGTTTATATCGTTTAGTGTTGTCAGATCAATGGTGTGAAAGGAAACCCTGTCACCGAGGCCTGTTTTTCTGAAAAACAGATTACAATCATCAACCTGTACCTTGTTTATATCAACAGCTTTTATATTCCAATGATTGTTCATTCTGCTCATACGCCATGAATATTGCCCGAAGCCGGAACCTGCATCGAGCACAGATGATTCTGCCGGAAGTTGCAGCGCAATAGCCCTTAATGCTTTTTTAACATGCCAGGTCCGGAGAAGAAGAATATCGAGGAGAAAATAAAGTGTTTTTCTCAGAAACAGGGATCCGGCGAAAAACCTTCCGAGCGATTTTTTTATTGGTTCGTACTGCATAAAATTATCAAGATTTCAGCAACTTGTCTATTTTGTCTATATAGTCTAGACTATCGTCAATATGGAAGGCAATACCAGGGACTATCCTTAATTGAGATCTGACTTTTATGCCCAGGTCTAACCTGATCTTTGAGGAGTGTTCCTGAATTGCTTTCAAAACATCATCCTGATTTGTTGCAGGGAATATGCTGATATAGACTTTTGCAAATGAAAGGTCGGGGCTAACCCGGACTCTTGTAATGGAAACCAGTTTCCCGTGCGCAAATTCATTTCCCCTCTTAAGAAAGATGTCGGCCAGTTCTTTCTGAATTAAACGCGATACTTTTTTCTGTCTTGTCGATTCCATGGCCAGTTATAATTTAATCGGCAAAGGTAGTAAAAAAGGCGTAATGGCACAACGGCGCAATGGCTCAACGGTTTTTGTTTTCGGGATTCTGGTTTTGTTCTGCCTTTGCGTTTGTGTGCCTTGACACATTTTTTTGTTTTGCCTTTACGCCGTTGAGCCTTTGAGCCTTTGTGCCTTTTTATTAGCTTTGCGCTAAATTAAAAATTGAATAATTAAATGGATACAGTTGTTAGCGGTATCAGATCAACAGGGAATCTGCATCTGGGGAATTATTTCGGGGCAATAAAGAACTTTCTTAAAATGCAGAAGGAGAATAACTGTTATTTCTTTATTGCAGACTATCATGCGCTTACAACACATCCTAAACCCGGAGACCTTCATGGAAATATTAAACAGGTTTTAGCAGAATACCTTGCGTGCGGGATCGACCCTGACTCGGCAACTGTGTTCATTCAGAGCGATGTTCCTGAAGTTTCTGAATTATATCTTCTGTTGAATATGAATGCTTATGTGGGTGAGCTTGAAAGGACTGCTTCATTTAAGGAGAAAATCAGAAAACAACCCGACAATATCAATGCAGCACTATTAACATATCCTGTATTGATGGCTGCAGATATCATAATACATAAAGCAAATAAAGTACCTGTAGGGAAAGATCAGGAGCAGCATCTTGAAATGACACGAAAATTTGCCAGGAGATTTAATCAAATGTACGAGGTAAATTATTTCCCTGAACCTGATGCATATAATTTCGGTCAGCAGCTTGTAAAAATACCCGGGCTTGATGGTTCAGGCAAAATGGGCAAAAGTGAGGGAAATGGCGTATTTTTATCCGATACTCCGCAGGCAATAAAGAAGAAAGTAATGAGTGCGGTTACCGATGCAGGACCAACTGCTCCTGATCAGGAACCATCAGAACCGGTGAAAAACCTGTTTACAATAATGAATATAGTTTCGGACCAGGAAACTATTAAGTTCTTTACGGCAAAATATGCCTCCTGTGATATCCGTTACGGAGATATGAAAAAACAGCTGGCTGAGGATATTATCAAATTTACGGACCCTATACGGCTGAGGATAAATGATATCCTTGGTGATAATAAATATCTGTCAAAAGTGGTTTCTGAAGGTGCTGAGAAAGCAAGGATAAGTGCATCAAAAACCGTGAGGGAGGTCAGGGAAATTATTGGCTACAAGCCTTTCTAGCAACAATAAAAAGCCAGGCTTTTAACCTGGCTGCCCTGAATTGTTCAGGGATATGATTGAGATTGTCTGTGTAATAACTATATTTCAAATTACGTGCCAAATTGATCAGGTTAATCCGAATAGTTACCTGTCATTGTTAAATAATTCTCTACGGCTCAGGTAATCATTTATTTGCTAAATTTGGGATTAACTATTATTAATCTGACCGTGGGAAAAAAGATCGCAATTGGGGCTGTTATATTACTAGTTGTTGGTCTCGCAATAATGGGATATTTTCTCCAGCAGGGTCGAAAAAGTTTATTTACAGATCCTTATAAAACAATCCCCCCCAGCGCCTGCTTAATTATCGAAACAGTAGATCTGAAAAGCTTTATGAATTCTCTGACTACAGGAAGGGGATTATTTGGAGAAGTAGGGAAAATCAAAGAATTTTCAGGATTTAATCAGCAGCTTAAATATCTGACTGACCTATTAAATAAAGAGAGTTTTAAAAAACTTTTTACTGAAGGGACCGCTGTAATATCATTTCATAACAATAGTAAGGGTAATATTATCACAATGTTGTCCATGCCGGTATCGGGTGACGTCAGAACAAGGCATATTAAAGATATGTTAAGCCAATCGGGAATTAAAGAACTGACTGAAGCAAAGATAAATGGGAATCCTGTCATTGAAATACCGTTTATGGAGGGGACCAAAAGAGACACTGCATACATTTCCCTCATTTCAAACCTGGTTGTTTGTACAAGATCCAAAGAGCTTGTCGAAAAAGCCGGAATTCAGGCATTAAGCGCGGGAGATATCAGAAGTGTTCCCGGATTTAGCAGGGTTCTGCTTGCCTCCGGCAAAAATGTCGATAAACTATTTGTGGTATTTCATAATCTGCCTGACATCATCAGACCAATGTTGATACCGGGCAGGAAGGATTTGTCAGAAAGAATTGCAAAATTAGCAGCTACTGCCGGAGGAGATATCTATATTAGCGAGGAAGGTCTTGTCCTTAGCGGCTACACCGAGAGCACAGATTTATCTGAGATACTGTATAAATACAAAACTCTTCCTTCAGGTGATTTTCATACCTATAAAATACTACCATCAGCAACAGTGCTATTCGAAACACTAATACTCCCTTCATTGAATCCTCATAATGTTTCAGATAGCCTCATCTCTCCGGGAGCAGTTGAACTGGCTGAAAAAATCAAACCATACACCGGAGACGAAATTACCAGGGCAATTATTGATATCAAAGGACAGCCAGTCGCTGATAATACGTTACTGATTTATGAGTTAAAAAATCGTGTTCAGGCTGAACAGCTGTTTCTTGAAGTAAAGGGTGCACAGGATAATGTTCTCTACTTTGAACCTGATGATCAGGTTAAGATTCCAGTTTATAAAACAACATTCAAAGGGTTTATCAGGGTTATGCTGCCCGAATTTGCTCCTTCGTTCCACGAAACCTATTTTACATTTTACGATAATTTTCTTATATCCGGAACCTCCTACGCTACAATTTCTAAATTGCTTTATGACAATATACTTAATAAGACCCTGGCAAACGACCTCACATACCGTGATTTCGAAAATACTTTGCCCAGCCGGGCAGGCTACTTCTTCTTTTGTATTCCGTCACATATTACCGAATACCTTGCAGGGTTCCTGAATGAAGATATTATTAATTCAATCAGATCGAATAGAAGTTCCATTAACAAGATCGAAGCTGCGGGATATCAGTTTGCTTCTAGTAATGGCATGATATATAACAGTTTGTCGATTAAATTCAAAGAAGAGGCAAAAGAGGAATCGACAACCGAGTGGGAGACCTTGCTGGATACTACTGCAAGCATTAAACCCTTCTTTTTTACAAATCATATTACAGGGGCAAAGGAGATTTTCATTCAGGATATGAAAAACAATACATATCTGATAAATGCAGCCGGCAGGGTTTTATGGAAAGTGCCATTGAACGAGAGAATTAGTAGCACAGTTTATATGATTGACTATTACCGCAACGGTAAGTATCAACTGTTATTTTCTGGGAGGAATTATTTACACATACTTGACAGGAATGGAAATTATGTTGAAAGATTTCCTGTTAAACTACGGTCACCTGCAACTAATTCCATGGCTATGTTTGATTATGATAACAATCTGAATTACAGAATATTCATAGCTGGGCAGGATAAGTTGATATATTCCTATGACAAAACTGGCAGTGTTGTAAAAGGATGGATCCCATTCAGAACTTCAGGGAATGTAAAGGCTGAAATAAATTATTTTAAGGTATCCGGAAAGGATTATATAGTAGCATCGGATGAAAATTCTGTCTATTTCCTTGACCGGACAGGAAATAAGAGGATAAACCTTAGCGAACCGGTAACCAAGGCATCCGGATCTGCTATGCGTCTTAATATGGGTTCCGATCTGTCTGTAGTCTGTTCTTCACCTGATGGAACAATACAACAAATATATTTTGATGGTACTGTTAAGAAGTATAACATTAAGCAATTTTCGCCCAATCATTCATTCGATATTTTTGATGTTGATGGTGATGGCTATGCTGAATATATTTTTATTGATAAAGGTATATTGTATCTTTATAACCATAACAGGACTGAGGTTTTTAAAAGAGAATTTGGCTCGGATAACCTTGGAGGTCCTATTAATTTTATCTTTACTGCTTCCGACAGAAAAATCGGCGTTTTTGATGTGAATAAGAACCTGATCTATCTTATAGGGTATAGTGGTAAAACAATGAATGGATTCCCTCTCAGAGGTGCATCTATGTTCTCAATCGGTAAATTATCGGATAAGAGTGGCTGGCATCTGATCGTTGGCGGCACTGACAGGTTTCTTTATAATTATAAGATTGATACAGAAGTTAAATGAAGAAGAATTTGATAAAGAGATCATTCCGGATTATTCAGCTGATAATTGTTATCTCATTACCTGGCTGTATAAAAGACACTTACAATATGAAGATGCTTTCCAGGCAGGCTCATCTTTCACCTACACTGGCGATTTCAGCAGTTAAGGGTGATATCTCATTCAGTGATGCTGTAAAAGCTACTGATACAATAGTATTTGATCAGAACAAACTTGTGACAATTATCTTTAAAAAGGATTCAATTATTGATCTTAAGCTGTCTGATTTTACAAAGGCGAATATTGTGAAAACAGCCGTAATCGATCCGGGTTCCTTTGATCTTAATATTAAAGACTTTCTGAGTCATATCTCAGGAGACTTCCTGTTTGTAAATCCTGTAATAAAATTTAATTATTCAAATTCCTTCCCCGATTCTGTAAAAGTGAATTTAGTTGCATCGGGTAGGAGGGGTAATAAAATTATCCTTCTTAACCTTAAGCCATTTGGTCTTACAAAGCCGGTTCTGCCTGCTCAGCAGTCGGTTAACTCAACATTTGTAATTGACAAAAATAATTCAAATCTCCCCCTCCTGGTGTCATTGCCTCCTGAGGTGATTAACTATTCAGGTAATGTAACACTAATGGCTACATCGAAAAGCGGGCCTGATAATGATAATGCCTCGGTTCCCACCCATATGGTGGGGTCAATTGAACTTCAGGTGCCTTTAGAATTAAGAATCAACAATCTTCAGTTCACGGATACCGTTAAAAATTTTATTAATGATGGCAATTCTTCGGGTAATCTTTTTAAACCCGAAGATTTCCAGTTATTGAGGGTGATTATTAATGCAAAAAACGGATTTCCTCTTGGTGCTGCTGTTAAAATGAGCCTTTATGATTCCAAAACGCGAACCATAAAAAGCACCGTGGATGCAACATCTGTTCTTGCTGCTGCACCTGTTGACAGTGATGGCAAAGTTACAGGTGTCAATGAAACTTCAACGACAGTTGAGTTTACAAAAGCGTTCTTCAGTTCAAGCAGCATTGCAGATAAGATCATATTCAGGTTTACTCTTACCAGTACCGGAAATGGCTCACAGAACGTAAAGATTTACTCCGATTACCGGATCAACTTCAGTGCTGCTCTTGTTGTTAAACCTGATATTAACTTACAATGATAAAGTTCAAGCAAGCCTTATGACCGGAAAAATTAAATATGCACTTATTCTGATCCTTGTCACATTCTTTGCGGACATTTCTGCCCAGAATAGCCAGGTGTTATACTTTATGAATCTCCCTCAGAACCATTTTATTAATCCTGCCCTTCGTCCATCCAACTCAGTTTATATAGGTTTGCCCGTTATTTCCGGTATTAATTTAAATGCGAACAATAATTTTGTGAACTTTTCTGATGTGTTTCTTAAAGGTCAGCCAAAGGATTCAATAATATCATTTCTACATCCTGATTACAACGTTGATAAATTTCTGGCTAAAATAAAAGATAAGAATTTCTTCGAGCCTGAAACAATGATTCAGCTTTTTGGAGTAGGTTTTTCAGTAGGGCGGGATACCTATATATTTTTAGATGTAAATGAAAGGATTGAAGGAAATATGGTTATCCCCGGCGATCTTCTGAAACTGGCGTTAAAGGGCAATGAAGGATTTGTAGGGAGTAAGATAGATTTATCCTCATTAAGAGGAGACATGAAATATTACCGTGAATACGGTTTAGGTTTTTCCAGGAATTTTAGTGATAAGCTGAGGATTGGCATCAAGGCTAAATTATTATCAGGAATTGCTTCTGCATCTATCGTTAATAATTCATTAGGGATAACAGTTAACAATGATTATACGCATTCTCTCGATGCTGATATGATGGTTAATATCAGCGGACCTGTGCATGTTTATATGGATTCAAAGCATAATATCGACAGCGTGGTGGTCGATGATAAGAGGTTTAAGACTGCCTCCGGCTTAAGCGACTTTTTTTCAGGGAAAAAGAACACAGGTCTCGGTCTTGATATCGGAGCATCCTATGAACTTACCGACAGAATAATCCTGTCAGCATCTGTTACAGACCTTGGTTTTATAAGGTGGAAGAAGGATGTTACTAACTTAAAAGCCAGTAATAAGTTTGAATTCAGCGGATTGAATATGCTTGATGTCATTAATGGAACAAAAACCATCAGTCAGGTCGGAAATGAAATACTCGACTCTTTGAAAAATGCTTTCGTAATTACAAACACAAAAGAGCCATTTACAACATATCTTCCATTTGGAATTTCATTAGGAGGAAGTTTTAATGTCACAAAATATTTATCAGTTGGGTTGTTATCATATAGTAAAATTATTGGTAAGCAGGTGCGTGAAGCGCTGACATTATCGGCAAATTTGAATCTAGGCAACGCATTTTCAACAAGTTTCAGCTATACTGCTGAAAACAGAAGTTATAATAATGTGGGGGCAGGGATTGCTTTCAGAGCAGGCATCGCCCAGTTTTATCTCATAAGCGACAGGATTCCGGTGATGTGGAACAGGTTAAGAGACAATAACACAAATGTCATAATTCCGGCAAGCTGGAACACATTTAATCTCAGGCTGGGGATGAACCTTGTTTTCGGAAACCGGGTTCGGGAAAAAAGTGATAAACCGATGGTTAATGTTGAATAAATAGTAATTTAAGTATGATTCTTGTTCGTTATCTACTCATATGCATTATTGGTTATCTGCTGGTAAGGTCTTTCGTAAAATTTAACGAAGAAGAAAAGTCTTCAGCTAATAAAGGAGAGAAGCTTAAAAAGGATAACGTGTCTCAGAAAAAAGTTTCAAAGAAGATAGGTGAATATATTGATTACGAGGAGCTTAAAAAGAATAAACAGTGAATTACCTGTTAGTCGGCCGAAGTTTTTTGGCAAGAGAATTAGCAAATACAAAATCATT
>Ga0302296_1000963_pt1 | contig 22062 bp, 20 predicted proteins | sample III_Fen_N3_1_FD_194546 | JGI IMG/M metagenome (GOLD analysis project Ga0302296, IMG submission 194546) | Peat permafrost microbial communities from Stordalen Mire near Abisko, Sweden - III_Fen_N3_1 | ecosystem: Environmental > Terrestrial > Soil > Wetlands > Permafrost | place: Sweden: Abisko...
TGCAAACTGAGGTTTTTCTTCGCTTCCTTCAACCATTTCGCCCAATTGGACAAACGGACCAAAACGGCCGATTTTTGCCGATACCTCTTTCCCTGTTACAGGATCAGTACCCAGCATTCTTTCGCCACGGGCTCTTTCCGAGTTATTGAGGGTATCTTCGATTGTCAAATGAAAAGGGCGATAGAAACTATCAATCATTTCATTCCAAACCAATTGGCCTTCTGCAATTTCATCAAATTGTTTTTCGACGGTTGCTGTGAAATTGAAATCAACGATCGATTCAAAATGTTTAACAAGAAAATCGTTAACTACCAGACCTATGTCTGATGGAAAGAGTTTTGATTTTTCGGTTCCTGTAATCTCTGTTTTTACCTCTTCACTAATAGTGCTTTCACGCAGAGTGAGGGTGATAAATGAACGTTCTGTCCCTTCACGATCCTCTTTAATTACGTATTCGCGTGCCTGTATGGTTGTAATTGTTGGAGCGTAAGTTGAAGGACGGCCGATTCCCAGTTCTTCAAGTTTACGAACCAGACTTGCCTCGGTATATCGTGCTGATTTTTGCGAAAATCGTTCAAGTGCTTGAATTACTTCCGGATCTAATTTTTGATGAACCGCAAGTATTGGAAGCATCCCTTTCTCATCCTCGCCGTTGGTTTCATCATCCGATGATTCCATATAGACGCCAAGGAATCCGTCGAACCGGAGTACTTCGCCCGCAGCAACAAAAATTTCTTTTGCTTTTGAAACTGTAATATTTACGGTTGTTCTTTCTATTTCGGCATCAGCCATTTGTGATGCCAATGTCCGTTTCCAGATCAAACTGTAAAGCTTTTGTTCCTGCGGTGTTCCTTTTACCTCTTCCTGATCTAAATAGGTTGGGCGAATGGCCTCATGCGCCTCCTGGGCACCTTTTACTTTTGTTTTATAATGGCGGATTTTTACATATTTGTCACCATATGATTCAATTATTTTTTTCTTGGCAGCCTGTAACGCTGTATCAGAAAGGGTCGTTGAATCGGTACGCATGTAAGTGATAAATCCGGATTCGTATAGTTTTTGAGCTACCGACATCGTTAAACCTACCGGAAAACCAAGTTTCCGGCTTGCTTCCTGCTGAAGCGTGGACGTCGTAAACGGTGCTGCCGGTGATTTCTTTGCAGGACGTGTAACAATATCTGCAATTGTGAATTCCGAGCCAATGCATTTTTCAAGAAATGCTCTTGCTTGTTCAACCGTTTCGAAACGGTTATTCAATTCTGCTTTTAACTGTGTTATTTTTCCGTTGTTTTCTGGAACCTGAAAAATTGCATTTACCCTAAAGAATGGAACGCTTTGAAAATTAGTGATTTCGCGTTCGCGGTCAACAATAAGCCGTACGGCTACTGATTGAACCCTTCCGGCAGATAGTGATGGCTTTACTTTTTTCCAAAGCACCGGCGAAATTTCAAATCCGACCAACCGGTCGAGTATGCGCCGGGCCTGTTGAGCATCAACAAGATCTCTGTTCAGCCGGCGTGGATTCTCAATTGCCTTTAATATTGCCTCTTTCGTAATTTCGTGAAAAACAATTCTGTTTGTCTTTTCAGGATCGAGGTGCAACACCTCCATCAAATGCCAGGCAATAGCCTCTCCCTCCCGGTCCTCATCAGACGCGATCCAAACCTTCGTGGCGGTCTTGGCACATTTTTTTAATTCGGCGACAACTTTTTTCTTGTCTTCCGATATGATATAATTTGGTTGATAATTATTATTGATATCAACTCCGAAATCTTTTTTATCCAGATCACGGATGTGTCCAAAACTTGATTTAACGAGGAAATCCTTTCCAAGAATTTTCTCAATTGTTTTGGCCTTGGCAGGCGATTCGACTATAACCAGATTCTCTTCCATACTTTTGAAGGATGATTTTGGTGCTTCTAAATTTTTTGCAAAGTAAAGAAAATCAAACCCTAAGTTCAAACATTTTCTTCATTCTTTATTGCAGGACGTAAATGAACGACAACAGGAAGACGTTGTAATTATCCTGAAAATCAATGATATATTACTGGTAAATAAATTATTTTCAATGATATTCTTTTTAATGGCGTGCCATTCTGAATTTTTTCAAAATAATCCTCAAATACCCGGAATAATTTATTCCAGGTATTTGTAATGATCAGAAATACATTTGTTTAAAGATTTTAAGATCTCCTGTACCTTAGATCTGCCAAACTTGCCTTCAGCGGGACGTCGTTTGTTATAAATCTGAATAATCGGTCGGATAAAGCAACAATTTTACCGATTTAGAGACCGTATGCTGATATTCACTGAGGGCGGAAAGCTTTTTCCATTCGGGATGATCTCTGAATGCGTTCCAGTGTGCATCGTGCGCAGCCATGTCGGCAAAAGTTGTGAGGTACATCAGATTTGGCATTGTACTTCCTGAAAGAACTTCAGCATAGAAAATCGCATTGAAATCGAGTGACTTAAAAAGTTTGATTTCACCACCTTCGTTGAACATCTTCACCTTTTGACGGAAAAGATTTTCAGCTGGACCTTCGTAACTTCTTAATTCATAAATTCTTTCTGATGGCTTTGTTTTGTGCTTCGGGATAAAAAAGGATGGAGCATCAGGAAATGCTTTTAACAGGATTGATTCTTTTCTTTGAAAAGGTACATTGTCAAACGGAGCATTTAAAAAATCGGCACCGGCTGTCTGATATGCCATGTCTTTAGACAACGTTAACTGTAGTTTATCTAACTGTTCAAGTGAGGTTAAAGGCAACCATACAATGATTTGATTTCCGGAGATGGTGTCTGATGGAATCGGTTTAAAAACCCCTACCGTTTTTATTCCTGCCCGGTGCAATGCCGGTAAGTAGGCCATTTTCAGAAAATTATCGGTATGTGCTTCCTGTGCTTTTGAGTTAAGCCGATAAACTTGAATCTGATAGAAATCGCGTTCTGCTGCAGTAACGAATTGCGCCGCTGCAAATATTAGTACCGCAGCGATTGCCAGTTGTTTGATTGTTTTTTTCATTGGTTGTTCTTTTAGAATTATTCTTCTTTTTATTCGTGGTTCTATATCAAAATCGTGTCCCATTCCCAGTAAATGGAACGGGACACGAAAAATACAGAAATATTTAATGAAAATTGTATTTTAAATGATGAGGTTCAATCTGCCCTGAAAAGAATCCATTCATTGATTGTTGGATCTTTTGCCTCAAAAATTTTCAGACGGAAGTAGCGGGCAGAAACAGGTTTGAAAGAGGCTGTATGACCTGTCCCGTTTGTAGTTACCACAAAAGCTACCGCCCATTTTTCACCCGATTTATATTGAATCTCAATTTTTTGACCTTTGTTGTCCCATGGATGCCAGGGTTCAACAATCGAGAATGCGCCGATTACAGTTTCTTCACCCAGATCAACTTCTACCCATTTGTCTTTATCATCTGCAGTTGGCTGCCATTTGTCTTTTGGATTTCCGTCGAAGAGATTTTTAGCTGAAGTGCCTTCTTTTTCTGAAGAAGCAGTCGCTGGCTTTCCTGCTGAAGGTAAAGGAAGTACTTCAGGTGCACTGTCTAATTCAACAACCACAACAGAAGCTATTTTGTCCGGAGCATTGCCTGTAAGTGTAATTGTGCTTTTAGACTTCGATTTATCTACTTTCAGTGTTTTCTTTGGATCAGAAAGCAGGTATGCTCTTGAAATTGTGTTGAGAACAGGAAGCGAAATTTTCCCGTCTTTTGGCCAGTCAAAAACATGAAGATAGAGTTTGTTCCCTTTTTGGGTGCATCTTCCCCAGGGAAGGTAGCTGAACGGGCTGGCAGTCGTTCCGTAGATGGCTTCACCATTAATTTTCATCCACTTTCCAACCTCTGCCAGTCTTTCGATACTGGGTTGTGGTACCAGACCTTCGGAAGTCGGCCCAACATTCAGCAGGTAATTACCTCCTTTACTTACGATATCGATCAATGTCTGAATGATCTCTTTTGTCGATTTCCAGTTGTTATCTTTCGATTTGTAACCCCAGGTATCGTTCATTGTCATACAGGTTTCCCAGTTGCGACCAGGGAATCCGGTTGCCGGAACAAATTGTTCAGGTGTTTCAGTATCGCCATTGTAACCACCACCTAATCTGTTATTTGTAATAAGGTTCGGATATTTTGCAATAACAGGCAGAAATTTTTCAGCCCTTTCTTTGGTCATATCCGTCGGCGTATCCCACCATAGGATATCGACTTGCCCGTAATTTGAAAGAATTTCTTTCACCTGTGGAACGGCCACTTTATCGATGTAATCATCCATTGAACCATCCTGAGCTTTGTCCCAATGTCCACCGCTGGCAGCACCGCCCTGGTTATTCCAGTCCTGAGCCTGTGAATAATAAAATCCAAGTTTGATACCGTTTTTATGACAAGCGTCAGCGAGGGGTTTTAGCAGATCTTTACCGTAAGGCGTTGCCTCAACAATGTTCCACTTTGAAGCTTTTGTTTCGAACAAAGTAAAACCGTCGTGATGTTTCGATGTGATAACCAGGTATTTCATTCCTGCATCTTTTGCCATCTTTACCCACGCTTCCGGATCGTATTTTACAGGATTGAATTCTTTGGCATATGCCTGGTACCTGGCGGTCGGGATTTTCCCACGGTTCATGATCCATTCACCAATACCTTCAACGTCTTTCCCATCATAGACTCCGGCTGGAACAGAATACACCCCCCAATGGATAAATAAACCAAATTTGGCTTCTTTCCACCAATCCATCTTGTCGGGCTTCGACTGGGCGAAAGCACTGACTGCAAAAGCACAGATCAACATTGATAAAATTTTTTTTCTCATTTCCTTTAATTGTTTGGTATAAAAAATCTAATTATTTTTCAGCTGGTCCGATAACAATTACCTGAATTACTTTTCTCACCTTCATCACTTATACCAATCTGTTAATGTGCAACAATTACTTTTTCTTCGGTACTATTATATAGAGGTCCGTAAGGTTTTGAACCGATGAAGGCAAAATAGCATACATAGATATAGCTGATGAGTGGCACTATCATGGCAAGTGCCATGCTGTGAGTCTGGTCCGAAATATAACCCATCAGTGGCGTCCAGATGGCCCCGCCAATAATGGCCATGATAATTCCGGAAGCACCAATTTTAGTGTTGGGTCCTAATCCTTTAATGCCGAGTGCAAAAATGGTCGGGAACATCAATGACATAAAGAAACTTGATAGAATCAGTGCCCAGCCACCAATAAATCCGGGAGTAATTACTGCAAGGGCAACCATCCCAATATTGATAAAGCTGTATATTCCCATCAGTTTTTTAGGTTCAAATTTTTTCATCATAGCTGTTGAGGCAAAGCGGCCAACGCCAAAAGCGAGCAACGAAATGGTCAGGTATAACCCTGCTTCTTTTTCCGATTTATTCATGTAATCTTTGGTGTACTGAATCAGAAAACTCCATGTACCAACCTGGGCACCAACGTAAAAGAATTGTGCAATAACTCCTTTGATGAAGTGAGGATATTTGATCAGTTCAGAAAATTTTCCGTGATTTTCGGTAGATCCTGCTGCTCTTTTGTCCCCTTCGGGAAATTTAGCCCTCCAGATTAAAAATGCACAGATCAAAATAATTGTTCCAATAATCAGGTAAGGTGGACCAACACGCATGATTTCATCGTGAAGGTATAGTTTGTAAGTACCCAATGCCTTCATTTCCTCTATTCCGGTGGTTGACAGTTCTGTTCCCGAAAAGATAAAGACAGTTCCGACAAGCACACCTGTCATTGAACCGAGTGGATTGAATGACTGCGCCAGATTTAGCCGTTGTTCCGATTTTTCAGGATCACCCAAAATGGAAATAAAGGAATTTGATCCGGTTTCGAGAAAAGCAAGTCCGGCAGCAATTATAAAGAGTGCACCAAGAAAGAACCCAAATTTACCGGCCAGGGCTGCAGGCCAGAATAAGAAACATCCGGCTGCGAAGATCAATAAACCAGATAATAACCCGGCTTTGTATCCGAACCGATCCATGATAAGGGCTGCCGGCAGTGCGAACACAAAGTATCCCAGGTAAAACGCAGACTGTACAAGGCCGGCTTCAAACCGGCTAAGTTCGAATGACTTCATGAATTGCGGTATCAGGATGTCATTGAGATTGTTAGGCAGAGCCCACAAAAAAAATAAAGAAGTTACGAGGATAAAAGTCAGGGTATATCCGGGCGTAATCAGCTTGGATGATTTAGAAATGTTCATTTGTAGATAAGTTTAAAATATTGGAGTAACCCCTTTTTTGAGAATGATATTTCCGTATTTGGCCGTTTCACCGGTCATTACAACTGCAAAAGCGCTTTTTGCCCGTTCGTAAAAAGCAAACCTTTCGACGCGTTCGATTGGAGCAACCGATGGATTTGTCTGGTAAATACTTTTCAGATAACCCTCTTCGACAAGGGGATCAAGCGAATCTCCCGAAACGGCTGCCATCATGGCAAGTGGATGAGCAACATAGGCATCGAGTTCAAAAAGAGGCAAAATAGCGGATAATAGATCTGCTATTTTTAATCCGTCGGCACGCAAAACTCGCGCATTGAAAGTCTCGCCCGGGAAATGGGCATCGGCCAGTACGATTTCGTCGCCATGACCCATTCTTGCCAGGACACTGAGCAGTTCCGGGCTAATCAAAGGGGATATTCCTTTAAGCATAGTAGTTGTTTGTATGGAAGCAAAGATAAAAAGTTTTTTTTCATGTCAAATGTAAACTGAGCCTTCGACAAAAGCTATGGATCAGAATACCATTTTTGTGTGTGTTTTAAACATGGGAAGAAGTTTTTTTTTGAATCATTTGAATTGAATTATATCGGCTAACCTGCAAGTATCTATTTTTTTAGCGTTCCGTTATATTTGCTTTATCGGCAATTTATCCATAATAACCACTTCTTTAATTTTAATATCTTTGTGTATATATTAATCCCCATCAGATTTATTTTTTCCAGATGAAGTTTTTCAAAGTACCCGATAAAGGTGACCCCTCGAATATTCCACAGATATTTTCTGGATTGAATATTAATTTGTTGTGTTGCAGGTTCTGGTGGCTCAAGAACTGGGAAAGCAGGAATATGTCGTTTCCTTACTGGCGGATTTACTGGAATAAAAGTTGTGGTGGAATTATCTCATTCGCGGGAAAAACAATCGAATTAACGCCAGGCCAGGTAATTCTGATTCCACCTTATACTGCATTCTCAAGCCGGTTAAAGGAAAATACGATCCCTCCTTCCGGCTACAGTTTGGAGGGAGGAAGGGTAGGCGAGGGTGAAACGGAAACAGATTTACTAAGCGAAGGAGCTGTTTTGCATTTGTTTATTCATTTCAACCTGGGTATGCCATACGACTTTATAGCTCCGCAATTGTTCTCCTTTGAAGTTTCAAACGATTTGCGAACGGATCTTGAAGAGCTGACATTCAGCCTTCAGCAAAACAATGTTCAGTTGTCGGTGCAATCCAGTCTGCTGATTTATAAAATCATCATTCTGGCTGTGAGTCAAATCCCGAAAGAGTTCTGGAACCTCGCAACAACCGATCAGCGGATTCTGAATGTTTTAAGAGATATTGAGGATCATATTTCGGAGGAACTCACCAACAAAAGGTTAGCCCAGGTGGCAAATATGGCTGTCAACTCTTTTGCCCGCATTTTCAAAGAGGAAATTGGAATTCCTCCCCAACAATTTGTAAGAGAGAGAAGGGTGCAGAAAACGAGCATATTGCTTCACCATACCACTGAACCGATTGAGGAGATCGCAAGATTATCAGGTTTTTGCGACCGTTTCCACCTGGCGCGTGTTTTTAAGGAAGTCACTTCCTACTCACCAGCACAATACCGGAAACAGTTTTACCCCAAAAGCTAAATTCAATTTTCGGAATAAAATTGGCTGCTTCGCTGCATTTTTCTAATTTCACGCTTTTAATTTTAACAGGATGATGTTTCCTAAACTTACCGTTGATACCCCAATTGAGTTAATCAATCAGCATGTCAAAGACACGATGGTTGAAAACCTTGGAATCCAATTTACTGCCATTGGAAATGGATGGGTTGAAGCCGCAATGCCAGTGGATCGCCGAACCTCGCGCCCTGGTGGCCTACTGCACGGTGGAGCAAACCTTGCACTGGCCGAAACAGTTGCCGGGCTTGGTTCTATGCTATCCGTTGACAATAATGAATTTGATATTCTCGGAATTCAGGTCAGTGCCAATCATACAGGTGGAGCATCAGAAGGGACCGTTTATGCCCGTGCTGAAATTGTGCATCCAGGTAACCAAATCCATGTGTGGAATATTGAAATAAAAAATGGAGCCGGGAAACTAATTTCGACTGCAAGAGTGACCAACATGATTGTAAAACGTAATGGAAAATAAGCTCCTTTTAAGCTCGGTTCTTGATCAGCTCATTGAAAAAAATATTGCTTTTGCCTGTTGGTTTAATCCAATGGATCATCGTTTAGGAATTGTAGTCAGTAATGCATCCGATGTAAAACAGTTCGATCGTTTCGATAAGTTAAATGGTGAAGCGGGATTTGTATTTGCTCCCTTTCGAATTACAGAAAATTGCCCGGTTATTCTTCTGAAACCCACCATTTATCTTGAAGATTTTAATTCAGCAGAGCAACTTGATTTCAGTAAAATCGAACCATTTGATTCGGTTGAAAAATCAGATGATCATTGTATTATCTGTACAAAAGAAGAATATATCCACACGGTTGAAGAAGCTGTAGCCGCAATCCGTGAGGGTGACCTTTCGAAAGTGATTATTTCCAGGCAAATACCAGTTGACAGGCCTTCAGGATCTTTGGAAGGTATTTTTCGTGAACTTCACAATCAAACGCCGAATGCCTTCACTTACCTGATCAATCTTCCTGCAACAGGAATCTGGATGGGTGCCACGCCTGAAGTATTGCTGAAGTCGCATGACCGGTTTTTCGAAACAGTATCATTGGCAGGAACGCAGGTTCGGAAATACGATTTGGAAGATTACTGTTGGAATACAAAAGATATTGAAGAACAAGCTTTTGTTTCGAGGTATATGCTTGAAGTGTTTCATGTTTTTGATATTCATAAATACAGAACCTCTGGTCCCGAAACCCTGGAAAGCGGTAAAGTTGCCCATCTGAAAACCTCTTTCTTTTTCCCGGCTGAAAAAATTGAAAATTGTTTGGGCGATTTCGTTGCTGAACTTCATCCAACGCCTGCTGTCTGCGGATTACCCAAGAATCTTGCTGACGATTTTATTAAGGAAAATGAAAAGCACGACCGAAAATATTATTCCGGATATCTTGGTCCATGGAAATTGAATCAAGAGGTCAATCTTTTCGTAAATTTACGCTGCATGGAAATTACCTGCGATCAATTCGTTCTGTATGCGGGAGGCGGAATAACCTCTAAATCAATTCCGGAGCGCGAATGGGAAGAGACGATTCAAAAAGCCAAAACATTGTTGGATGTAATTAACACCGAACCGGAATGATTTCAGATAAAAAACAGGTACAACAGCTCGCAGCATTGCTTCTAAAAAGGGAAATTACTGATATTGTGATCTCGCCAGGAAGTCGCAATGCACCAATGATTAATACGTTTACAGGTATTCCAGAGTTTTGTTGCCGGAACATAGTTGATGAACGCAGCGCTGCCTATTTTGCACTCGGGTTGGCATTAGCAAAACAAAAACCGGTTGTGTTGGTTTGCAGTTCAGGAACCGCTGCATTAAACTATACCCCAGCTGTTGCAGAGGCATTTTATCAAAACATCCCGCTGATTATTCTAACTGCTGATCGTCCTGATTACTGGATTGATCAGGCTGAAAGTCAATGTATCCGTCAGTCGAATATCTACCAGAATTTCACAAAAAAGGAAATAAGTTTACCGATAGGTGAATCTGAAAAGGAACTTTGGTATGCCGCACGGCAAATGAACGAATGCCTGAATCTGGCTGTTTCCGGACAACCTGCCCCCGTGCATATCAATATTCCGCTCGAAGAACCATTGCATAAACTGGTTGAGATGGATTTGCCGGAAGTAAAGGAGATTGAACTGGCAGAAACTAAAAATGGTTTAGAAGAAAATGAGCTTGTACGATTGGTCGAAATGTTCAGCCAGTCACAAAAAATACTGATTCTGGCAGGGCAGCTGAATCCGAATCCAAATCTGGAAAATATTCTGATTAAGCTGGTTGCCAAAACCGAAGCGGTTGTTCTGCATGAGCATTTGTCGAATCTTTCGGATCAAAGGTTTTGTGGAAGTATCGATGTGCTGATGGCCGGAATCCTTGATGAAAACATCGAATCGTACCAGCCCGATTTGCTGATCAGTTTTGGAGGACAGTTTGTCTCCAAGGCACTCAAACAATTTCTTCGGAAGAATAAACCTTTGCAGCATTGGCACCTTAGTCCATCCGGTGAACATTTCGATACTTACCAGTCGCTAACAAAAGTTTTCAAAATGGAAGCTTTCAATTTCTTTGAGGCCCTTTCGGATCGAGTTCTGCAAATCGATAAAAGCTACCTTCAATTGTGGAAAAACAAAGAAGCGAAGGTCAATCAGCTTCGTGATGAATTTGTGGAGAGCATTGAATTCTGTGATTTAAAAGCTTTTAGTCTGATCGGACAAAAAATACCTGTTAATACAGTTATTCATTTGGGAAATAGTTCTCCGGTGCGGTATGCCCTGATCCATAACCGTGTGGAGAACGCAATGTATTTCAGCAACCGCGGAACTGCCGGAATTGACGGATGTTTATCGACCGCCGTTGGTTTTGCCAGCGAATCGGATAAAATAAATACCATCATCCTGGGTGACCTGTCTTTTTTTTACGACTCGAATGCTTTGTGGAACAAATACATCGGATCGAATTTGCACATTATCGTTATTCACAATGGTGGGGGGAATATCTTTGGCATGATCAACGGTCCGTCGGAATCTCCTGCATTTGTTGAACATTTTTTAGCTGAAAATACACACAAAGCGGAAGTATTGGCCAAAGCATTCGGACTGGATTATTTCAAAGCTGAAAATGAATCCGAACTTGCACAGGCGCTGGAAGACTTTTATTCCCCAAAACAGCAACAAGTTGCTTTGATGGAGGTTTTTACGGACGAAGTGGTGAATGTCAGGTTATTTCGGGAATTATTTAAACAAGTTAAAAACTAAGAAAACATACAATGAGCACAAACAGGGAATGGCAAACAATCAGGGAATACAAAGATATTTTCTTTGACTATTTTGACGGAATCGGGAAGATTACGATCAATCGCGAACGTTACCGCAACGCGTTCAGGCCAACTACGGTGAACGAAATGAGTGATGCACTAAAGATCTGCCGCGAAGATCAGCGAATTAACGTAGTGGTTCTTACTGGTGCAGGCGACAAGGCTTTTTGTGCCGGTGGTGACCAGACCGTGAAAGGCAAGGGCGGCTACATTGATGAAGGTGGAATTCCACGTCTCAATATTTTAGAAGTACAGAAACAAATCCGCTCAATGCCAAAACCGGTGATCGCCATGGTAAATGGGTTTGCCATTGGTGGTGGCCATGTGCTGCATGTGGTTTGCGATATCACTATTGCCTCTGAGAACGCAATCTTCGGTCAGACCGGCCCCAAGGTGGGAAGTTTCGATGCCGGATTGGGTTCATCTTACCTGGCAAGCATTGTAGGTCAGAAAAAAGCGCGTGAAATCTGGTTTATGTGTCGTCAGTATTCGGCAGCTGAAGCCCTTGAAATGGGATTGGTCAATAAAGTGGTTCCGCTTGATCAACTTGAAGATGAGGTGGTGGAATGGGCGCAGAAAATGCAGGAGCACAGTCCGCTGGCATTGCGTATGCTGAAGCTTGGGTTAAATGCCGATCTCGACGGACAAATCGGAATTCAGGAGTTTGCCGGGAATGCTACACTACTTTATTACCTGACAGAAGAAGCACAGGAAGGGAAAAATGCGTTCCTCGAAAAACGCAAACCTGACTTTAAAAAATACCCTAAATTTCCTTGATATCAATACTATGTGTATGTAACATTTTTGTTAGTAACATTTTTGTTAGTAACAAAAATGTTACATATCTTTGTTGGTAAAAATTGGCCATGGAAACACCTTTCGTTTTTGGGAAATTTGCAGTTGACCAAAATTTCACGAACAGAGATAGTGAAAGAGCGCGATTGTCCGGGAATTTTTCCGGTCTCGTTAACACTGTTCTTATTTCACCCCGCCGTTGGGGAAAATCATCCCTGGTACAAAGGTCAGCGCTTGAAGCCATGTCGGCGGATAAAGATTTGCACTTTTGCTTTCTTGATGCTTTCAATATTAGGACAGAAGAGCAGTTTTACCTGGCATTGGCAAGCGAAGTTTTAAAGATTTCTGCTTCAAAGTTGGAGGTTATCATTGAAAATGCAAAGAGGCTGATAGGAGCATTTCTTCCAAAACTTTCTTTTAGTCCAGGTAATCAGGATGAATTGTCCCTAAGTCTCGACTGGAAAGAAGTGAAGAAACATCCTGATGCGATTCTCGATATGGCAGAGACTGTTGCTGCCGAGAAAGGATGGAAATTGGTTATTTGTATTGATGAATTTCAAAATATCGCAACATTCGAAAATCAATTGGCATTTCAGAAAAAACTAAGGTCACACTGGCAAAAGCACCAACATGTTGCATACTGTTTATATGGAAGTAAACGGCACATGCTAATGGATGTATTTACCAGTTCATCAATGCCGTTTTATAAATTTGGTGATATCCTTTTTCTTGAAAAGATACACAAGGATAACTGGATTCCCTTTATTTGCAGTCGTTTTGAGGATACGCAGAAATACATTAATGAAACTAATGCAGCCTTGATTGCGGATCTGGCAGAGTGTCACCCGTACTATGTTCAACAACTTGCCCAGCAAAGCTGGTTACGAACAGCGTCAGCGTGTTCGGAGGAAATAATCAGGGAAGCGCACGAAGGAATTGTATCGCAACTAAGTTTGCTTTTTCAATCCAAAACAGAAGAATTATCGACGCCTCAAGTTAATTTTTTAAAAGCTCTGCTGGATGGAGTTGAAAAATTTAGTTCAAAAAGCATGATAGATGATTACCGGCTTGGATCTTCGGCAAATGTGTCCCGGATCAAGAAAGCCCTTGAAAGCAAGGAAATTATCGACATAATGGCTGGGAATATTCTGGTGCTCGACCCAATGTACAAAAACTGGTTGGTAACCCGGTATTTTATTAAAAATTAAGTAAATGGTATCAGTAAAAAGTTGGATTAAAGCAGCACGTCTGCGTACGCTGCCTTTGGCGATGTCGGGTATTTTGATGGGCGCCGCCTTGTCGTATTTCGATGGTGGTTTCCAATATAGGATAACTGTTTTAGCGATTGTTACCGCCCTATTTATCCAGATCTTCTCTAATTTTGCCAATGACTATGGCGATTCGCAAAAGGGAACCGATAACAAACACCGTGTGGGGCCCCAACGAACTGTACAAAGCGGAGAAATCAGCCTGAAAGAGATGAAAGTTGGAATGGTGGTTTTGATTGCATTGAGTCTTGCAACCGGGATTTGGTTGATCGCTGAAGGGACAAAGGGACTTGATCCAACAACCTTCTTGCTTTTTCTTGGGTTCGGAATTGTTGCATTAGTTGCAGCTTACCGCTACACCGGGGGTAGCAATCCATATGGTTATGCCGGCTTTGGCGACATTGCCGTATTTCTTTTCTTCGGATTGCTACCTGTAGTTGGCACTTATTTTTTGAATACACATATGATCAATCCTGAAATATTTCTGCCGGCAGTTAGCATTGGGTTTTTCAGTACGGGCGTGTTGAATCTGAATAACATGCGCGATATCGAAAACGATCGTAATTCTGGCAAAAAAACGATGGTAGTGCGAATGGGAGGTGATAAAAGCAGATTTTATCACACAAGTTTGATTATTCTTGGTTGGCTAAGCGCAATATTGTTTGTTGCGCTTCGGTTCCAATCCATATACCAGGTACTTTTTCTTCTGACAATGCCCCTCTTTATCCGTGACCTTGTAAAGATTAACCTGATTCAGGAACCGCGCCAACTCGACCCGTTTCTAAAAAAATTGTCGATTGCTACATTGTTGTTTACTTTGCTGTTCGGAATAGGAATAATCCTGGCAATATGAAACGAGCCATGAGAAATATCTCGCACAGAAGTATGATTATCGTTTGCGAGCTCCATCTGGCAATTAAAAAATAAATTATGAACAGATGAAAGCCCGTTTCAAACAATATACCCTGAATTTCAAACAAGCTTCGGGCACTTCGCGTGGAGTTTACACCAAGCGTGAAGTTTGGTTCCTGTTTTTAACCGACGGCATCAACACCGGAATCGGTGAATGTGCTCCTTTGCCTAATCTGAGTGTTGAAAAGCCAGAAAAAATAAGCGCCAAATTGCAGCAAGTTTGCGATAACATTTACTATTTCAGTGAGTTTCAGGAAGAGTTGCAAAACTGGCCCTCGATTCGGTTCGGACTCGAAACTGCTTTGCTTGACTTACAAAACGGAGGAGAGCAAATCTTATTTCCATCTTCATTTACACGCGGAGAACATGGAATCCCAATTAACGGACTTATCTGGATGGGAACACCCGAATTTATGAAGCAGCAGATCCGCATTAAGTTGGACGCCGGATTCCGTTGTATCAAAATGAAAATCGGGGCCATCGACTTTGAGACTGAATTTGATTTGCTGAAGGAGATCCGGAAAGAATTTTCGGCCGAAGAAATTACGCTCCGGGTGGATGCCAATGGCGCTTATTCTTACCAGACGGCCCTCGAAAACCTGAAACAATTATCCGATTTGCAGATTCACTCCATCGAACAGCCCATTAAGGCCGGACAATGGGACGAAATGGCAGCACTTTGCGAACAGTCGCCGGTTCCAATCGGACTTGATGAGGAACTGATCGGCGTTTCCGATCCATCAAAAATGCAAAAACTGGTTGAAACCATTCGTCCCGCATTTCTGATACTAAAACCCAGCTTGCACGGTGGTTTGGCTGGTTGCGAAAAATGGATTGAACTGGCAGATCAACATGGAATTGGATGGTGGATTACCTCCGCGCTCGAATCGAATATCGGGTTGAATGCAATTGCACAATGGACTTTTCAGCAAAATATCAAATCGGAACAGGGATTGGGAACCGGTCAGCTTTTTACGAATAATTTTGATTCGCCACTTCAAATTGAAGGAGATCAGCTCTGGTATAAACCCTCCCGTGAATGGCAGTCAAAACCGCTAACCGATGAATAAAATGCCAGTTGTCATCAGAATTAACGGTCAAGACTATTCAGATCATCAATTGAATTTGCTGATTGCAGAGAGGCTTTCACTTCCCCAACTGCCTGAATGGAAACGCGAATTATATACGTTTCTCAAAGAATGGTTTTCTCCGTCGGATTTTATTGAAGCACGGACTTCGGGCAGCACTGGCACGCCACAAACTATCAGGTTACCGAAGACCACGATGCAGCGAAGTGCCGGCAGAACCATTGAATACTTTGGACTTCAGACCGGAAACCGGATTTTATTGAGCCTCCCATGTCGTTTCATTGCCGGAAAGATGATGGTAGTACGGGCAATCATTGGTCAAATGGATTTGATCACAGTTGATCCTTCCTCTGATTTTGATCTTTTAATCGACGAAACTTTTGATTTTGGGGCGATGGTTCCAAACCAGGTTTTCAAATTACTGGAAAGCCCCACGGGTCAGGCAAAAATTGAAAATATCAGGAATCTTCTGATTGGTGGTTCCTCTATTCCGGCAAATCTGGAAACACAAATTATCCAATTGACTAACCGTGTGGTTTCGACTTACGGAATGACAGAAACGGCCTCGCACATTGCCATTCGTGAACTTTCGGGTGAATACCGTTCAGATATATACCGTTGTTTGCAAGGGATTTCGGTCGAAACAGGACTTAATGATTGCTTGCAAATTCATGATTTTGAATTGACGGAACCAATTCAGACAAAGGATATTGCGGAAATTATTTCTCCCAAAAGCTTCCGGATTTTGGGAAGGATTGATGATGTTATCATTTCAGGAGGAATAAAGTACTGGCCCGAAAAGATTGAGAAAACGCTGCTTTCTGCAATTCACGAACGATTCGTTATTTCATCATTGCCCGATGAGAAGTTAGGTGAAAAATTGGTATTGGTTATCGAAGGTAAATCTACGGATATAGACTTTCTTAATAAGAAAATGACAGAGACCCTTCCTTCGTTTGATCGTCCGAAAGCAATTTATTTTCTGGAAAAATTACCGGAAACCCCGAATGGAAAATTAAAGCGAAATGAAATAAAAGAAACGATTAAACAGCTTTTCCTGTAAAGTTCAGCTATCCTGTTGTTTGCTGTTTTTCCGTTTGCTGCTCGAAAGCAATGGGCAGCAAGAGTAAAAGTGAAAACGAAATATAGCGCCTGTAATTTCAACTGAATGATTTGTTATATTTGCATCGATGAAAAACGCATTTAAACAATCATACCTTCTGTTTTTAGCGCTCAGCCTTACACTTATTCTGGCTGATTGTAATTACATTGGCAATGCTTTTTCAAATCTTACAATGACCACTGAAAGAGAATGTTCTGATTTTCCGGGCAGTTCACATCATTCAAATACATTATGCTTTGAAGATGAAATTCTTATAAGTGACTCAAAAGTAAAACCAACTGAAAATTTTGGATACTTTGAAATTGTTCCCACATTAAGCACTCATTTCAAAAGCCGCTACATCACTTCAATTTGGCAACCGCCCAAATTCTCTTAATCCAATAGTTTAAATTTATTCCATACCGTATTTGTTTTCAAAGGTAGGATAGATTGCTCCGATCCTTCGGAGTAATAGACCCTGAATTTCACGAATGTGTTCGTGCGAGTTCATAATTTCATAATTCATATTCGTTTCATATTAATTCGCAGACATTCAGCTTGTTTCTTATTTGTGAAAATTTTAAAGCTATGGTAAAAGAGAAAAAAAGAGTTGCTTTGATATCCGTATTTGCGGCCATATTTCTAACCGGATCAAAGCTGGCTATTGGAATATTAACAGGCAGTTTGGGCATCTTATCCGAGGCATTGCATTCCGGTCTCGACTTCGTTGCTGCAGTAATTACCTATCTTTCGGTGAGTGTATCCGACAAACCTGCTGATAAAAATCACAATTTTGGACATGGAAAGATTGAAAATCTCTCAGCTTTGATTGAAACTATTCTGTTGCTGATTACCTGTGTATGGATTATTTATGAGGCAGTTAGCCGGCTTGTTTCGGGAAATACCGATATAAAGGTAAATGTTTGGAGTTATATCGTCGTAATCAGTTCAATAATCATTGATATAAACCGATCGCGCATGTTATCCAGGGCGGCTAAGAAACATAACAGTCAGGCACTCGAAGCAGATGCATTGCACTTTGCAACCGATATCTGGAGCTCGGCTGTAGTTCTGTTTGGCCTTATTTGTGCAAACTTTGGGTTCTTTTTTGCTGATTCTGTTGCGGCATTGGGCGTAGCAGTCATTGTTTTATGCGTGTCGTATAAGCTTGGGAAAAAGTCAATCGATGTTTTGCTCGATAAAGCACCTCAGGAAACGATTGATCTTGTAGAGAAAACGTTAGCGACTTTTCAGGAAGTAAGGGATTTCCACAGTTTAAAAGTTCGGACAGCTGGTGCAGACTCATTTATTAAATTGAATATTCACCTGGAACCTGAAATGAGTCTTCGGCAAGTACATGAATTATGCCGCAGAATTGAAGTGGAATTAAATTCACTTATACCCAGAAGTGAAGTCTACATTCTTGCTGAGCCTCATGTAATTGTCCATATTCAAACAGCGGATAAAGAAACCTTGTAATACATTAATAATGAACAAAAGTATATACTGGCATAGATTGATACGGCGCATCAGCACAGTTTTGTTGCTGGTTACCTTTCTTGTGCAGATAGTTGCCGTTGCATTGATCGATGCAGACATTGGAGAATTTGAAATGGAAGAAATTCATCCGATAATTGGTTTTGCATTCTTCGGAGCAATACTTATACATTTAGTTGTAATACGTAAAAATTTGAAAAGCATATTAATTTCAAAAGCGCAATAATCATGGGATTTGAAGAATTTTTTGATCAGGATAGCAGACGTGACAGACAACGTAATGAAAGTCATTACCGTCAGGACGATCCTTACCGGAATGATGATCATTACAGGCGAAACGAATATTCGCAATCGTCTCATTCTTATGAACCACAGAATGATATGAAGCAGCAATTTTTGAATAAGCTGCGAGATAATCCACAATTGAAAATTTTGTTAATTGTCGGAGCAATTATCGTTTTGATCATCATTGTGGTAGCTGCCATATTTTTAATTCCTTTAATTATGAAACTACTTGGTTTTGTTGGCGATAATGGAGTTCAGGGAGTAATAAATACAATTTGGAAAGGAGCGAAGTAACAATTACCCATGACGATCACAGTTTAGGTGATGGTTATGGGTAATATTTAATATACGAATTCATTTTAATCTTTAAATATATCTCCGGAATGATGGAAGTGATACCCGCAATAAATAGGTACTTACTCATAACGGAACAAAATGAATTTGGTGTAACAATCCGATTATCTGTCCGAAGATTTGAACAAAATAGTACATTGAATGTTATAATAATAATTTAATACATAAAATGAATGGGTAAATTAATTTGAAATCACTTCTTTACATGATTCTTTCGTACAATCATTTATTTTATTTATTTTTGATACCAACCACTAAATATTAAAATCATGTTTTCCACCACCCACTTGCACCCAATGTTGGTGCACTTTCCTATCGCATTAGTAGTTTTTGGATTCATTGCAGAGATTGCTGCCTTGTATTTTAAGAAAGAGATCTATTTATCGAGGATGGGTTTTATTCTGTTGATATTTGGAACGTTGTCAGCTATAACTGCTTGGCTAACCGGCACTTTATTCACCTCCGAAATGGCGGGTGCTGCCGGTGCTATAAAAGAGACACACGAACTTTTCGCCTTGATAACCCTGGGTACACTTCTGGCAACCTCAATTCTGCGCATTATTCTTCAGAATAAGAAGAATGAAAGTATTGCTTTTAAACGAGTTGCCTTTGTATTGTATGGTTGTGCCGCAATTTCCGTCAGCATTACAGGATTTTATGGGGGAACGCTTGTATATAATTACATGATGGCACTTTAGTAAGATCTGCAACGAAATTTGTAAATGAAATCGTATTAAGTTTTGTAAGTCATTTGAATGTGGTTCTGAACATACTGATGTTCCCTTCAGTGGTCTGCAGAAATCAGGTCGCCAGTTGCCACAAACCAAAATTTCGACTATAAAGATATAGAGTTCATTAATTTTAACACAATTATCACCATGAGAAACATTTTATTATTTGCATTAGTAGCTATGTTCGCATTTGCGGGCTGTAACCAGCCAAAGCCGGTTAAAACAGTTGAAAACCTTAAAGCCGGGATTAAGGGTGAAACAACGGCAAGCGCCAAGTATGCCGCATTTGCAGTGAAGGCAAGGGAAGAAGGCAACGACACAATTGCCAAACTTTTTGATGCTGCTTCCAAAGCCGAATCAATTCATGCAACCAACCACAAAAAGGTTTTGGAAGGATTAGGCGAAAAAATGGAAGAGTTTAAACCTGAGTTTGAGGTTAAAACAACTGCCGAAAATCTTCAGGCGGCAATTGAAGGTGAAACTTATGAAGCTACAACAATGTATCCTCAGTTCCTTGCCGATGCTGCAGCTGAAAAAGTTGAAAAGGCAACTAAATCATTTAACTGGGCTTTTGACACTGAAAAGAAACATGCGGCATTCTACCAGAAAGCACTTGATGCCTTAAAAGTAAATGCTGAAAACAAATTAGCTTTTGAATATGCTGTTTGTCCGGTATGTGGAAACACTTATGAGAAAGCCACATTGGACAAAAAATGTGCCTTCTGCCAAACAGGGGAAGAAAAATTTATCATTATCTAAAAGAATAAAAGGGGAGTTTTTTTGCTCCCCTTTATTTTTCCCACAATAAATTGCCAAATTTATTGACATAAAAGCTATTTGCAAATACCTATTTAGAAAGTTTGTAAACCTCACTCCCCGCCAACAAAAAACAACCCAACCCGTAATCTTCAAAATCGGGTTTGCTGTCGTAAGTTACTGGTTGACTATCTGATGGTTGTTTTCCTGTTCCTTGCACATAACCCAAAAATCCGTCGGTATGAACAGCTTCATTGGCCATGGCATTCCATCCTTTGGCAACGACAGGCATGTATTTTTTAGCGCTTAGAAAACCGTTGTTAACACCCCATGCCATTCCATAAACGAACAAAGCGGTTCCTGTTGTTTCTTTACCGCTAAAGTTGTTCGGATCGTGTAAGCTGGCATTCCAGAAACCATCTTTGCGTTGAATGGGTAACAATGCTTTCATCATTTCAAGATAGGTTTTCTTGTATTCTTTGAAGTGCGGATCATTTGGCGTAATTTCCATCACTTTAACCAATGCTGCCACAACCCATCCATTTCCGCGCGACCAGTAGCAATCTTCGCCATTTGGTTCTTTGTAGGGAGGCAAAAAGTCCTTATCACGCCACCACAATTTGTCTTTCGGATTGTACAAGCCCTGATTTACTTTGCAATCCATATACATTTGGTACATGCGTTCCGAATACCGTTTGTCGCCGGTAATTTTTTCGAGTTTGGCAAATACCGGCATTGCCATCTGAAGTGCATCAATCCAGTTCCAATCATTGATTTTGTCACTGTTCAGCATCAGATCAACTGATGCCTGAATCTCTTTGATGAATTCGGGTTTCTTGTCGATTTCATAAATGTCGATGTAGGTTTGTCCGCAGCATTGATTATCGGCATTGCGCGATTCTACACCACCACGCAATCCCCATTTGTGTGCTTCGCCCCACGAAACACCATAATCGTAATAGGCTTTATCCTGATTCAGCGCATAAAGTGCCATCAACCCTTCATAATATACTGCCCGGGTCCATATATTACTTGGGCGTTCGCGATTTGTAATAATACTTTTGCCGGTATCAGGCCATTTTTGCATGAAATATGCATTGGTCAGCACCATTTTATTCATAACTTCCTTTTTCGAAGGAAGTTTCTGTGCATTTGCCACATTGAAAATCAACGCAAAAACCATTAAGCACAGTGATATTTTAATTATCTTCATATTGTATTGTTTTAAATAATTTAAAATGTAGTAGTAATTGTCAACAGCCAAAAGCCAGTTGCTTTCTGCTAAAGATTATTTGTAAAGCATCAAAGCACTATCGTTAATTTCAATCTTATGGGTTTTTATGAGTTGAATTATCTCTGCTCCAGCCAGAAGAACCGGACCATAACCATGTGCTGCATAAACATTCACAGGACGGTAATAGTAGAAGGCAGGATCGAATCCCATTCCGGTTCCCACACAAGTTCCTTCCACCTGACCTTGTTCGTTGACCTTGCTGGCCACAGCATTCCATGCAAGACAGACCATTGGGCTATAAACGGCGGCATCGACATAACCTCTGTTGATTGCCCTGGCGATTGAATAGGTATAAATGGCCGTTGCCGAAGTTTCGAGATATGAGTCGTTGCGGTCGATCAACTGGTGCCAAAAGCCGGTAGACGTCTGGTAATTAGCTAGTCCTCGAATGTGTTTCCGAAGCAAATCAAGCACTTTTGCGCGACCTGGATGATTTTCAGGAAGCACTTCCAGCAGTTCCACCATTGTCATTACTGCCCAGCCGTTGGCACGCGCCCAATGAAACTGCGGGTGTTCATCCATTCCCAAAATCCAGCCATGCATGAAAAGTCCTTTTTCGGAATTAAACATCCGGTCCGAAAATTGAAGTACCTGTTTGACCGCATCATCGAAATATTTCTTTTCTCCAGTATACTTTCCCAATTGTGCCAATGCCGGAACGCTCATAAACAGATCGTCGAGCCAGAGTGAATTGGGTAAAGGACGGTTACGTGCGAGTGTCCCGTCGGCAAAACGAAATTCTTT
>Ga0302296_1000966_pt1 | contig 22032 bp, 14 predicted proteins | sample III_Fen_N3_1_FD_194546 | JGI IMG/M metagenome (GOLD analysis project Ga0302296, IMG submission 194546) | Peat permafrost microbial communities from Stordalen Mire near Abisko, Sweden - III_Fen_N3_1 | ecosystem: Environmental > Terrestrial > Soil > Wetlands > Permafrost | place: Sweden: Abisko...
CTCAAGTTCTGCTTTAGGCAAATCAAGTGTTGGGAGTAATTCATCAAACATGATTTTCTTCACAAATGCACCCATTACGTCATCTTCCACAATCTCGCGGACAATATCGAAACCGGCCAGGTAACCCACCGGTGCAAGCACTGTATGAGGTCCGTTCAGTAACGTTACCTTACGGTCATGATACGGTTTTTCGCTTGGTACAAACAGTACATTCAATCCGGCTTTATCAGCAGGGAATTCTTTGGCTACCGATTCGGGAGCTTCAATCACCCACAAATGGAATATCTCAGCCTGAACCACCATTTTATCTTCCAACTGGATCTTTTCCAATATCTCACCGATTGTTTCACGAGGATAACCGGGAACAATACGGTCTACCAATGTGCAATAAACACCACAGGCTGATTCGAACCAGGCCTTGAAGTCTTCACCCAGGTTCCACAATGTGATATATTGTTCAATGCATTTTTTTAATTCAGTACCGTTGTGGAAAATCAATTCACAGGCAAAAACAAACAATCCTTTGTCGGCAGCTCCGTTAAAAGTCTTGAACCGGTGATACAACAACTGAGTCAGTTTACCGGGGTACGATGACGCAGGCGCGTCAGTAAACTTGCAGGCAGGATCAAAAGCGATGCCTGCTTCGGTGGTATTTGATACCACAAAACGCATATCAGGATTTTCAGCCAGTTTCAGGTATTCATCAAACTGTGTGTACGGATTCAACCCGCGGCTGATCACGTCAATCAATTGTAGGCTGTCCACCTGTTTTCCTTTGTCAAGACCCTGAAGATTCAGGTGATACAAACAATCCTGTTCGTTCAGCATATCCACCATACCATTTGCAATAGGCTGAACCACTACGACACTGCTGTTAAAGTCAGCCTTTTCGTTCATGTTCCAAACAATCCAATCCACAAATGCACGCAGGAAGTTGCCTTCACCAAACTGAATAATTCTTTCGGGATAGCGCTTAGCGCTTACATTTTCTCTGTTTAACCTTTTCATATCTTATTTATTTTGTTAATTTTAAAAAATACATATGCCTTGTTGAAATAATCAACAAATCTACCTTCCTGATTTTTAATTCAAAAAATCAGAAAGCTGAAAGTTCTTTTATTTAATCGTTGTTTTGCTGAAGAGGGATTTTCTCCGTAGTAGCAATGTGATGAAAAGTTATTACTGAACTTTTCGAAGGATTAGATAAGGATTCTTTAAAAGAAGCACAAAAGTAGTGAAAATACGCCTGTTTTCACGTGGAATTTTTGACAATAATAGTGTAATAATTGGTATTTACTGTCCATTTCATTATGTTTTTCAGAAAAAAAAGGAATTTATTGTATGCGCACACGGTGTTTTTTCTATATGGAATATTCCGTGGATATTTTTCCCTAAGGTAAACCTTTCGTTGTACGATGAACACGAAAGTGTTTTCTTTGATAAGACAAACACTCAACTGAACTTCGTACAAGTTGAGGTTTACTCGCAGGCTTTAACGCAGAACACGGAACACGGAACGATTCAACCCGTTCTTCACCTGTCTGTCAGGCTATTTAGGCTGTTCCTTAGATATCCCACCTATATCCCACCTATATCCCATCTATATCCCATCTATATCCCATATCATATAAGAGGTGGGTTATAGGTGGATTATCAGTAAAACAAGGAAGGGTGAAGGAATGAAAAAGAACAAAGACATGTAAAAGAAATAATGGAGAGCTTTAAAACAAATTCACCAATGAGCAAAATATTTCAGGACATTTACACGAATATGTTAATGATGAATAACAAGAATGCCTGCGGTTGGGAAATATAGATTATAACTCTTTTACAATATATTAAATTTTAAAACCGCACAGCGTGTTGTAAGATGTATAATATTAAAAGTGAGGATTTCATTTTGGTGAGGTCCTCACTTTTTAGTTGTAACAACTCAAAACAATCCGATTCAGAAAAAATAAAAGCCCTTAATATAACCGGCATTTCAGGCTGATAAAAACTATTGTTTTATATATGATAAAAAATAAATTTCAACAACAGGATGCATTTTTAGCATTTTATAAAGAGATAGATTCGATGATAGGTTAACAAGTTAATTAGCTTATAATTATTTTTTCTACTTTGTTTTTATATCAGTTTGTTTGTTATAATTTAGTTTTATCTTCGTATAACCTTCGTTTAATGTCTATTTTATTTATATTTACGGGTTAATAATTATTGTTTTTATTAAAATTTTTTTTGAATCAGCAGAAATTGTTATAATTAACAAATACATATATATCTTACATACAATACTTTAAGTTTTTAATATTTAACTTTATTTTATCAGATATCTATTTGTGTTATACAACATAAACTTTTCTAATTCGAAAGTAAAATAAAGTGTTTATTTTTACCAACGAAGTTTATCGAAAATAAAGACAAACGAACTGTATTTATTTAATAGATAAAAATAGTATCAACTGGTTGAAATGATTTTTTTTCAACAAACAACAAATTAATCGGGATACTCTAATATTGAATCTCCTGTAATTTGATTCCAGAAAAGCAACTATAATGCAAATCACTAATAACGATTTTGTCAGGTAATTGTTTCTTTCGATTTACAGATAAAAGATAACATGTAAAATATTTTCTCAATCAACTAAAAAAGGAGGTATTTAATAAAATCAAGCAGCATTGAAAACATAAATTAAATCAAGTTCAGACAATTTTGAATTTACTCAAATCAATTAAAAAAGATGAAAAAACACAAACCTAATTTTTCTGCAGCAATAACGCAGAGTACACAAAAATCTTTTCTGATACTAATATTTGCACTTGCTTCTTTGACATCGTTTGCACAAGCGCAAACACAGACAATTAAAGGTACTGTAGTTGACAAATCCGGTGATCCCCTGATTGGAGTCTCTGTACAATTAAAAGCCGACAGTAAAGTTGGAACAATCACAGACATGAATGGCAGGTATTCGATAGAAGCACCGGCAAAATCGTTTATTACATTTTCTTATATAGGTTATATACCTCAAACAGTAGCGGCTAGTGCCAATCTCAACATTGTTTTACTGGAAACAAACCGGGATCTGGATGAAGTAGTTGTAATTGGGTATGGTACTGTAAAAAAAAGAGACCTTACGGGTGCTGTATCTTCAGTAAAACAAGCCGATATTGTCCGGACTCCTACTTCTAATGCCATGGAAGCTATTCAGGGAAGAGTTGCCGGAATGGATATTACAAAATCGAGCGGAAGTGCGGGTGCCGGGGTTAATATATTAATTCGCGGAACTAAAACAATTGGTTATACCGATATTTATGGCGCCAAATCACGGAATTCAGAACCTCTTTTCATCATTGATGGTGTACAGGGCGGCTCTTATACTGACTTAAATCCAAACGATATTGAAAGCATTGATGTTTTAAAAGATGCTTCTTCTACAGCTATCTATGGTTCATTAGGAGCCAATGGAGTTGTGATTATCACAACCAAAAAAGGGAAGGACGATAAAATAAGTGTTACCCTTGATAGTTATTATGGTGTCAATGGTTTTGTAAGTTATCCAAAAACAAGAACCGGAGAATCATACATGAATGTACGCCGTGAAGCTTATCGCACTTCAGGCCAATGGGCTTCAACTGCCGATGATTATAAAATTTTCTCTGCAGAAGAATGGAAGGCCATTCAGGGTAACCAATGGGTAAACTGGATCGATCAGTTAACCGTTCAGGGACAGGAGCAAAGTCATAACCTGACTATATCCTCAAACAAAGGCAAAGTGAGATCTTACCTATCGTTGGGTTATTATGACGAAAAAGGTGTTTTCAAAAATGATGATTTTACTAAATACTCATTTCGTGGCAACCTCGATTATGAAGTAAACAAATGGCTTACCATCGGAGTAACTTCACAACTCACCTATTCCGCCCAGGACAAAGTGTCCGGCAGCATGCTTACCCAGGCACTTACTTACGTGCCGCTTGGAACACCTTATAATGCTGATGGTTCAATTAATTTATTTCCTGTATCAGGAGATGTTACAAAACTAAGTCCCCTTGCCAATTATGCATCCGATAAAAAGGCCGTAAACAATACTATTTCTTTAAAAACATTCTCAACGGGCTATATCATTATTCAGCCTACAAAAGATTTGAAATGGCGCACCAATGTTTCGGCTACCATAGGTGCAAGTCGGAACGGTGTTTTCAATGGTCAATATTCTACCGATCAATACGGTGGTAGCTATACCAACCAGGAGAGTGCTACAAATCAATTGAATCGTTATTTCTCGGTGGACAACATCCTGACTTACAATAAGAGTTTTAGTGGCCATTCGCTGGAAGCAACAGCCATTTCATCCTATAACAACAGAATGGATGAACTCTATTACGCATCAGGGGTCAACCAACTTATTGATTCTTACATGTATTATGCATTAGGTGCTACGAACACCGATAGCCGATCAATTTCATCCAATTATCTTCAAACACAAACGTTGGGCTTTGCCGGTCGTCTCTCCTATAATTATTTAGGCAAGTATTTTTTAACGGGTACTGCACGTTGGGATGGTTCTTCCACATTGGCACCCAATCATAAATGGTCATTCTTCCCATCTGTTTCAGGAGCATGGCGCTTAAGTGATGAATCGTTTATGGAAGGTACTAACAACTGGTTGAGTAACCTTAAAATTCGCGCCAGCTATGGTACTACAGGTAATGCAGGTGCTCCTGCATATGCCACACAAGGGGGTTCTGTTTCTGCCAATACAAAATTTGGATTCAACGACACACCCGCTCCAACATACCAATATAGCTATTTGGTAGGAAACCCTGATTTAGGTTGGGAAAAATCGACTACTACAAACTTAGGTCTTGACTTTGGAATTCTAAAAGGCAGAATTGATTTAAATCTGGACGTGTATAATATCAATACCAACGATATTCTTATGGCCAGGAGTTTACCACCTTCAACAGGTGCCGGCGGATCCAGTTCTGCACAGTTTTCAACGTATCAGAATATTGGAAAAACCACAAACCGGGGTATTGAAATAGCATTGAATACGATAAATATTCAAACCCGCGATTTTAAATGGAGCTCTACCATAACCTTTGCTGCCAATAATGAGAAGATTGTTTCCCTGATTACGAATGCAGACATTATTCAGGGTCAAAACCCGGAAGTAGGCTCTTTGTTGATTGGTCGCCCTATTGATTCATTCTATTCGTATAAATTAGATGGTATCTGGCAAACGGGGCAAGAAGCTGAAATGGCTACTTACAAATTGAATGGGGTTGCAAATGCATTTAAGCCCGGAGATCTTAAAATTGTTGATCGTGATGGCGATATGAATATCACGACTGCCGACCGTCAGTATTTAGGAAGCCGTTCACCTAAATGGACCGGAGGTTTTAACAATACGTTTACTTACAAGGGTTTTGATTTAAATATCTACCTGGTGATGCGTTGGGGTCAAATGATCAATGCTCAGTTCTTAGGTCGCTTCGACCCATCGGGTGTTGCTAACAGTCCGGAATATCTGGATTACTGGACACCGGAGAACCCTTCGAATGATTTTCCACGTCCCAAAAAAGATGGACACTTATACGACTATACAGGATACATGTCATTAAATTATGTGGATGGCTCTTATTTTAAAGTAAAAAATGTAAGCCTGGGATATACTGTTCCTTTGCAGTTGACTAAAAAGCTTGGAATTACCAAAATGAGGTTTTATGCCACATCTTCCAACTTACTAACAATAGCTAAAAGCCATTTGATTCAGTTTTACGACCCTGAAAGAGGTGGAGATGAAACAATGCCTTTGACTAAGCAACTGGTTTTTGGTTTAAACCTGGGTTTTTAAACAATTAAAATAAATATCATGAAAACGAAAATAAAATCAAAACTAATCCTTGTTGTGTTATGCATGATGGCTTTTAGCTCTTGTTCTTTAGACGAGTATAATCCATCCGGTTCAACAGCAACGAATGTATATGGTACTGAAGCAGGAATGAATACTTTAGTAAATGCTTCTTATTATAACTTCAGCTCCCAGTTCTACGGCCGCGAAGACATTATGTTCCTTACCGAAGGGGGTTCTGACTTGTGGTTTTTGAGTGGAAAGGGTACTTACGCCGACCAGTTATTGAACTATACTATGAAGTTGGATGCTACCGTGGGACAAGTAAAAAACACATGGCAACGTCTTTACGAAATAGTCAATTATGCAAATGCAGGTATTGAAAGAATTGGGGCTGTAAAATTTGCCAGCGAAACGACCAAATTAGCAAAGGAAGGTGAACTGAGATTTGTAAGAGCTTATGCGTATTATCTGATTGCCGAGACTTATGGTAATGTCACATTGCGTACAACCGAAACAGTAGGTGTGCCACTTACAGCAAAACGCAGTTCTTTAAAAGACTTCTACGATTTAATTATCAGTGATCTGGAAAGAGCTACGGATATTTTACCTGTTACACAGGTAGATTATGGCCGTGCTACTAAGAAAGCTGCTTTTGGTCTTTTGGCAAGAGCTGCCCTGACAAGAGCTTCATATATGGAGTATTTTGAGGCTAATGCTACCGGTGCCGCTCCTTTTTATCAAAAAGCATTAACGGCTTCTCAGGCTTTGATCAATAATCAGGCAACATATGGTTGTAAGTTGTATCCTACTTTTGAAGAAGTATTTTTGCCTGCAAACAATAAAAACAACCTCGAAGCGCTATGGGCAGTTACTCACTCCACGAATTCAGCGTTAAATGCTCAAACGAGCAATCCAAACCGTTTGTTCAAATGGTATACATCCAAATATACAGGATTATGTGGTATGCCTTCGAGTGAAGTGCTGGATTATGGTCGCGATAATAGCCGCTACATGATGCCAACGAAGTATTTATTAAACGTGTTTAATGAAAAGATCGATTCGCGCTATTACAGTTCTTTCAGGGAAGTAGCTGTTATTCCATCTACAGCAGCTGCCTATAAATGGACAAGTACAGATATTGCTACTTTTAAAAAATCATTTGCAGCCGGCTCCGTTACTATTCTGGCAAATGACACTGCATTGCTTTATACAAAAAAGGTGATTGCCGATAAAGCTTCCCGTCGTTACGGGGTTAAAGATATCAATGATCTTTATAATGCAGATGGAACAATTTCCAATGATGCAACCAATAATATCTATTATCCATCGTTACGTAAATTCCGCGATCCTAACCGCGTTGTAAATTCCGATGCAGGGACAGCTGATGTTACTATTATACGTTTAGCTGAAATGTACCTTATTGCTGCCGAGGCAAGCTACAAATTAAACATAACCACTGCCGGACAAACTGCAGCTGATTATATCAACGTACTTAGAACCCGTGCTGCTATCAAAACGCCGGTAGATCATACTGCCGAAATGCAAATTACAAATAGCCAGGTTAATTTAAGTTTTTTACTTGATGAAAGAGCCAGAGAATTGTGTGGAGAACATCTTCGTTGGTTGGATTTGAAGAGAACCAAACAACTGGAAGTTCGATTAGGAGTAGGAAATCAAAACCCCGATATTATCACTTTCAATCCTGCTAAACATTATGTACGTCCTATACCACAAGCGGAAATTGATGTTTTGCAGAATGCAGCTGAATACGGACAAAATCCATTATATTGATCAATAGATAGAAAACTTGTGTCTAATACTGAAAATCAATTTTATGCTAAAGAAGACAGTCGTTGGATGGAAAACTGTGGTAACGTATAAAATTTAGAGTTACAAAAGATCTTGTTGATCGACAATAATTAATGAAAAACTAAAAAGAAAATGGTGAGTTTATGCTTACCATTTTCTATTTTACCGGTTTAAAATTCATTGAAAGGACTCAGTATAAATAAAAACAGCATGTGTTGAACATTGGTGATTGATTACAAATAGCCGGCATATCAAAGGGCACCATACCAACAGTTGCAACTGCAAAATGTATAACCATTACAACCTGCATTTTGCAGAACTGCAAAACAAATGTACACGTTCCAAATGTTTCATCTACCGACCAGGTTTCAATAGCTGCTACAACATAAAAAACGTGAATTGATTAAGTTGACTAGCTAATTATTTATCCCGTAAACCGGACATATTGCTTTCATCTGATACAGATTACATAACAATCCCCTACAAGTGTAATACTTGCAGGGGATTGTTTTATTTGAGTTAAGATGTGATTCGGTTACAGCTTCAAATCCTGTACTTTTAGTGCGAGACTTCCTTTTACATTAGCCTGAATACGAACAGCGCCAGGGACTAAACTCAGGCTTGTCACGCTCAGGTTATTTAATTTGCCCTGCAGGGTTACTCCATTATAAATCGGGTAATTGCTTAGCATCTGATTGACTTCATTCTTCATTTTATCAATATCAGTTTTCACCGGATATGTCAGAAATGGAGCAATCTTCTTAAGGATTACGCCATGCATCAACCAATTGGCAGATTTAATCAATGCACTTTTAGTCTTAACGTCAAACTCAGGATCTGTAATTTCCACTGCCAGTTTCGTTGGATTATACACCAGGTTACCGGTAAAATATATCCGGCCTTTGTATGATCCTGTTACATCAGCGATAAACATGGCTTTTCCTTCACTTCCAAAGATGGATAAATCTGCAATGGTGATGACTTTACCACCTTCATTAAACGTTTTGTTTACCAATTCTTTTTTAGCCATTTCCGATATCTTGTCGAACGTTACATCAGCACCAATATTCAGGTTGAATTGCTGGGCTGGATGATTGACAAACTTAAATGCAGGCAAGGCTACCGGTGCATTCGTTGCAGGTTGTGCACCCATAAACGATTCAATCTGCGCATACAACGCAATGGCAAGGTTTAGTTTAGTCCCTGTAGTTGTAAAAGGGGCCACATAAATGTCTTTTGGAGTAATGCGGATCCACAAATCATTGGCTGCATTGGCATGAATGGGTTTTTGAACTTCAGTCCATGCCTGCGAAATGTATTTCTTCATATCAATTGATTCGGCCAGTGTCTTATCAATCTGGGCGGAAATCAATTTATCACATTGTGATAAGGCAAAACTGGCAATTGGAGTCACCGGAACAGTTACCCCGACAACGTTCAGCTTAGGAGTCTCAATCCATTCATATCCGGAAGAAGCTGTTTTTGCAACCAGCTTCCAGTTCTTATCCATGCTGATAGTGGTTTTATAGGTAAGTGCAATACTTCCTGTTGCTTCATAGTGATCACCCACCACATATCCGAATTTCGAAACCTGCCAGGCAAAACGAGTCCACACTTTCAACGGAACACGATATTCAATGACATTATTATTAATGGTAAATGTAAAATTCTGAGCCTTCGACACTTTTACAGCAAGGTCTTTGCCGGAGATTTTAGTACCTTCGAAGATAATGCCAGTCATCTTTTTATTGATAGCAGTCTCTAATTTCTTAACATCAAGTTCAACCTGTAAAGGGAGTTCAGATAATGCAGGTGAAAGATTGGAAGGTAAATACGACTCTTTTGGTTTTTCAATCTGCAATGTTTTGCAAGATGAAAACAATAACACAACAACGGCTATTGATAAAATAATGTTAAGCTTTTTCATTTATGTAATATTTGATTAATATTTAGCGCATTATGCAACTTTAAATCAGGTGGGGTTGTGATTAAATACAGTCAAAGTATATGATATATTGACGAGCATTTCAGGTATTAGATTTAATCTGCAAAATTAACGTTTTTAGTTTAGATAAAGAAAGAACTAGTGTTAAACAATGATATACTTACAGGAATGAATTACGAATTGCTTTTTTAGCAATTTACGGGGATGGTAATTTGCTGTTTTTTAGGGTTTATTTTTACGACTTCTTGAAAAAGGCATATATTATCATAATAAATCATGACATTTCAATTTTAGTTTTGCCTGATTTTTTATACCCTTTATCCACTCAACTCATCGGAAATGAATGGCAATGAAGTCTTCCAAATAATCGTTCAGGAACATTAATCGATATATATCCTTTTTTCTGAAGCACGAAACAATTTCTTTAATTGATATCTGGTCGTTAATACAACTGTACGTATAAAGGCAGTGAGAATTATTGGATAATCTACGATCGCATTGGATTTAGATTCCTTAAACTCGATCAGGAACATATCATTCATTCCATTGAACAAGGATGCTTTAACACTGACATTTATCAGAGTATTGTCAATACGTTTAAACTCGACATTTCCTTCATTAACTGATTCTCCTTTTAAAAGATCCAGCATGAGGACATTAAACTGCGGTCCCAATACCGTTTCGAGTTTCCGGCTTGTATAATATCCAAAAGTCTTGATTCTCAGCATATAGGTAGCTGCTTTATTGATGTCGATAATTTCAGCATTCCGGTTGATAACGATACAGCCTGCTGGCATATATTTCAAGCCATCAAGTTTCCATTGAATTTGACCTGGTGAATATTTCGGATAGTTCATATTGGTTTGTTTTATTTACGATTAATATTCATTTTATAATTGTTCAATAAATTCATTTGAACAAAATATATATTTTTTTACTTCAAACTTTTTTTATACAGCAATATTGATTGGGTGAAGTTAATGATTTATTCGGGACAGCAATCAAAAGTACATCTATAATTTACTAAAAAATCATTCAATTGCAATCATCTGGAAGAATGTAACGTTTAGTTCAGCAGACACCACAAGTTATCAAATAAAATAATATAACGCCTATATTAAGTCTGTTATGATGAAATAAAGAAAAGAAATCCTTATACACATCTTAATCGGGCTCTCATAATCCGATAAAAAAAGTGGCTAAATACTTCACAATACCAGTGAAAATATTTAACCACATTTATGCAAATATCGGTTCAACGATTATTACTTCAAAAGCGCAAAATCTATAACCTCCATAATATCATTCACATAGTGAAATTCGAGGCCTTTAAGATATACAGGTTTAATTTCGTCAATATCTTTTTGATTATCGGCACAAAGAATGATATCCGTTATCCCTGCACGCTTGGCAGCCAGTATCTTCTCTTTAATTCCACCAACAGGAAGCACTTTTCCACGTAAGGTTATCTCACCGGTCATGGCCAGGTTCTTCCTTACTTTCCTTTTCGTAAAAGCAGATACCAACGCAGTAGTCATAGTGACACCCGCTGAAGGTCCATCCTTAGGAATAGCACCTTCGGGCACATGAATATGCACATTCCAGTCTTCGAATAACTGACTATCAATACCTAAGTTATCGGCGTGCGATTTAATATATTCCAGTGCCAGCATAGCCGATTCCTTCATGACTTCTCCTAAATTACCCGTCAGGGTAAGGTGAGGTGCCTTGCTTTTACTTAAGCTGGATTCAACATACAGGATCTCACCACCGACCTGCGTCCAGGCTAATCCTGTTACCACACCGGTATAATCGTTTCCCTGGTATTTATCCCTGCTGTACCGGGATGCACCCAGATATTTCTTTAAATCCTCTATGGTTAATTCAACATTGTATTTCTCATTGGTTGCAACATGTTTGGCAACCTTACGCATGAGTCCTGCAATCTGCCTGTCTAGCTCACGTACCCCCGATTCACGGGTATACGATTCAATCAACTGATTAATTACTGGCTTTGTCAGGCTAAAATCAGTTTCTTTTAAGCCATGGTTTTCCAGTTCTTTTGATATCAGGTGACGACGGGCTATTTCTATCTTTTCTTCCTGTGTATAGCCACTCACTTCAATCAATTCCATACGGTCAAGTAAAGCGCGTGGTATGGTACTTAGATTATTGGCTGTAGCAATAAACAACACCTTTGACAAATCGAAATCCACATCCAGGTAATTGTCATGGAAGGCAGTATTCTGTTCCGGATCAAGCACTTCAAGCAATGCTGAGGAAGGATCTCCTTTATAATCAGTAGTTATCTTATCAATCTCATCGAGTACAAATACAGGATTTGCAGAATCGGCTTTCTGGATGTTCTGCATGATTCGTCCGGGTAATGCACCAATATATGTTCGGCGATGTCCACGAATTTCAGCTTCGTCGTGTAATCCACCCAACGAAACACGTACATATTTTCTGTTCAATGCAGTAGCAATTGACTTCCCTAATGACGTCTTTCCAACTCCCGGAGGGCCATACAAGCATATGATAGGTGATTTCATATCTCCTTTCAGCTTGAGTACAGCAAGATGCTCCATTATACGATCTTTCACCGTATCCATGCCAAAGTGGTCTTTATTAAGTACCTTCTGGGCATTCTTCAGGTTGAAATTATCCTTTGTAAATTCATTCCATGGCAAATCGAGCATAGTCTCAATATAATTCAACTGAGTAGAATAATCCGGTGAATGCTGACTCATCCGCTCAAGTTTTTTCATCTCTTTATCAAAGATCTTTGCTGTTGCATCATTCCATTTCTTTTCACTGGCGCGTTCCCTGAAATCGGCAACATCCTGTTCCGGCGAACCACCACCTAATTCATTTTGAATGGTTTTCATTTGTTGCTGCAGGAAATACTCCCGTTGTTGTTGGTCTATTCCCTCTTTAGCCTTGTTTTGAATCGACATTTTGATCTCAAGCAATTGCGATTCCTTATTCAGCAATTCCAGTAACTGATACCCGCGATCGATTATTTCATCAATTTCCAACAGTCGTTGCTTTTCCTTCACGTTTAAACCAAAGTTAACGCACACATAATTAATCAGGAATATCGGATTCTCAATGTTCCGTATGGCAAATGCCATTTCAGGAGACATGGCACCCGAATCATTGATAATATTGATGGCCAAATCTTTGATAGAAGAAACCAGTGCTAAAAACATTTCGTTCGTTGCATCGGGAATAACGTCCTCTACCAGATTTACTTTCGCCTTCATATAGGGTTTTGTAGTCTCCAGTTCTCCTAAGTGGAACCGACGTTTTCCTTCTAAGATAACTGTTGTTGTGTTATCAGGCATTTCAAGGATACGAACAACGCTGGCAACAGTTCCCATTGGGAAAAGCTGTTCAATGGTAGGGTCATCCTGCTTTTTATCAATTTGTGAACAAACACCGATAAGCATATCATTTTCATTGGCCCAACGTACCAGTTTTAATGATTTTGATCTTGCCACAGTAACGGGAAGCAATACTCCGGGATATAAAACCATGTTGCGTAATGGAAGAATAGGAAGTACATCTCCTGAATTAATATTTAACTCAGAAGTGCGTTCATCGAGTGAGATTATAGGAAACATATCTGTGGAACCTAACATATCATCTGAAAATAAATTATCAAAAGGGTTATTCATCTGTAATTCGGGGTTTTTGCTGCCATTATGGCACAAGTTCTTATATTGCTTTTATTTATTAAAGTTACAAAACAACTAAACAGCTTATTTCAATTGTTTTAGTTTAAATTTATAACTCCTAATGGTTGTTATTTCAATTGCTATGCCAAAAATCGTTTGAAAATGATATAAATGTAACTAATTAGACCTATTTTTGCAGTGGATTTAACCTCAGATTTATATAAAATTAATTTACTCGCCTTTTTATTTCAACAATTATAGTATAAACATCATCGATTTGGTTGTCCTATAAAGCATCAAATCCTATTACGTCTATTTTTAAATAATGAAACATTTCAATTTTTATATTTGTATTTTTATCCTTATATCCTTACCGTTATTAAGTAATGCTTCTTCTAAATCCTTTCTGTTTGATACTGTCCCTGACTATAAAAACCTCAACAACTCCAGATTAGAATCCGCCATCAAGTTTGAGCTTACAACTACGAATTATAGCCCGGATACAAAATCAATATTCATTAAGCGCTGGTATGAAACCCATAAATTCCAATCTATTTGGATTCAATCATCCATAAACACCCTTAAAATTGACACGTTACTTAATTTCATTTCTCATGTTGGTGTTCATGGATTGAAGCCCGATCAATTTGATTACAGCACCATATCAGAACTATGCAATAAGCTTAAAAACGAGAAACTCACCTATTTAGAACTTGCCAGGCTAGACACAAAACTTTCCTACGTGTACATACAATATTGTGCAGGGTTAAAATACGGATTTATTAATCCCGGAATCTTTGAAGCCTACCACAAATCAATTCAAAAAGCTGATTCAGTATTCATTAGCACCAGTTTTAATGAGGAGAGAACGCATTTATTAAAATATTTATCCCGCATTCAACCAAAAACAAAATCATACTTATCCCTGCAAGCTGAAAAAGATAATTTCAAGAAATTTATTGATTCAACCTTCGCTCCCATTCCCTTGCTTACGTATAAGCAAACCGTCAAGTTAGGAGAGTACAATCCGGCAATTCCACTGATTGCCAGACGTCTGATGATTACTGGCGAATTGCATTATGATCCAATGTACATGACCTCATACCAAATATTTAACCGCAGACTTTTAAAAGCATTGGATTTATTTCGCATTAAAACCGGCTTACTGATAGACGAAGAAATAGGAAATAGTACAATAAATGCGTTAAACATGACTTTTGCCGAATACATCAATAAAATTGATGTGAACATGGAACGCCTGAGATGGATTCCGGTATCTTCCCTGGGCAATAAATATATTCGTGTCAATGTGGCAGATATGACACTAAATGCTTTTAAAAATGATACTGTCGCACTAAACATGAGGGTTTGCGTAGGAAGACAGAAAAATATGACTCCTTTATTACAAAGTAAAATTTTCGAACTTGTAATAAATCCTACCTGGACTGTTCCAAACAGCATCATCGTTAAAGAAATTGCAAGAATCGCTATTAAAGACGTATCCTATTTTGAACGGAACCATATTCGTGTTTACCTGCTTGGAAAAGAAATAGATCCTTCCACGGTCGACTGGACAAAAATAAACGTAAACCATCAGCCCTATAAAATGGTACAGGATTCAGGAAGTGCAAATTCACTGGGTCGAATAAAGTTTAATTTTCAGAATGCGTTCAGCGTTTATTTACACGACACCAATTCGAAAGGAGCATTTAAGCATCACGACAGGGCAATCAGCCATGGCTGCGTCAGAGTAGAAAAACCGCTTGAACTGGTCAATTTCTGTTTCCCTGATTTAAATCCAATATACAAAACCCGAATTCAGAAGAATGATTTGCTTAAGGATAAAATCCGACATTCCATTGATTTAAGTGTCCTAAGTAAAACTGGTAAAGAAACATTGAAAAGCAATCCGAAAATCATGAAAATAAAGAGAGTGGTGTTAAATCCTTATATCCCAATTGTTATGGATTATCAAACCTGTTTTATTAATCCAAAAGGAAAGATTCAATTCAGGGACGATATTTACAAACTTGATAGCCTGTTAAGCAAACAGCTTACTGCTTTCAATCTGAATTAAAGCAAAATACTCTTTAAATGGATACACTAAAATCCCTTAACGTAAGTTTTTCACCATTCTTTATGATTTGAAGTTTTGACCGAATGCTTTGGCTGTCATTTCCTCAATGGTAACTTTCCAAACTTTTACATTCATCAAGGCGGGTTTTGAATATTTAAAAGGCCTGTCGGTATAGTTTTTCATAGTCAGGTTCATGGCTTCTTCCTTTTCTGATAAGTCGTCGATAAAAGAAACGTGGCCTTTGCAAAGTACGCTTTTTGAATTCATGCTATAACTACATGCCACATCCGGATGCTGAAATACCAGTTTGCGTTCGGAGCAGAAAGTAACACAAATTCTATTATCGCGGGCCAATAAACTAAGATGCTTGCCTTCCGGGCCTGAATGAAGTATTATTTTACCTTCTGCATACCCAAAATTCATAGGTATTACATACGGCATGCCATCCTCTTCAGTAATGCCTATAAAACACACATCGCATTGGTTTATAATGTCTTCTATTTCTTTTTTATCGGTAATCACACTTGTTCTCATAGGTTGGTTTTTGAAACACAAATATACTATATTCGGACAGAAATCTAACAAGTGTTAGAAATTATCCCTTAATTCATTCCCTTTCTGAAATTATTTGCACACTATTCTTGTTATTGTGCAAATAATTAATATCTTTGTACAACTTTTAAATAGAATGATATGAAACAAGTACTTGTAACTTTTGTACTTCTTTTTGCAATGAGCGTTGCCGGCAATGCTCAGGTAGATAAAATAGTCGGTAAATGGAAAACAATTGATGATAAAGATGGAAGTGCAAAGTCAATTGTGTCTGTCTTCAAGGCTACAAATGGCAAATATTACGGGAAGATAGAGAAAATGTTCAAAGATTCCGAAAAGCTATGCATTGAATGTGAAGGTACGAATAAGAATCAGCCCATATTAGGGATGATGATTATCAATAATTTAATTGAAAAAGATAACAAACTAACCGGTGGCACTATACTTGATCCGAAAAATGGAAAAGTATACAAATGCAACCTTAGTATAGAGAAGGAAAGCGATAAATTAACCGTGCGTGGATCGCTCGATAAAAGTGGCTGGATTGGACGATCACAAACCTGGATTCGGGTAAAGTGACTTTCAAACGATCATTTTTAGTACTGAAATGATCTGTTTTTAATAAACCCAATAAATATTTAGTTAAATAATACTAATACAGCGAAAATAGTTATCAAATATGTTGTACAACATAAATTATAGCTTTACATTTGCACTGTGTTTTTCATGGTATTAGATTTAAGGTTAACTAAAAGATTGGGTTGTCGTGAGACAACCTTTCTTGTTTTTATATATACCCCATAGAATGAACACACTATCCAAACGACTTTTTACCAGTTCTACATCGGCATTTCCTAAAGCCGGTAAAACTATATGGTGGCTTTTAAAAATAATCTTACCTATTAGTTTGATTGTAAGTTTTCTGCAATATTGGGGTATAATTGCCCAAATTGCAACCATACTCTCACCTGCATTCTCCCTTATAGGTCTACCCGGCGAATCAGCTGTTGTATTTATAACCAGCATATTCGTTCCTCTTTACGGACCAATAGCCATCATATCGACACTTCCATTGGATATGCGTGAGATCACTATTCTGGCTCTTATGTGTCTCATTTCACACAATCTTTTTGTTGAAACAGCTATCCAGAAGAAAACAGGCTCATCAGCCTTTATCATGTTCTTTCTCCGACTAAGCACTTCCATAATCGGAGCATTTATACTCAATCAGCTTTTGCCTGAACATATTGGATCAAGCCATATCGTTCAGCAAACCGTTGTATTCGGCAATATTCCTGACATGCTTCGCAACTGGATAATAGATGCAGGCTTTCTGTCTTTTAAGATTGCACTTATTATAACCGGTTTAATGATACTCCAAAGCATTCTAAAAGAATTCAACTTATTAATTATCATATCCAGATTATTTGCTCCATTGATGCGCATGATGGGACTTTATAACGACAGTTCATTTTTATGGTTTGTTGCTCAAACTCTGGGTCTCGGATACGGGTCTGCGATAATGATGGAAGAAGTTAAAAACAAGGCCATTACACCAGCTAGTGCAAACCTGCTTAATTATCATATAGCGATTAATCATTCATTGCTTGAAGATACATTGCTGTTTGTAGCTATTGGTGTCCCTGCAGGTTGGATAATTGCTCCAAGGTTTATTCTGGCAATCGTGGTTGTATGGAGTGTGCGGGGAATCACAAGATTTAGACACTCACTAAAAAAAGAACCCATCCTTTCTATTAAAGAATAATGTTATTATCGACAACCAACATTCAATTGTGATTTTATATACAAACTATTATCTTTGTCAAACGCGAAATAAGAAAGCTTAAATATCCAACAAATATGTCGAACACAAAAAAAATGCTTATCGAGGTCGCACGTCAACTATTTGCTGCTAATGGTAAAAAAGATGTTACCATGAACGATATTGCCGAAGCATCAAAAAAAGGTCGACGCACGTTGTATACGTATTTCAACAACAAGGAAGAAATATATAAGGCTGTAATTGATAAAGAACTCGATCAGATACTTGAACGATTAAAAGTAGTATCAGCAGAAAATTCAGAACCCGATGAAAAACTTAAAAATCATATACTCACCCACCTGGATGCGGTACGTTATGCTGTTAACAGAAACGGGTCACTACGTGCAGACTTTTTCAGGGATATATTTGAAGTGGAGCGCAAGCGTCGTAAAATAGATGTTCAGGAAATTGCACTTATCCGTTCGATTGTTTCTGAAGGGGTAGAAAAGAACATTTTCAAACGCATGGATATTGAATTATCTTCCATCATTATCTTCTATGCCATTAAAGGCCTTGAAGTACCTTATATTCGTCAAAACATAAGTTCCGAATTTGAAAAGAATAAAAACAGCATTGTTGAATTCGTCTTTATGGGAATAAAAAAGAAACAATCTTAGCATTCGGTCAGAATGCTGTAATTGTTTCTTTTTTGATTGAATAGAAATATACTTATATCACGTTTAGTAATTTAAGTAAGAATTTTCGGAGTAATAAATCCTTAATGCTAATTTAGTCCGACTTTCCCTGCAGCACTGGTTTGCTGATAGATCACATCCCTCATTTTGCAATTACATTCACATTTTCCGCTTTCCAGCAATCCACTGCGTAACAACAAATCAAATTCAACTTTGAAGTTCTCAGAAAAGATTCCATCATTTAAATTATCTTCAATCTGCCGTTGAGTCCACCATTTTGTTTGTTCAAGTGTTGATGGATTCAATTTATATTCGGCCTGCAGGCAGCTCACAAATAAAAAAGCGTATTGTTTTTCATTCTTCCCTTCCACCGTGTAGTTTGATAAATACATAAACCTGAAATTATTCAGTGCATATTTTTCTTCTGCCGATCGTTCCACGCATTTTTCAATGTTTTCACCCATCTTTACGTGATTCGAAACGGAAGAATCCCACATACCGGGTGACTCGGGATCATTCATAGGCCTCTTTTTCAGAAGCACCATGCTTTTATCTATTAACAGGACATGCACCACCGGATGCATATATTTATTTTCATCATTCAGGCTGGTAAGATGCTGTATGCTGCCTACTATTTTACCCTGATTACTTACTATTGGCCACCATTCCTCTTTAATCAATTTGGAACGTACAATTTGCACCCTGACAATTTCATACGCTGAAAGGAAAAACAGGATACACACATAAAGGTTTTGTAATAATTTCAAATACAAAGAATCATTCCTAATGGTAGTGTCAATGACTAAATACGCTGACACATAAAAGAACAAAACCGCGGATAAAACCCAGAGAACCCTGTAAAGTTCATTGAAATTGTTTGACATGGGTATCAGGTTCGAAATAATTCCTGATATTCCTTTTTGAATTTGCTTCCGGAATACCAGAAAAACAAATAAACTCAACAGTAAAACAACTTCATAAATCAATGTATTATTGACCAATTTAAATGGTAGCAACGTTTCTACACCCGCTATAATACCCACTGTAACGAATAAAGCAGTGAAAATCAGATGCCAGGTGAAGATTCTGTTATATACAAAATATACGTAAATCAAAAGACCTAGTGCAATCGGGAAAGATATCTTCCAAGCCATGCTCATCCCATAAAAATCATCCACTACCAAAAAAATCAGTAGCGGCAACAAATGGAGCACTGGATTGAAGAACGATTCTTTTATTTGTTTTCTCAATGTTTGCATATTATTAAAGCTATATCATCGAATTAGTAACAAAGCCGGAGGATTATAGTTTAATTTTGGATGTAAAAAGTGAGTTTTATGTTAAAATGTCATCATTCTACTTACATATTTACCAATAATGTCAAATTCAAGATTGACTGTTGTACCGGCCTTTATTTCGTGGAAATTGGTATGTTCATGCGTATAAGGTATGATGGCTACCTGAAAACTGGTATCCGTTGGATTACAAACCGTTAAACTAACCCCATTTACGGTAACCGAACCTTTATCAACAGTCATATATCCTCGTTTCGCCATGGCTTTATCAAATGGATATTCGAACGTAAAATACCAACTGCCTTCCGCTTCTCTCACTTCAGTACAAACAGCAGTCTGGTCAACATGACCCTGGACAATATGCCCATCCAACCGGCCATTCATCAGCATGCTGCGCTCCAGGTTCACTTTATTGCCCGGATGCAGTTCGCCTAAATTGGTGCAGTTTAATGTTTCGCTAATGGCAGTTACAGTATACGTATCCTTTGTTTTCGACACTACGGTCAAACACACTCCGTTATGAGCGACACTCTGATCAATGGTAAGTTCATTGGCAAATGAACAAGACATGGTGATGTGGAGATTTTCCTTCTCTTTTCTAAGTGCAACTACCGATGCAGCTTCTTCTATTATTCCTGAAAACATAATTCTTATTTACTATTTATTTATTTACTATTTACTATTTTACTACCGGCTTAACTACTGATTACCAGACATAAATTACCTACTACCGACTACCTACTACCTACTATGTTGTAATCCAAATATCAAGAGTATTATTACATTTTTTTAATGTTGATTCAAAATATATATTATCTTTGTTATCAGAAAGTTGAAGAGGAAATAGGCTCTGCTGGGGAGCAACCTATTAGCAATAAACTTTCTGCGTTATACAGTAAATGCGAAGGGGATGGCAATTTGCTGTCCCTTTTTTTACTTTACTGGTTTCGCTTTATGGTCTAAAAAAACCCATTTTTATTGATTGATGCAATGATCCAGCAAGTAATAATTGTATTAAAAAAACCTACAAACAACCTTCTATCAGTAGACAAATGCTACAGTTCCCTTTTTCAGTTTAGTAAGTAAAAGTGCCACAGGCTACAAAAAGCAGACATAATGCTGCAAGGTAGTAATAGTGGTCACTTAAGATAGATTATGTTTGCAGGTTTTATTTAACGATTCTTGTTTCATATTTTATTTTATTTTTAAGTACAAAATAAATCCGGTTGCTTAATTTTCGGGCTATTCTAATGATCGCTTTATTCGGCTCCATACGTTTGCAATATTCAGAAAACGCTCTACTCAGTGCAGGATCAATACGAACTGCAATCCACGAACTTTCAATTAACCCACTACGCAAATAACTGTGTCTTCGAGGGCTAATTTCTCTAATTTGTTCATTAGCTCCACTTGAATGACAATCCGGTACAATGCCTATCATTCCGGCAAATTTATTGTTATTTTCAAAGCGTTTTATAGTTTCTATTTCGGTCATAAAAAGCATTCCCGTAACCAGTCCAATGCCTGGAACACTCCGTATGAACTCCATGTTTCTAGCATATTTCTCACTATTGGACATTATCTTTAGTTCATTATTTACTTCCAATAATAATGCCCGTAATTGTTCGGCTTCTTTTATCGAAATTGCCAAAGCCATATTTCCGCTTCGAGTCTTTAATTGAACTGCTTTAAGCCATACCATAAAACGTTTGGACCAATGAGTAGTGCTCTTTTGAAACTCTACAGGAAGTTCAATTCCATAATAGTGTAACATAGACTTGAGACGATTTTTTAATCTGCTTTGATCTTTTACGATACTACTGCGTACTCGAACAAATGAGCGATCTTCCAATATATCTTGTGTTGGGGTATATATACCCTTCAAATCCTTGCTGCGTAGTGAACGAGCTAATTTATTGCTGTCAACTTTATCTGTCTTTCGTCTTTTCTCCTTATCCGTTGTTGGTACATCTGCCGGGTTTGTCACAATATTATGTATACCCAGATTTGTCAATTCATAATGCGCTTGTAATCCGCTAAAACCAGCTTCGTAAACCGAATGATAAATAGCATTCGGAAAATTTAGCTTTAAATAAGTTGATAACAAATCAGCCTTAGGCGGTTGACTAAAAGTCTTGTGATGAATATTCTCTGTGAAGATAGAAACATTCCAACTTTTTAAATGTACATCAATTCCGACAAATATATTTTGTCCTTCAAAATTTAATTCTTTTCTTTGTGTTTGCATAAGTCCTTGAGTTTTATGTTTTAAGTTTTGTTCCTCAAAAATATATTACTCTTGTGACTTATGCTATTTTACCTGCACTTTATTTTATATTACAAACATAGGGACTACTAC
>Ga0302296_1000968_pt1 | contig 22026 bp, 14 predicted proteins | sample III_Fen_N3_1_FD_194546 | JGI IMG/M metagenome (GOLD analysis project Ga0302296, IMG submission 194546) | Peat permafrost microbial communities from Stordalen Mire near Abisko, Sweden - III_Fen_N3_1 | ecosystem: Environmental > Terrestrial > Soil > Wetlands > Permafrost | place: Sweden: Abisko...
TACAGAAGCTCAAAAAGCTGATGCAAAACACCACGCTACAAAAGCCTAAAAAGCTTTTTAATTTTTAAGGAAGAGTTTGTTGCAAGGCTTTTGTTAAACTGATTCGTCAGAAACAGAAGTTTTGCGATTGACTCTTTTCCTTTTTTACACTTTTAAATGTAAGAATGATGTAAAATCTGTGTATAGTTTTATAATAAAGAATACTGTAAATGAATTCATCTTTGTTAAGTTAATGAACACTAAAATTGAAATAACTATTTGCAACTATTTAGAATAAAAATTCAAGACAAATGCTTCGACAAGCTCAGCATGACGAGACACTATCCTTTGGTCACCCTGAGCTTGTCGAAGGGTTTTCTAATTCAATAAAAAAGAAACACATGAAAAGCACATTTCTGATTTATATACTAGTAATTCTTTATCCTTTTTCAACGATTGTAAAAGGACAAGCCCCCAATATTGGTTCAGCTTCGAGCTTTGCTCTTTTTACTGTTGATGGTGCATTCAGTAATACTGGAAATGCAACTCTTGTAACTGGTGATGCAGGGACAAATATTGGTGCATTTACTGCATTTCCAACTGGAACTATTGTTGGACAAATACATGTTGCCGATGCAATTTCAACTCAAACAGCTATCGATGTTACTTCAGCATATAACGATCTAAAAAGTAGGATTGGTGGATCTGTTATTTCAACTACTCTCGAAGGTCAGCATCTTTTGCCTGGACTATACAAATTGGGAGCTGCATCTTCATTAAATGGTGATTTAGTCATAGATGGTGGTGGAGATCCTGATGCATTATTCATTATTCAAATAGATGGTGCTTTATTGGTTGGTGCTAGCATTATTTCAACTATTACACTCATTAATAAAGCTGATGCCAGCAATGTTTATTGGCAAATAAATGGACAATTTGAATTGGGAGCTAGCTCTGTTTTTCGAGGAACGATACTTGCAAATGGAGCTATTGATTTATTGGAAGGTTCAACCCTTTTGGGTAAAGGACTATCAGTTGCTGGTGCTATTTTCCTTCATAACAACATTGTAACAACATACCCATTAGCTACTGGGACAATTACAGGTACTGCAAATGTTTGTCAATCGCAAACGAGTGTTACATATTCGGTACCAACCATAACAAATGCAAGCGATTATATTTGGACTTTACCTTCAGGAGCAACAATTATTTCAGGCAATAATACCAATACTATTACTGTAGATTATGGTGCAAGTGCAGTAGATGGAACCATTACCGTACAAGGCAGTAACGCTTGTGGTTTGGGGATTATTTCTGCTAATTATATCGTAAAAGTCAATCCAGTTACATTAACATCAGCAATATATCATTACTAAAGAATTGAAAATTAAAAATTGAAAATATGAAAAGTTTAAAATGTGTTCAACAAAGGTTAATGATACTGATTTTATCGGTAATGGCCTTAGGTGCATCTGCACAAACAAGTCAAACAGCGACCCAATCGGCATGTGTTGGAAATCAAGTTTATAAAGTTGATCCAATTGTTGGTGCTACTTTTGTGTGGAGTATCACGGGAGGAATTCCTGCTGATTATCAAATAAATGGAACAACTAATACTATTTCCGTCGATTGGAATACTGCTGGAACGTACGTACTTTCGGTATATTCCTATTCTGTAATAAGTTGTCCTAGTACATCGAAGTCAGTAACGGTTACAGTAGTAAATCAACCAGTTGGGCCAGTATTAAATGTTAAAACACCCAATGTTGCAAGTGTTTGTGATGGAACAAATGTATCTGCAACGTTTACTGCAGGAACAGGTGGAGTGGGTTGTAGCGATGTTTTCGAATATCGATTCGATGGAGGTTCATGGACAGCATATACTTCGGGAACAAATTTGAATACAACTGCTCATACATCTGTTGAGATACAAGGGCAACGAGCTGGTTGTACTGCTGATGCTGGTTGTTCTGGAACATCGTGGGTTACACTTGCTAGCTGGACTGTTAATCCAAATGTTGTGGTAAGTGTTACAAATGCTGCCAGTCAAAATAATGTGTGCGGAACAACAGCAATTACCTTTACAGCAACGCCTACCAATGGTGGTGCAAGTCCTATTTATGCTTGGTATGTAAATGGAATTGTTCAAGTTGGAACAACTGCTTTATTTAATTACTCACCGCTCAATGGTGATGCTGTTTATGCAACACTAACATCAAATGCAACGTGTACTACTGGCAATCCAGCAACTTCAAATACCGAAACGATGGTTGTTAATCCAGTAACTTCAACGTCTGCTATTTGGCATAATTAATTAGTGCAAATGTGTGTTTATCTAAGATATTTATTCTCGAGTTTAGTCATTATGTTCTGTGGTAATTTTGCCTCAGCTCAGCATTCGATGCCCGATAATATTTGCGTGGGATTGGTAAAACAGTATTATGTTGATCCCAATCCTACAGCAGGTTCAACCTACGTTTGGCGAATTGATGGAATTATTCAAAACAGTTCAACTTCAAATGCAATTGATATTGCTTGGAATAGTGTTGGATCGTTTTTACTCGATGTACAAGAACGCACAAGTTTGGGATGTTTGAAAGCTATGAAGTCGGGAATGGTGAATGTGAGTGAAGTACCAACAATTGTAGTTTCGAGCAATTCGCCCGTTTGTGAAAATAGTTCTATCTTACTGCAAGCACAAAGTCAAATGGTTGAACTCTATTTTTGGACGGGGCCAAATGGTTTTACATCGACCGATCAAAATGTTGAAATTAGTTCAGCATCAATTAATGATGTCGGAACGTATTCTTTAGTCGTATCAAATAATGAATGTAAATCAGTTGTATCATCGCTTACTATTGCAATAAAAAATTGTGATAGTATTGACTTTAACATTCCCGAAGGGTTTTCGCCCAATGCCGATGGAATAAACGATTTGTTTGTGATACGTGGCATAAATCGCTTCCCACAAAATAAAATCGTTTTCTTTAATCGATGGGGTGATAAGGTATTTGATGCAAATCCATACAAAAATACCTGGGATGGAAAAGCTACGAAAGGTTTGCTTATTGGAGGCAACGATTTACCAATTGGAACCTATTTTTATATTCTTGATTTGGGTGATGGAAGTCCTGTTTATAAGGGTGCTATTTATTTGAATAGGTGATGAAATTCACATATTCAAAATCAAGTGAAAACATACTAGATTTTGAAAATATAAAAAAGACTGCTGATTGTACAATAGTTTAACAATCATCCGCTAATATACTCCTTATGCTTAATAGAATTTTAGATTTTTATCCAAGAACATGTACCCATGAATCTGTTCTACCAATGACTTTATTGTTTGAGGTTATTGCATTACAGATAAAATGATAATTTTCTTCAATACACTCTAAAAGTTTGCATTCAAAATTAATGATTTCACCTGTAAATGCAAGGTTATCAGCCCATATTGTAGATGTGTTGAGGTAGAAATTTATATCTTTCATTAATGAATCAAATCGTAAATATTGACTCATACATTCAGTAATATTATACATTAAATGAGCAACTGGTAGAGCTGGAATTTCAGCAAAATGTCCAATACACCAATTTGGTTCCACCGATCCTATAGAAGCTTTAAATATATTATCTTCAATACGTTTATTCTTAAAATCTAACGGATTAGTGTATGGATTAATATCATAATATTCTTTTTTTATCTTGTTTTTTGCATTCATTCTCAGAAAAATAGCTTCTGGAATGACCTTATATTTTACATCTAAGGTGTATAATAATTCACCATCATTATTTATAATAGAACATTCAGCTTGAGCCAATTTTTTAGAAATAAATTCGCCTTTTGCTGTTCCTAATAATGTTGAGATTTGATTATTATTTATGGCATAACTATATGATTTTTTATCAATCATTTTTATTGTTGCCTCATATGCCAAATAATAATGTTTTTCGTTACTAATATTCAGATATGCAAGTGAACAAGAACCTAGAATTGCTAAATGTCTGCCAACTTCAGCACCACTTATCATTCCAATTTCATTTCCCATACTTTGTTCTTTGGCTATTGTTGCAAAAACACTATTTTTAGTATCAATTTCTAGGTCTTTTAAAGCAAAATATGGAGGTAGTACATCAATTCTGGTGAATAATTCATCAATTTTGATTTTTGTTCTATTGTTGTTAATCTCGTTTTGATTCATCTATACTTTTATTTATGGTAAAAGTATGGAAAATAATGTATTTAATACTCAGAAAAACACATAAAATAGACCATTAAAATGACGTAAAGATTTGGTTTTAGTGGGGTGTGATTTTGTTGTAATACGTAAAATTAATCAGACTTCTAAGGTTTGAAAAAAACGTCTATCTGTGAAAGATGCAAATTCCTCATATTCTTCTATAACACTTATGCTTTTATATAAGCACATCTTTGTAACGTGAAAATTCATTCACGCTTAAAAATTTAGTGTTATGAAAACTACTTTACGATTCATATTTATAGCTTTTGTTTTATTGGCTATACCCAAAATTGATTTTGGACAAGTTCCTAATTTAGGTACTGCTGCTGATTTTGTGCTTTTTTCAACAAATGGAGAAGTTAGCAATTCTGGTATTTCGCAACTTACGGGAAATGTAGGATCAAATAATGGATCGAGCATACATTTTGGAAATGTAAACGGTGTAATGCACGATGCCGATGGAGCAAGTGCTCAATGTGCTGCCGATGTTTTGATTGCTTACAATCAGTTGAATAGTGCGATTCCAACATTTTTCCCAGCTCCGTTACTGGGAAATGGTGATACTCTCATTGCTGGAATTTATTCAATTTCTGCTGCATCAACCTTACAATTGAATCTTACTCTTGATGCTAAAGGAAATCCAAATGCAGTATTTATCTTTAAAATAGAAGGCTCTTTTTCAACAGGTGCTAATGCAAAAGTGAAGCTTATAAACGAAGCAAAAGCTTGTAATGTATTTTGGAAAGTTGAAGGTTTGGTAAGCATGGCTTCGGGAACATCGATGAAAGGAACCATAATTGCTAATAATGCAGCAATTGAAATGAACTCTGGCGATACACTCGAAGGTAGAGCAATATCTACTGCAGGTGCTGTTTCGGTTGATGGTGTTTTAGCATATACTCCAATTGGTTGCGGTAGTCCTGTTTTAAATGGTCCATTGGCGGTTAATCTTGCGTCAACGGCTTGTTATGCTATTTACTCGGCAAGTGGTGCTGTTACAAATTCAGGATTATCGACAATTACAGGCGATATAGGTACAAATGTAGGTTTAACAACGGGTTTCAATGCAATTGATATTACTGGTTCTATTCATCCAATTCCCGATGTTTCGACTGCTCAAGTTGCTGCCGATTTACTTAATGTGTATACTTATTTGAATACTCTTCCTTCTGATATTGAGTTATTGTATCCTGCACAGTTTGGTCATAATTTGGTACTCACACCACATACCTATATTTTAAAGGCTGCGACCGTTTTTACTGATACTCTTTACCTAAATGCTTTGGGAAATTCAAATGCAGTATTTGTGATTCAAATTAATGGAGCACTTTCGACAAGTACCTATGCTAAAGTTCTTTTGATTAATGGAACGCAAGCTAAAAATGTATTTTGGAAAATAGATGGAGCTGTCGATATAAATGATTATTCGCTTTTCCGGGGAACTATTGTTTGTAATAATGGAGCAATAAATGTAAATACTGGTGTAACGCTCGATGGTCGCGCATTAACTACCACTGGAAATGTTGCTACGAGTGCAATAAAAGCAACTATTACAACCAATTGTAAACCTACATCTTTGCCTAATATTACCTCAGAACCAAGCAATACCGCAGTGGAAAATGGAAAATCAGTTAGTTTTACGGTATTTGCTGTTGGAACTGATTTAACGTATCAATGGAGAAAAGGAACTGTTAACTTGATTGATGGCGGAACTATTTCGGGAACAAAAACTGCAACCTTGACCATTAATCCGGTTACTACAGCAGATTCAGCATCCAATTATAATGTGTTAATAACAGGATCGTCGACAACCATCACATCGGCTAATGTTGCATTATTAGTTACAGATTTAACAATCGTTGAGATTAAAAATTCGAATACTGTTGTTTTGTATCCAAATCCATTAGCTTCAACCTTAACAATTAAAATGGCTGATGTACCAATTAATGCTATAACTGAATTGAAAATATATGATACAATGGGAGTTGAGATAATTACCATTGCAATAAGTAATACTGTTACCGTTATTGAAACTAGTAAACTTTCAACAGGAACATATTTCTATAAAATATTCAATAATACTACTGTTATTCAATCGGGAAAGCTGATTTCGCAATAGTTAATTAAGGTGCTCTTCTTGGAACATGAGTTATCAATTTGGTGACTCATGTTTTTTTGTTTTATATCTTCTGAATTTTATCTAAGTTTTTTCAAAACTAGGGAGAGTCGTGTTGATTCGGCTTGAGCCTGCAATCATAAAAACGACTGATGGAGGAGCATCAGCCGAACGTCCTGCATTAAATTTATATTCATAGCCTAAAGGTGGGAAAAGTGAATATGTATTTTATATTGCCGTCTGCTTTAGCTGACGGATTACATGTGAAACAAATATTGGCTTTAGCCAAAATACTTTTTAAATATAACTTAATATTTTAATTTGCATTTTGGCTAAAGCCGGTTTTACTCATCATTTATTTGTCCGTCAGCTAAAGCAGACGGCAATGAAAATTTCATTCAAATAAATTTATAATTTACTCTCCAACTTTTTCCCAGTAAAGAGCTTTTATTATAATAACGGAAATCATACTAACTTGAGGTACCAATTTGGCACCTCAAGTTTTTTTATTTCATCTGAACACTACTAAAAGCAAGTCCGTTGCAACTAAAATCAATACTTCTCCATCTGTGAAAGATGTAAATTCCTCATATTGTTCTATAACACTTTTGCTTTCATCTGAGCTCATCTTTGTAAAGTGAAAATTATTTCACGCTTAAAACTTTTAGTATCATGAAAACGACTTTACGACTATTAATTATAGCTGTTGTTTTATTGGCTTTTCCGAAGATTGATTTTGGACAAGCTCCTAATTTAGGAACTGCGGCAAATTTTGTTCTCTTCACCACCGTAGGAGCGGTGACAAATGTAGGAACAACCGATCCTGCAAAATATCTAACCCATTTGACTGGTAACGTTGGTTCAAACTCAGGTTCAAGTACTGGTTTTGGTAATGTAAACGGTGTGATGCACGATGGTGATGGTGCAAGTAATACTTGTGCTGGCGATTTGCTTTTGGCATATAACTTTTTGAGTGCTGCAATTCCCGATTCATCTATTACGAATCCAATATTTGGGAACGATTCAACACTTAAAGCAGGAACATACCTTTTGCCTGGAGCAACATCGTTGAATTTAAGTTTAACATTGGACGCACAAGGCGATCCTAATGCAGTTTTTATCTTTAAAATGCCAGCATCGCCTCCAGTTTTTGCATTAAATACTAGTCCAAATTCAAGAATTATATTGAAAAATGGAGCTAAAGCAAGTAATGTGTTTTGGTTGGTTACCGGTGCTGTAAATGTGGGAACAGGAACATCGATGAAAGGAACTATTATTTCTGGTGGTGCTATTAGTTTTAGTGCAAACGATACGCTCGAAGGTAGAGCATTAACTATAAATGGAGCAATAAATATTGACAATGGTAACCTTGGATTTTTGGGATATATCCCTGTAAAAAGTTTAACGGGACCCAAAGCTCCAGTGTTTAATGAAGCTAAATCATTTACTATTTTCTCATCGAATGGTGCGATTGCCGACGATAATTTTTCGCATATAGTTGGTGATGTTGGAGGCAATACAAACGCTCCGTCAAATTATAATCCATTGTTTGTAACAGGTGGAATTTATGGTATCAATGGAATAACATCGGCTGCTGCTGCCGATTTACTAAAAGTGTACGATACGCTTAATATAGCTCGTCCCGAAGATATTATTTTATTAGCACCAACATTGTTTGGTCATAATTTGGTACTCACTCCGCACACCTATTTAATGAATGCTGCGGTAACATTTACCGATACTTTATATCTCGATGCCTTAGGTAATCCTAATGCTGTATTTATAATCAAAACCAATGGAGCTTTTGCAACAACGGCAAATTCGAAAGTAGCTTTGATTAATGGAACACAAGCAAAAAATGTGTATTGGTTGGTAAATGGTGCAGTTAGCATCACGGCCAATTCAATTTTCAATGGAACAATTGTTACGGCAGGTGGAGCAATCGATATTTTGTCGGGAACTACGCTTAATGGACGTGCACTTGCAACAAATGGTGCTGTTTCAACAGCTTCGATAAATGCGACATTCCAATCAAATACGGTTACTGGACCAATTAGTCAAGCTGTTTGTGCTGGCGATATTGCTATTTTTACGGTTTCAAGTTCGGGAACAGGATTGAGTTATCAATGGCGAAAAGGAAATGTCGATTTAGTTGATGGTGGAAATATATCGGGAGCAATGTACGATACGTTAACGATTTCACCGGTTTCAATAAACGATACATCATCAAGCTATTATGTTATAATAAAAGAAGCATTTCTGCCTAACGATACTTCATCGAAAGTGTCATTAATGTTAAATGCAATACCAACAATTACGAAAGAACCAAGTAGCCAAAGTGCTTGCATTGGCGATTCAACAAGTCTTACCGTTTCGGCTAAGGGTACAAATCTTACGTATCAATGGAAACGAGGATTGGTAAATGTTGTAAACTCGGCAAATATTTCGGGTGCAACTAACGACACGCTAACGTTTAAATCGTTGACTGTTGGCGATACTGCTATAAACTATTATGTAGTTGTTTCGGGCGATTGTTTGCCAAACGATACTTCATTGAAGGTTGCAATAACAACAAAACCGGTAATTATTACTCAGCCTATTAACCAAACGGTTTGTCTTGGTGATTCGGTTAGTTATATAGTGAAAGCAACGGGTAAAAATTTGACCTACCAATGGAAAAAAGGAATAGTCGATTTAGTTGATGGGGGAACTATTTCGGGTGCAAAATCCGATACACTTACCATAAAACCTACTATTGCTACCGATGCATCGTCCGATTATTCTGTTGTGGTAAGTAATTCGTGTGCCGAAGTTGATAGTTCGATACTTGTTTCATTAGTAATAAATAAAGCACCAAATATTACTTTACAACCCGTAGATGAACACGTTTGCTCGGGCGATACTGCACGTTTTACGGTTAAAGCAACGGGAGTTGGACTAACATACCAATGGCGTATAGGAACTGTCGATTTAGTAAGTGCAGGAAATGTTTTAGATGCAACAGCATCAACGCTTGAACTTTTCCCTGTTACAATTGCAGATATTGCATTGAACTATAATGTTGTAATTAATGGAGGTTGTTTACCAAAAATTACTTCAGCGAATGCTGCTTTAGATTTAAACACGACCTTAAGCATTACATCGGAACCAATTTCAAAAACGCTTTGTATTGGCGACTCAACAAGTTTAGTTGTTGTTGCTACGGGATCAAATCTTACATATCAATGGAGAAGAGGTCTTGCAAATGTTGTAAACACAGCAAATATCTTTGGTGCAACAAATGATACTTTAACATTCAAACCAGTTTCTATTGCCGATTCTGCTTCAAATTATTATGTTGTAGTTTCGGGTAAATGTTCGCTTAACGATACTTCAAAAAATGTAGCTTTAGCTTTACATAATGCTCCAATAATAAGCATAGAGCCAATTGATATTTTAACATGTTCAGGAACATCGGCAAGTTTATTTGTAACAGCAACGGGTTCAAGTCTTAGCTACCAATGGAGAAAAGGATTGGTAAATATCCTTGGTGCAACAAGCAATATATTAACAGTAACTCCAGTAAATGCTGTTGATACATCATCAAAATATAATGTTGTAGTAACAGGAATTTGCTCATTAACCGATACTTCAAAAAATGTAGTTTTAGGTTTTACACCAGCACCAATTATAAGTGTAGAACCAATTGATATAACAACTTGTTCTGGAACATCGGCAAGTTTAACGGTAACAGCAACGGGTTCAAGTCTTAGTTATCAATGGAGAAAAGGATTAGTAGATATTCTTGGAGCAACAAGTAATACATTAACGGTAAATCCAGTAAATGCTGCTGATACATCAACAAAATATAATGTTGTAGTAACAGGAATTTGCTCATTAACCGATACTTCAAAAAATGTAGTTTTAGGATTTACACCAGCTCCGATTATAAGTGTAGAACCAATTGATATAACAACTTGTTCAGGAACATCGGCAAGTTTAACGGTAACAGCAACGGGTTCAAGTCTTAGCTACCAATGGAGAAAAGGATTGGTAAATATCCTTGGTGCAACAAGCAATACATTAACGGTAAATCCAGTAACTGCAGCTGATACATCAACAAAATATACTGTTGTAGTAACAGGAATTTGCTCATTAACCGATACTTCAAAAAATGTAGTTTTAGGAATTACACCAGCACCGATTATAAGCATTGAGCCAATTGACAAAACCGTTTGTGAAGGAACATCTGCCGATTTTACGGTAACAGCAACGGGTTCAAGTCTTAGTTATCAATGGCGTAAAGGAATCGTAAATATCCCAGGAGCAACAACAAATACATTAACTATAAATCCAGTAAATGCGGCTGATAAAGCATCGAATTACAATGTTGTTGTAACAGGAAGCTGTTCATTGACCGATACCTCAAAAAATGTATCGTTGGATGCAAATCTTGAAAATGTAATAACAACTGACCCAACAAACCAAACCGTTTGTGAAGGAAGTCCTGTAAGTTTTTCAGTAAGTGCAACGGGTTCAAATCTTAGTTATCAGTGGAAAAAAGGAACTGCAACTATTAATGGTGCAACATCAAATACCTTTACCATCAATACTGCAACACTTAACGATGCAGATCTTAATTATTCGGTGATTTTGTCGGGATTATGTTCTGCGAACGATACATCAAAAATGGTGTCGCTTACTGTACATACAATTCCAGAAGCATTGGTAACATCAGTTTCGCCAGTTTGTATTGGAACATCAATAAACATTCAGGCTCAAACCGTTACTGGAGCCAGTTATCTTTGGGAAAATAGTAAAGGATATTCGTCAACACTTCAAAATCCTGTGATTGTTTCAGCAACCAATGCCGATGCGGGAATATATTGGTTAAGAGTAACTGTTGATGGATGTACATCGGATAGTACTACGCTTACCATTGTTGTAAACAACTGCGATAGCCTCGATTTTAATATTCCTGAAGGTTTTTCTCCTAATGGCGATAACATCAACGACTTGTTTGTGATTAGAGGAATACTTAGTTATCCAAAGAACACATTTACAGTATTTAACCGTTGGGGCGAAAAAGTTTATAATGCAAGTCCATATCTAAATACCTGGGATGGTACATCGAATAAAGGTTTAATGTTAGGTGGAAACGATTTGCCAATTGGAACCTATTTCTACATACTCGATTTGGGTGATGGTACAAAAGTGTACAAAGGAACAATTTACTTAAACCGATAATAATCATTGATAATCAAATTTGATATACATATTGAAATGAAAACAATAAAAGGAAAAATAGCAGGATTAGCTTTAGCTCTAGGGAGTTTAACTGCTACTGCACAGCAAGCTCCGATGTACACACATTACATGTACAATACTTTGGATGTAAATCCAGCGTATGCCGGAAGCAGAGATGCCTTAACCGTTACAGCTCTTAATCGTTCACAATGGGTCGATTTTAAAGGAGCACCAGTAACGCAAACACTTACTCTCCATGCACCAATTGCTAGCGAGCATGTTGGTGTGGGATTGTCGCTCATGAACGATAAGTTGGGAGCGACAAACAACTCAGCCGTAAAGGCCGACTTTGCTTTCATCATGAAGCTTTCCGAAAAATCGAAATTTGCTCTTGGTTTAAGTGCTGGAATCAACGTTTTAAAAGCAAGTTTAAGTTCACTTTCGCTCGATCAACAAACCGATCCTGTTTTTGCAAATAACATCAGTAATAAAATAACTCCCAATTTTGGTTTTGGAGCTTATTATTATCAAGAGCGTTTTTATGCTGGTATTTCGGCACCAAATTTATTGGAAAATGGCTATTCAATAGCAACGCAAACTAATGGTAAAGCTATTGTAGCAAAGGAACAACGACATTACTACTTTATAGCTGGAACCTTGTTTCAGTTAAGTCCAAATCTGGCTTTCAAACCAACAACCTTAGTTAAAGTTACAAGTTCGGCACCTATTCAAGCCGACGTAACTGCATCGTTTGTTATCTTGAATAAACTAAGTCTTGGTGCAATGTTTCGTACGGGCGATGCTGCTGGATTTTTGATTGGCTTTGATGTTACTGAGCAGTGTCATATTGGTTATTCATTCGATTGGTCGTATGGTCTTCAAACGTTTAAGTATAATCAAGGTAGCCACGAAATTGTTATTCGCTACGATTTTATTTATACAAGTAAAAAACAAATTCATTCAACTCGAAATTTTTAATGCTATCAAAGGTAACCGGTAGAAATTCGAAATGAAAATTAACATACTTATTAAAACAACTTAAAATGTATTCCAATGAAAAAGTTATTTACACCCATTATACTTCTTATTGCAATTTGCTTCCATGCAACGGCACAAGAAAAATCGCAGAAAGAGATGCAAGGCGACAAATTTGCTTTTCGTTATTCGTATGACAAAGCAATAGAATCGTACAATCAAGCTAAGATGCTAACGGTTGAAGGTCAGCGTCATTTGGCAGAAGCTTATCGGAAATTAGATAAAAATACCGAATCGGAATTGATTTACGAAAAGCTAATTATACAAAGTGATGGTGTTTTACCAGTCGATTTTTTCAACTACGCCATGGTTTTAAAAAGTAATGGTAGATATCAGCAATCGGCAGTGTGGATGGAAAAGTTTGCACAACTAAAACCCGAAGATTTGCGTGCCAAAAGCTTTGCCGAAAATAAAACAGAAGTAAGCAGTTTGCAAAAAGATGATGGTAAATATCGTGTTAAACATCTTGATGTAAATACCGATGCCGAAGATTTTGGAACAAGCTATTACAAAAATCAAATTGTGTTTACGTCGAGCCGTACAAAAAATGGAATGATAAAACGCAACTACAATTGGACTGGTCAACCGTTTTGGGATTTATATGTTTCTGATGTCGATTCGGGTCAATTAACGAATACTCAAAATTTCAATAAAAAAATAAATCGTCGTTTTCATGATGGACCTGCAAGTTTTGGAAGTAATGGAACGGTAATGGCATTTAGCCGAAATAATTATAAAGATCATACCAAAGATAAAGTTGTTGAAATTCAAATATGGTTTTGTGTAAACGAAAATACATTTTGGTCGCAACCATCGCCATTTGCATTCAACAATAGTGAATATTCGGTTGGGCAACCATGCTTAAGTACCGATGGAAACACTATGTATTTTACCAGCGATATGCCTGGTGGTTACGGTGGAGCCGATATTTATAAAACAACCAAAAACAATACTGGCGAATGGGGCAAACCCGAAAATCTTGGCTCAGACATAAATACCGAAGGTGATGAGATGTTTCCCTTTTTTCAAGAAAGCAATCAGGTTTTATTCTTTGCTTCCAATGGACGATTTGGTTTAGGTGGTTTAGATATTTTTATTGCAGAATATTCAATCGACCATTTTGGGAAAATCTATAATGCAGGTTCACCACTAAACTCGCAATACGACGATTTTGCCTTAATTGTTGATGATAAAATGGCAAAAGGTTATTTCAGCTCAAACAGAGTTGGTGGAAGTGGAAACGATGATATTTATGGTGTCGATTTTCTAAAGGCCGTTACGATCAATAAGAAGATAAGTGGCATTACGAAAAACTCGGTTGGTTTTCCAATTGAAAACACTTTTATAACGCTGCTTAATGATAGTGGAAAAGTACTAGATACGTTAACTACAAAAAAAGATGCTGCATTTAGTTTTATGGTTAAAAAGGATAATAACTATGTGCTAAAAGCTACCAATATAAACTATTTAAATGGCGATACCATAGCAAATACTTTTGGTAATGAAGTGGTAGTAACAGCAGATATTATTATGTACAAAAAGGCAGAATTTGCATCAGTCACAGCTACTGCTCCTGCACCTGTTGAGGCAAAAAAAGCAATTGCCGAAAAATTAAAAGTAGGAGCCGATTTAGCAAAAGTATTAGCATTTAGTCCAAATATGATTTATTTCGATTATGGTAAATCGGCCATTCGTCCCGATGCTATTGAAGATCTTAATAATATTGTGAAAATAATGAACGAACATCCAACAATGATTGTTGAGCTTGGTTCTCATACCGATTGTCGTTCGAGCTTTGAGTTTAATCAAAAATTGTCGGAACGAAGAGCCCGAGCATCAGCTTTATATATTCAAAAACGCATAACCAATCCAACGCGAATCACAGGTAAAGGATATGGTAAAACGAAATTGATAAATCGTTGCGAATGCGAGTTAAAAGTACTTTCCGATTGCACCGAAGCCGAACATCAAAAAAATCGCAGAACCGAATTTATTATTGTTAAAGAATAGGTTAATGAGATAAAGTGCTGGCTCGAGCGGACTTGTAGTCCGTTCGTTATAATAAAAAAAAGTACGATTGTAGGTCTGCACTAGCCAAATTGTAAATGTTTAATTAATGAATGGTTTTTTTGTTGAATTTCAATCACGTAGTGATTATATGTTTATAGAAAAACCTAATAAAAGTAGGTTTCGTCCCGTACGGGACGAAATTTTTACAACGATTCCATTGCTATAAATATTACAAACCTAAAGGCTTGTTATACATAAACAAATATTTAATATCTTATAATGAAACGATTCAGCATAACACCCAATATTAAAGAAGAAACGCATAGTATGATAAAACATACAAAGCAAAAAACAATGGAAAAAGTTGCTGAAAGTAATGCCTTATTGGTTGAGGTTGCCGATATCTTTTTATTCATTTCGCTTACGATAAAAGAAAGCTTTTCTCGCAATTTTGAATTCAAAGAGTTTTTTCGACAATGTTTTCAGATTGGATATAAATCCTTGCCACTTATTTCGGTAACTGGTACTATAATGGGTTTGGTTTTAACCATACAATCGCGACCAGTTTTAATAGAATTTGGTGCCGTAAGTATGTTGCCGGGAATGGTTGCCGTATCGCTCATTAGGGAAATGGGGCCAGTAATTACGGGACTTATTTGTGCAGGTAAAATTGCATCGAGCATGGGAGCTGAATTAGGTTCTATGAAAGTAACTGAACAGATTGATGCAATGGAAGTTTCTTCAACGAATCCAATGCGTTTTTTAGTTGTAACCCGAGTTTTAGCTGCAACAATGATGATTCCACTTTTAATTCTATATGCCGATGCTCTTGGCATTTTGGGAAGTTGGGTAGGGGTAAATATCAAAGGCGATGTGTCGTTTACATTATACTGTTCTCAGGCTTTTAGTCATGTTGAATTCCTCGATTTTATTCCAGCTGTTATTAAGTCAATTTTCTTTGGAGCAACTATCGGTTTTGTGGGATGTTATAAAGGTTATAATGCTGGACGTGGAACCGAAAGTGTTGGGAAAGCAGCAAATTCGGCTGTGGTAATGGCTTCGCTTTTACTTATTGTGGTTGATATGATTGCGGTCCAGATTACGGATATGATATAATTTTTAATTATGAATTAATGTCGTTTAGTTAAGCCCGAAGGGCTTGAATTTAAATAACCTCTGGTGAAACCAGAGGGGGAATAAACGACAAATCTCTGAACCCTGAAAGGGTTCAACCCCTTCAGGGTTGTTGCTACTTGTCACAAATACCACGGGTTACACCCATGGTTATTAAAATTCAGCCCCTTTAGGGCTTTTTAAATCAAGTATTTTCTCGTTAGTTAAACGACATTGAATTATGAAATTGTAATTAAAAACTAAAAAATAAGAATTAAAAATGAGAATAAATGATTGAATCAGAATCGATAATCGATATAAAAAATCTTAAAATAGGATTTGATAATCAGGATGTATTAAAAGATATATCGTTGCAACTCTTTAAAGGGGAAAATCTTGTGGTACTTGGGAAATCGGGTTCGGGGAAATCGGTTCTTATAAAGTGCATCGTAAAATTATTAACACCTGATAATGGTTCTATTAATGTGCTAGGTGAAAATATTAGTTCTTTAAAAGCTCCCGAATTGGCTGAACTGAGAAAGAAAATTGGATTCCTTTTTCAAGGAGGTGCATTATACGATTCGATGACTGTTCGACAAAATCTCGAATTCCCTTTAAAAAGAGTGAAAAAGCATTTGTCGCAATTGCAGATAGACCAAAAGGTGAAAGAGGTTCTTAATGAAGTAAGCTTACTCGATTCTATTGATAAAATGCCATCGCAACTTTCGGGTGGTATGCGTAAACGTATTAGCCTTGCAAGAACCATCATTGTTGATCCTGCAATCATTCTTTACGACGAACCAACAACAGGGCTCGATCCCGTAACATCCGACGAAATAAGTGCACTCATTAACGATGTACAAAAACAATATAAAACCTCATCAATTGTCATAACACACGATATTGCATGTGCTCGAAATATTGCTAATAGAGTAGTTATGTTACACGATGGTTTGGTGCTAAAAGAGGGGAGTTTAGAATCGTTTGAATCGTCAAAAGAAGGATTGATTCATTCATTTTTTAAGTGAAAAGTGCTTCATTGATGCATGGACTTGTTGTTGGTTAGCGCGGACTTGTAGTCCGTGCTTTTATAAAGAATTACGAACGGATTGCTAGTCCGCTCGAGCTACATCGAATTTTTAATTATTTATATCTAATTCAAAAAATCATGGAAACAAAATCACATAATTTCAAAGTACGTTTAGGTTTGTTCATTGTCGGTGGATTGACGCTTTTTGTTGTTGCTATTTTTATCATTGGCAAACAAAAAAACATGTTTAATCCTGTTTTTAGACTATCGGCACATTTCTATAATATCAGCGGGTTACAAATTGGTAATAATATCCGTTTTTCGGGAATCAATGTTGGGACGGTCGATAATATTACAATCATAAACGATTCAACTGTAAATGTAGAAATGCTTGTTCGTAAAGATGTTTGGCGATTTATAAAAACCGACTGCCAAGTAACAATTGGATCTGAGGGTTTGATTGGCGATAGATTTATGATAATTACGCAAGGAAGTTTAAAAGCATTCCGAGTGCGAGATCAACAACGATTGCAATCGACCGAGCCAATTGAGACCGATGCAATAATGGCAAGTGTTCAGGTAACTGCTAGTAATGCCGAAGTTGTTTCGCAACAATTAGCCGAAATCTTGCTGAAAATTAATAGTGGAAAAGGTACTTTAGGTCGTTTGATAGGAGATAAAAATATTGCCGAAAATCTTAATCAAACCATGGTAAATCTGAAACAAAGTACCAAAGGATTTACCGATAATATGGAAGCAGCAAAACATAATTTTTTCCTTCGAGGATTTTATAAAAAGAAGATTAAAGCTGCCGAAAAATTGAAAGAAGATGCCGATGCTGAAGCCGAAAAACTGCAGAATAAAAAGGAGTAAGAAATTGAGTTCGTTTTTCTTGTAATAGATTTTTTGCCCTTCGACTAGCTCAGGGTGACCGTTGGCGAGTCTTTCTTCATGCTGAGCTTGTTGAAGCATTTATTAATAATTACCCTTGTCATTCATTTGTTAATTATTTAAACCAATTTAAATTTTACAAAACTAATAATGACAAATGTATCTGAAAATAAGCTTTATACTTTCCTTTTTTACATGCATGTCAGTATTTTCTCAAAACTCTGTTCCTGTTAAAGATTCAACACAAGTATATGTGAAAATCGAAAAACTTTCTAAAAAGAATTCCTTCAATTCATTTTTCTATCATATGATTTTTAAACCTATTCCAAAGGCTCTAAAACCCTTGAAAAAGAAGAAGAAACCTAAGACAAACTATTATAAAAATTACGAAGGAAAAGTCATCAGAACAATTTCAATCGAAACGCTCGATCCATTTAATTTTTCGGTTTCCGATACAAGCATTGTGCCTCAAACAGTTTTGACAAAAGCTGCAAATTCAATGCATGTAAAATCGCAAAATATTACTATTCGCAACCTGTTACTTATTCATCAAAATCAAACGTTCGATTCCTTGTTGGTTAAAGAATCGGAGCGATTGGTGCGTAGTCAAACCTATGTTCGAGATGTTCTGTTCGTTACAACTCTTTGTTCAAAAGGATCCGATTCTGTTGATATTTCTATTCGTGAATTAGATAATTGGAGCATTGTACCTCGAGTGTCGGTTTCGTCGTCGTACATTACATTTAATGTTATCGATAAAAATTTTATGGGAATGGGACACGCGTTTACCAATAATTTTACCTTATACAATTTTAATGACGATGGTGCATATTTTGCAAACTATTATATCCCCAATATTCGCAATACTTTTGTGAATGCTACATTACACTATGGTACCGATAAAAACCAGAATGTTACCAAGACCTTTGCCATCGATCGTCCATTTTTTTCGCCATTTGTCAAATGGGCATCGGGTGTAAATTTCAGTCAACAAAATCAAAAAGATTCGATACAGTTTCCCGATTCTGTTTTCATTCCACGTGAATATATTTTCAATTCACAAGATTATTGGATTGGTTATGCAATGCACATTTTTAAAGGCAATACCGAAAAAAATAGAACAACAAATTTGATAGTAACGGCACGTTTTCTTCGTGTTAATTTTGTTAAAAAACCCCTTGAAATTGTCGATCCACAACATAATTATTCGAACGAGCATTTTTACTTGGCTGGCATTGGAATTTCAAGCCGAAAGTATGTACAAGATTCATATATTTTCAAATATGGAGTAACCGAAGATGTTCCCGTTGGAAAGGTTTATTGCTTAACGGGTGGGTATCAAATTAAGAATAATGTTGGACGATTATACATGGGAGTTCGTTTTTCGCAGGGCAATTATCACAATTGGGGATATTTAAGTACGAACTTCGAATATGGTACTTTTTTTCGAGCTAAGAAATCGCAACAAGGAATGATATCTGCCAGTTTTAACTATTCAACTGAATTATTAGAACTAGGAAAATGGAAGATTCGTCAATTTGTAAAACCGCAAGTTTGCATTGGAATAAAACGCTTTTCGTACGATAGTTTAACAATCAACGATGGCTATGGATTGGATGGATTTAACAGTAAAAGCTTGTCGGGAATTAATCGCATAGTGTTGATATTTCAAACACAAACCTATGCACCTTGGAACCTAATTGGCTTTCGTTTTGGCCCATATGTAACCTATTCTATGGCTATGTTAAGCGATGCATCAAGTGGATTTATTCACAGTAGAGTGTATTCACAATTTGGCATAGGAGTTTTGATTAAAAACGAGAATTTGGTGTTAAAATCATTCCAAATTTCACTGTCGTTTTATCCTATAATTCCAGGAGTTGGCCAAGATGTTTTTAAACCCAATGCATTCAGATCGACCGATTTTGGATTTAGAGATTTTGAAATAGATAAACCAGAAACGACGGTGTTTCAATAGATTTTTATGATGATTACAATCAAAAATATATTCAAAAACATAGCTAAACTCTTTGGTGAAACCATCAATGGTTTTATTGCTGATAATGCTTTGAAATTAAGTGCAGCACTGTCGTATTACACCATATTTTCATTACCACCATTGTTGATAATAATCATTTCGTTAAGTGGAGTATTCTTTGGTGCTGATGCAGTTAGCGGACAAATATTTGAACAAATAAAACTTTTGGTTGGAAATTCCGCTGCATTGCAAATTCAAGAAACAATTAAAAATGTAAAACTATCAAACAGCAATGTTTTTGTCACTTCGGTGGGAATTGTAATTCTTATAATTGGAGCTTCGGGTGTCTTTGTCGAAATTCAAGATTCGCTCAATTTTATATGGGGATTTAAAGCAAAACCCAAACGTGGAATCGTAAAGTTTTTGTACAACCGCCTTATGTCATTTGCAATGATTGGCTCTGTTGGATTTCTTTTGTTGGTTAGCTTAATTATAAATTCAGTCATTGATGTTTTAAACAAACGTTTGGCATTAGTATTTCCACACAATACCATCATTTTATTTTATGTTATTAATGTTTTGATTGTATTCATTATCATTAGCATATTATTTAGCATAATATTTAAAACCTTACCCGATGGAAAAATTGCATTAAGCGACAGTTTGGTTGGTGCATCGTTTACTGCATTTCTTTTTATGGTTGGGAAATTTGCTATTGGGGCTTATCTGAGTCGGTTTAATATTGCATCGATTTACGGTGCAGCAGGTTCGGTAATTTTAATTTTGGTGTGGGTTTATTATTCAGCTATAATTCTCTATTTCGGAGCCGAATTTACGAAAGTTTATGCCAGCCTTCATGGTCATAAAATTATTCCTAACGAATATTCTGTGCAGGTTAAAAAGTGAGAGGAAATTCATTAATATGATATTATAACTCAATGTCTTTTCATTAAGAGGAAGTGTGTGATTTATAAAGCCCTGAAGGGGCTAAATTTGAATAGCCATGGGTGCAAACCATGGAATTTGGAGTAAGCAACAACAACCCTGAAAGGGTTCAACCCTTTCAGGGTTCAGATATTTTTCGTTTAATTCCCCTCCGGTTTCACCAGAGGCTATTAAAATTCAAGCACTTCGTGCTTAACTAACGACAATGAATTATATTTTAATCTTTTGATATAAGAATCCGTTGGTAATGCAAGTCTTTCGTTTTACCAAAATCCATTTATTAAAATCTGTGAAATATGCAATTAAGCCCAATTTTGTTATAATATTTAAATGCTTAAATATCTTCAACTTTGATTAGTGAAAATAAATTCACAGATTAAATAGAATGATATGAAAAGTAATGAATCATTACAAAAAGATGTTCAAGATGCAATTAAATATGAACCACTATTGCATGCTGCAGAAATTGGTGTTACTGCATTTGAAGGCATAGTAACTTTAACAGGTATTGTTAATACCTATGCTAAGAAAATTGAAGCTGAAGAAGCTACAAAAAGAGTATCGGGTGTAAAAGCTATAGTCGAGAATATTAAAGTTCATTTTGGTCAAGAATTTAGAAAGACCGATAACGAAATTGCTGCCGATGTTCTTAATCTTTTGAAATGGAACTGGGAAATTACCAGCGATTTAGTGAAAGTAAAAGTGGAAGATGGTTGGGTTACCTTAACTGGTGAGTTACGTTGGAATTTTCAGAAAGTAGCAGCTCAAAAAGCTATTGGAAGTCTGTTGTTTATTAAAGGATTAACAAATAATATTTCGATTAAAACAGATAAAAACGATCTTATTGAACAAAAAGATATTGAACGTGCTATCAAAAATAATTGGGCAATCGAAAGTAGAAATATCAATGTTTCTGTTCATGCAAATAATGTAAAACTAAAAGGAAACGTAAATTCAATATTCGAGAAAGACGAAGCTGGACGTTTAGCATGGAATGCCAAAGGTGTTTCTACTGTCGAAAATGACTTGGTTGTTGTTTACTATTAAAAAAACGATTAAAGTATTTTTACAGACCCTTCGACAGGCTCAGGGTGACATCGGATTGATTTTCGACATGCTGAGCTTGTTGAAGCTTTTTAGAACAACAAAACATCTACTGTTATCATAATTAAACTCCCTTCCTATGAAAACAAAACTATTCTTACTAGCCTCACTTTATATCACAACATCGGCATGTGTATCGAGTTCAAAAATGGAGGTTTCGCAAGCCTCAATTAATAAATTGCAAAAGGATATTGATAACTATGCCGTTCAGCTCAGCAGTTGTAATTCGCAGGTTAAAGCATTGGTCGATGAGCAAACAAATTTGCAAAACGACAATGTTATGGCACTCAATGAGCTCAAAGAACTTTCAAAAACCTGTAAGACAAATGTTGCTGATGAGGCAAAACGTTTGAAGAAT
>Ga0302296_1000969_pt1 | contig 22023 bp, 19 predicted proteins | sample III_Fen_N3_1_FD_194546 | JGI IMG/M metagenome (GOLD analysis project Ga0302296, IMG submission 194546) | Peat permafrost microbial communities from Stordalen Mire near Abisko, Sweden - III_Fen_N3_1 | ecosystem: Environmental > Terrestrial > Soil > Wetlands > Permafrost | place: Sweden: Abisko...
TCCGATGTAGAATTTGTCTCTTGTTTTTGAGTAGAGTATGTAAGTGAAAAACATAGTCGGTTTTTTCTACAAATAAAAAAAGCATTCGTAATACGAATGCTTTTTTGTGGGGAATGACGGATTCGAACCGCCGACATCCTGCTTGTAAGGCAGGCGCTCTGAACCAACTGAGCTAATCCCCCATACTGCGCTTTGCGAGTTACCGTTGTTCCTCAAACGCGAGTGCAAATATAAAGCGTTTTTTCGCATCTGCAAGCGTTTATTCGAAAAAAACTTCAAAAAAATCGCTGATTAAAAAAAACGATCCCAAGATCAACAATGTATCTTCCTTGCTTGCAGCAAGTTTCATCTCGTCTAAAGCAAGAATCGGATTGCTGTAAAAATGAACTTTTTTTTCACTTTCACCGAAAGAAGACCTCAATTGCTGTAAATCGGCGCTTCTCGGATTGCGAAAAACCGTCAGAAAATAGGTCGCATCATCCGGTAATAATGGTTCAATAGCAGCGATGTCCTTGTCGGAACTTGTTCCGTAAAGAATGAATAAGTTCCCTTTCTGCAATTCTCGGATGCTTTCAATGGTCTTATTAATCCCTTCTGGATTGTGCGCGCAATCGATAACGATCAACGGATCTTGGCCTACAATTTCCAAACGACCGATAAATCCGGTGTTCTTTCGAAGATTTCTGATGCCTTCATCAATCTGCGACTGGAGAATCTCCCATCCCAATTTGCGTAATTCGCCGATTACAGCCATTACGGTATCGAAATTGTCACGTTGGTATCCAATGAGTGCTGGTGGATATTCCGTAAGCTTAGAAGCAATAGTAATAATGCTGTTATTGATGAGTGCTTGTTGTCGGATGACCGGTTCTATTTCATCATCAAGCGATCCTACCACAACCGGAGTAGAAGCTTTGATAATACCTGCCTTTTCAAAAGCAATAGCAGCTCTTGTGTTTCCTAAAATATTGGTGTGATCCAAACTTATGGTGGTAATAACACTTACCAGTGGCAAAATGATGTTGGTGGCATCTAATCTACCGCCTAATCCTGTTTCTGCCACAACAACAGTACAGTTTTGCTCTTTGAAATAACACAAAGCCATGAGCCAAGTGATCTCAAAAAACGAAGGTTCAATCTCCCATTTTTTTGACCGTACATCGGCACAGAAGCGAATCACAAAGTCTTCGTCTACACAAACGCCGTTTACACGAATTCGTTCCGTAAAATCATGGATGTGTGGAGAAGTGAATAAACCTGTCTGTTGACCGTTTTCTGTAAGAATTGAGGCCAACATATTGGAGGTTGAACCTTTTCCGTTGGTACCTGCTATGTGAATGAACCGAAGATCATCTTGCGGATTTCCAAATGCTTCAGCCAATACCCAGATATTGTCCAAGCTCGGTTTGTAAGCACTTACACCTTGCAGATGATACGCCGGAAATTGTTCAAACAGCCACGAAATGGTTGCTTCGTAAGTCATTAACTGGCTGAAACGTTTACGGTTATTGCTGTTGTAAATACGGGGGAGCCTTCAGCGATTTTGTTGTATTTCGCATCAGCCTTCACCAAACGTATCACCTCATTGATCACCACAGAATTGGCAGTGGTAGTCTTATCTCTAATAACAGTGGGTGTTCCAATTACGTTTCCGTCAGAATCAACACTTACTTTTAGTACCACTTTGCAGTTTTCATCGGAATCAATGTTTGCGGCATTCGGTTTTCGTTCCAGTGTTCGTTTAGTTCCACCTTGACCAAATCCTGAACCAGGTCCTTTTCCATCACCGACATCATCGCCCAAGCCTTTCCCTTTTCCTTTTCCATTGCCACCGCCTTTTCCACCTGAGCCGCTAAACGGGCTTTTTTCAGTTGTTGAAGGTTCTTCGTTCGGGTCTTTACCTGTTGTACTGTTTCCTTTTCCGGTTTTATGCGGTTTGGTGGTAGGTGTTAAGCCTTCCATTTCCATCATCGGGTTGGGAGTAGGGTCGTATTTTGAATTGTCAGGAGTACCTGAACCACCGCCGCCAACAATTTTAAACGGAGTCGGTAACGTTTCAATCGGATCAACCGGTGGAGCCTCCAACGTTAAAAGTGTGGTATCCATTTTTACTACCGGAACTGCTAATTGTTCAACCGGAGTACTCAAACCGAAACTGACCATTGTGAATATGCCGAACAATCCTACAATTCCCAATAAGATAAACAATACAAGGTCATTGTAATCACGGCGAATGGAATAAGCACCGTATTTTTTGTTGCGTTCTTCAAATACGACATTGATACGATCCACACACGTAATGTGTTGCCAATCTTTAGAGTCGAAGTAATCATAAAGGGAAATTCCCAGTACAATAACGGCAATTAAAATCATTAGTGACATAGCTCTCTATTTTTATATTCCATACAACCTGCATGCCAGAGTGTTCAATACATGTAGGAAGTATTTAAACTTTCAAACCTAGTTATAAACAGGATGTGTAAAATAGATGCATACGCTGAATTATTAACGTTTAGCTGTTAAGATTGCTGTTCTGTACGGATCAAAGATGAACATCCTTGATGTACTTATAGTCTAAAAATGAGAAAAGGTTACACTAAAGGCTTATTGTGCTTTGAATTTATAGGTAATTGTGCCTTCTTGCATGGGTTTTGAAGAAGCGTTGAAACGTGCTTTTTTGGCGTATTTACGAGCGTTTTCCACTACACATGGATCTATTCCTTCCACAGAAAGTGGCTCGGCATATTTTACATACCCACCGTCATCAACCTTGATTTTTAACGTAATTGTTCCGCCTTTTTGGCAGGTGTAAGTTGGGTATTGTAAGTACCAATTGTCGTTATTGAAAGGTGTTCTTCCGTCAAGATCAAAGTCGGCAGCTTGTTTGGTTTCTGGAGTTGAACCTTTGTTTCCGTTAGAACCGTTTACGTTGTTGCCAGCTTTTTTCATGGCATCTTGACGCATTTTTTCCCGGTTAGCCTTTCGTTCTTCCGACCGTTTTTTAATGTCTTCGCTCGTTTTTTCAAAGTGATCAGCCTGCGCGTTGATTTCTTCGCTTGAAGTACGTGGAGTTTTTGGTTTTTCCGGCTTTACCTGAGTTTCATTGGGAGAATCATTCGGGTTGGTAGATTCTTTCACAGACTTTTCTTGTGCTTCCTGATCGGCTTCGTTTTGTCCGCCTGAACCGCTCTCGCTTTTAATGGAGTAGGATGGAGGTAATGTTGGAACATCTTCTTTCGGAGGTTCGTACAAACTGAGTAACGTGGTGTCGTCGATTGGAGTAGGAGCAATGATACTCGGTAATTCACCTCTGTATCCCAATGTATATTGTGTTCCGAGCGTTAGACCAAACAAAGCTACTAACCCAGCAATAATGACGAGCATTACGTTGTTGTACGTTTTGCGCATCGAATAAACGCTATAACGTTTGTTTGTGTGATTGATGGAAATAATATGTTGCACAGTCGCAGTCAATTGATTCAAATCTCTTGAATCAATAAAGTTGTAAAGGGAAATCACCAATGCAACTATTACGATGAGCCAAACTACTACCATTAAATCAAATTTACGACTTCTGAATGATCTGAAAACGAATCAGGCAAAGATTAAGCCTAAATTACGTTAAACACGTTTTTACTGCGAATCTGCTTCTTTTGTGAAGTCCAGTCGGTATTGCCAGTTGTTTTTCTGGGCAAGGGCTGCCACATTGTAGATCGTTTCATATTTGGCTAATTGAGCACCTTCGATTTTTAATTGTTTTGTAGGACTTTCAATCATTTTATCAGCGATCAAAGCTTTGATTTCATCGAACGATCGTTTATCTTTTGCCGTTTCACCGGGAAGTAAATAATACTCGTTGTCTTTGGTAATTACCACCGTAATGCTGGGCTGAAATTCTTCAGTTGGCTCAACCGAAACAGGAGCGTCCTCTTTTTTGGAAGCCACTGCCATTACCAGGAAAAAAATAAGCATAACCAACACTACCGAAGAAATGGCGGTGAGTCCGTTACCTACTTTTACTTTGTTTTTCTGACCGAAATTCATAGTTATTTGCCCGGTTCGTTTAACAAATCCATAAACTCAATGGCGGTGTTCTCCATGTTGTAAACGATGCGTCCGATGCGTGCTACCAGAAAATTGTATCCTAAGTATGCGATCACACCCACCATCAAACCTTCAACCGAAGTAATCAAAGCGGTAAGAATTCCCGGAGAAATGGATTTTAGATCGATTGTTTTTGCCATTTCAACATCCATAAACAACATCACCAATCCGGCTAGTGTACCAAGAAAACCTAGCATTGGACCTGCTCCTGAAGCCGTTGCCAAAAAGCTCACGTGTTGTTCCAACGTCATGATCTCCAATTTCCCGCTGTTTTCGATCGTAGCAGCAATATTATCCATCGGTTTTCCAAGACGATTGATTCCTTTTTCCAGCATGCGTGCAGAAGGACTTTCCGAATTGGCACAAAACTTACGTGCGGCATCGATGTTTCCTTCTACCAAATAGCCTTTGATCTTTTTCAAGAAATCATCTTCCTCGCGTGAAGCACGACGTAAAGCGGTATAACGCTCAACGAAAATAAAGACGACATATCCGAACATGGCTAATAACCCAAGATTGATCAACCAGCCTATTCCGGCATTGGAGTCAATAATGATATCCATGATCGATAATTTATTTACACTCTTTGCTGCGGCATCTTCGCCAACAACCATCTGAAGATTCAACAATGCGCTCATAGTTTTCTATTCGTCTCTTTAAGTCCTAATCTTTGTGTATTCATAACCGCTGAATCTGAAAAGATTACACGTGTGTTTCATGAATACCGACAAAAAAACAAAAAAAAACAGTCGCAGAAACGTTCGGTGCGCTTCGTTAATCAACAATCGGCTTTTAATTGCCAACAGACCGATCCTACAATTGAATCGAGTTAAAGAGATTCCCACTATTGTAAGAATTATGTTTCGCTCAAAGTTTACGCTTAGCCTGTCAAAGCGAGTGCGTTAGCCGAGCAGAAAATTCGTGAATTCGTGGGAAAGCAAAACATACGCCGCAGGCGGATGGAAAACAAAAAACCTCCGCTGATACGGAGGTCAATTAAATCTATGTCATGAGAAACTTAAACCAGTTGCTTCAACGCAATTTCGAAAGCTGTCTTCGCAATATTTGTTTTTCCGCTATTGATAGCATGCGTTTTTACTAATGCTTCACGAATGATTGAGCTGGTATCTTCAAAAATACCTTTGTCGGTAATTTGTTTCAAATCGTTGCTCATCAGATAGGCGAAAACACGCGCCATTCCACAGTTGGAAATGAAATCAGGGATCACGGAAATATGATTATCTGCATAATCTGCTATCGGTCCGAAGAAGATTTCTTTGTCGGCAAACGGAACATTTGCTCCGGCCGAAATAACTTCTACGCCAGCTTTCACCATGCGGTCAACTTGTTCTTGCGTAATCAATCTTGATGCAGCGCAAGGAATGAAAACATCTGCCTTCACATCCCAAACCTTCGAGTTCACTTCGTCAAACGAAAGCAAGTTAGGATGAACCAATTCATTTCCGTTTTTATTCAAAAACAATTCGCGAATTTCTTCTAGGGTGAAACCGTTTTCGTTGATCAATCCACCAACGCGGTCAATGATTCCTACAACTACAGCTCCTTGTTGCGCCAAATAATAAGCACCGGCAGAACCTACATTCCCCCAACCTTGAACGATAACGCGTTTTCCCTGAATGGAACCTCCCCAGATATTATAGAAATGAGCAACCGATTGAGCAACGCCATAACCAGTAATCATATCGGCAACAACGTATTTTCGATTGACATCAGGTGAAAATTGTGTGTCCTCAATTACTTTCAAAACACCGTTTCTCAACTGACCGATACGATTGATTTTTTGTGCTTCGCGCGGTTGAAAGTGTCCGTTAAAAACACCTTCTTGCGGATGCCAAACCCCACAATCTTCCGTAATCGGAATCACTTCGTGGATTTCGTCAACATTCAAATCGCCACCAGTACCGTAGTAATGCTTCAATAGCGGAGCAACAGCTGCATACCATCTGCGCAAAACACCTTCTTTACGTGGATCTTTCGGATCGAAATTGATTCCTGATTTAGCTCCCCCGATAGGCGGTCCGGCAACAGTGAATTTAACCTCCATTGTTTTTGCCAACGATTCAACTTCTCGTTTGTCCAATCCTGAACGCATACGTGTACCACCACCGGCAGCACCGCCACGTAAGGAATTAATGACAACCCAACCTTCGGCTTCCGTTTCGGCATCTTTCCATTCAAAGACGATTTCGGGACGCTTATTTTCAAATTGTTCGAGCAGTTGTTTCATGTGTTTGGAGCTTCAATTGTTAAAGCCGCAAAAGTAATAAAGTATTTGGTTGAATGAGCGTGTTCGGACATTTATGGAAGGTGTAAAACACCACCGCATACATCTTTTGATGCGCCCGTCACCGAAGCGATACAATTAGGTTCTTTCTCCAGAAACAACACGCCAAGCAAAGCAAAGATCAGAGCTTCTTTAAAGTCAATTAACTGAACATCAGGTAAAATGATCCTGCCTTTGAAGTAGCGTTTTAATCGCTCGATCAGGTAACTGTTTTTGGCGCCTCCTCCGGTTATCATAACCGATTCCAATTGATGGTCGTTCAGTGTTTTTCCAATCTGAATAGCGATATGCTCCACAACTGTTGCCAAATTGTTTTCGATGTCTTTGTCGAATTTCAATAGCGGGTAAAAATCCTGCTCCAACCACTCGGTCCCCAATGATTTAGGCGCTTTTTTTTCGTAGTAGGGTAGGCTATTGAGTAAATCGAGCAGAAAATAATTCAATTCGCCGGTACTTGCTAACAAACCGTCTTTATCGTAAGTAAGATCTTTTGAACGCACAAGTTTATTAAGCGGAAGGTTGCCCGGACAAATATCAAAAGCATGCATCATCCCGTTTTGTTCAAAGGAAATATTGGTGAAACCGCCGATATTAAGAAAAGAGGCAGCATCATTTTTAAACAAACAACGATCACCTATAGGAACCAATGGAGCACCTTGACCACCATAAAGCACATCTTTGGTTCGAAAATCACCAATTGTAGGGATTCCTGTATGAAACGCAATTACCGCCGGATTTCCGATTTGAGTCGTAAATCCTTTTGCCGGTTGGTGATAAACGGTTTGTCCATGCGAGGCAATCGCGTTAATAGCTGATTTATCTATCTGAAACCGTAGGACAAAACCATTGATTATTGTACCGAAGAAAACACCTAAATCATGGTCTAATTGGGCGAGTTGAGAACCAAGTAAATTACCGCTTTCATGGAGTTGATCTAGCAAGGAATCAGGAAATGCGATTGTTTCACTCTGCTCAATGGAATAGGACCATTGGCCATTTTGCTCGCGGTTAAAAGCAGCATAAACAAGATCAACACCATCCAGAGAAGTTCCGGACATTAAACCGATTATTTTGTACGAATCCATAACAGTAGGTTTGATATTAAAATGGTACATTTGCCCATTCAACAAAAATAAAATAAACTGCGATACAGATGAATTTTGAATTGACAGAAGAACAAAAAGCTGTGCGTGATGCTGCTCGCGACTTTGCACAAAATGTTTTGAAACCGGGTGTGATCGATCGCGACCGTGAGCAACGTTTCCCAACCGAAGAAATCAAACAGCTCGGAGAGCTTGGTTTTATGGGAATGATGGTTGATCCTAAATACGGCGGTGGCGGTATGGACACGATGTCGTATGTATTGGCGATGGAAGAAATTTCTAAAGTTGATGCATCAGCTTCGGTTTGTATGTCTGTAAACAACTCTCTTGTTTGTTGGGGATTGGATAAATTCGGAAACGAAGAACAAAAAGAAAAATTCCTTATTCCTTTGGCTACAGGTGAAAAAATCGGTGCATTTTGTTTGTCTGAACCGGAAGCAGGGTCCGATGCAACTTCTCAGCGTACTACCGCTATTGATATGGGCGATTATTATTTGCTAAACGGAACTAAAAATTGGATTACCAACGGTTCAACTGCATCTACCTATATCGTTATCGCACAAACCAACGCTGAACTTGGTCACCGTGGAATCAACGCATTGATCGTTGAGCGTGGTATGGAAGGATTCATTGTAGGAGCGAAAGAAGATAAATTAGGAATTAGAGGAAGTGACACGCACACATTGATGTTCAATGATGTGAAAGTGCCAAAAGCAAATCGCATCGGTGAAGACGGTTTCGGATTTAAATTCGCCATGAAAACACTTTCAGGCGGACGTATCGGAATTGCTTCTCAAGCATTGGGAATAGCAGGCGGTGCTTTTGAATTGTCGACTGCTTATTCGAAAGAGCGTAAAGCTTTTGGAAAAGAGATCTACAAACACCAAGCAATTGCATTTAAATTGGCAGATATGGCTACCGAAATTGAGGCTGCTCGTTTGTTGGTTTACCGTGCTGCTACTGATAAAGATGCAGGTCGTAATTTTGATCAATCTTCTGCAATGGCAAAATTATATGCTTCTAAAGTTGCGATGGAACAAACCATTGAAGCAGTTCAAATTCACGGTGGATACGGATATGTGAAAGAATATCATGTTGAGCGTTTGATGCGTGATGCGAAGATTACGCAAATCTATGAAGGAACATCTGAAGTACAGAAAATCGTGATTTCTCGCGGAGTTTTGGCCGATTAAGATACTAATTGAAATGAAAGTTAGGGGTCGTCAGTCTTATAGGCTGACGACCCTTTTTCTTGAATATTGTTTTGAAAAAAAAACTTTGAGATTTCCGTAATCAGTCTCGGCCTGACGCGGTATTGCGGGATAACTGGGTTTTAACTGCTGTAAAACAATGGTTTAGCTATAGTAAAGGGAGTAGTTTCTCCAGCTGAATCCCTCTCGATCCTTTTAATAAGATCAACAATCCTTCCGGTGGGTTATTTGTGAAATGTTCACTCAAAGGTTCTGTCGATTTCAGAAATATAGCATTCGGATGCAGGTGCTTCCATTTCAGAAATTCTTCTCCTACAAAAAAACCACTTAATCGGTGCTCGATCGTTAGATGTACAATTTCTTCATGCACCATTTCGGCATCGTCTCCCATTTCGCGCATATCACCAAGAATAAAAATCTTCACGTGATTGTCGATCAACGCAAAACTGTCAATGGCCGAACGCATACTAGTCGGATTCGCATTATAACAATCAACAATAAGCGTGTTTTTAGCTGTTTCAGTTACTTGTGACCGATTATTGGAAGGAACGTAGCCTTCGATTGCTTTGGAGCAGTTTTCATGGGTAATTCCAAAGAACAGACCAATGCGAATGGCTGCTAGAAAATTGATGAAGTTATATTGTCCAACCAAGTGGGTTTTTAATTCAGGACTAGTGAAGTCACCAAAGCTCCAAGTCATCTCAACAAACGGACTCAGTCGCAATAATTTTCCGGAAACTTCTCCGGAATCGCCATAAGTAGCCAGTTTTATTCCGTCTGGAATTACCTTTGCTAATGTTTCGTCGTTACTATTCAAAAACAATACTCCATCTTCATGACCTTGATGGATGTAGCGATACAACTCGCTTTTTGTTTGAATAACTCCTTCAAGTGATTTGAACCCTTCTAAATGTGCTCTTCCTACATTGGTGATAATTCCATGCGTCGGTTCTGCTATTTCAGCCAACTCACGAATATCTCCGGGTTTATTGGCTCCCATTTCAATAACTGCTATTTCGTGCTCGGAGTTCAATTGAAGTAGGGTAAGAGGGACTCCAATATGGTTATTGAGATTTCCCTTGGTGTAAAGCACATTGTATTGTGTTTGTAAAACTGCCCCAATTAATTCTTTTGAAGTTGTTTTTCCATTGCTTCCAGTGATACCAATAATTGGAATGTGGAACTGTCTACGGTGGTGCAAGGCCAATTGTTGTAAAGCAAGAAGGGTGTTTTCAACAAGTATCGTTTTTCCTTCAATTGCAAAATCAGCGTTATCGATTACAACACAAAGCGCTCCTTTTGTAATAGCTTCTTCAGCAAATTTATTGCCGTCAAAGTTGTCGCCTTTGAGACAAAAAAACAAACAATTTTTAGAGATGGTGCGTGTATCGGTTTGCACTCCTGAACATTGCAGGAAAAGGGAATAAATCTGATCCATTTTGTGAGCATAAAAAAACCCATCAATTCGTCTGAGACGGATTGATGGGTTCAATCAATTATCAATTCGATTATTTTTTCTTTTGTTTTTTCTTACCGTAGTTCATTCCAACTGGACTTCCCACACGATCCATTGCACATCTGAAACCGATTGTACAAGTAGATTTGTCTTCATCCAAGAATCGACGTGAACCTGCATTCAACCAGTAAGCACGATCTCTCCAAGAACCACCTTTGTATACACGTGATTTATCAGAAATCAACGTAGTAGGCCAAGATGTTCTGTCTTCCGGTTTTACTTGATTACCATCCAATCCGTATGTTTCGAATTCGTTTTGGTACATGATCAAGTTCGGGTCACGAGTTGCTTGGTTAATCGCGTTTTTACGATCGTCATTGTTATAGTAAATCGAACTTTCGATATCACCATCCAAGTAATCGATGTAATCATCACGACGGTAGTTCAAACGACCGATGTTTTCCTCTTCAGTTACATTACGGTATTTTAATTTACCAGGTGTGTTTACAATGAATTCAGCAAAACCTTCACGCAACATGGTGATGATCTCAAATGCATATTCTTCACCGTCTCGACCTGTACGTAACTCATCAGCAAAATACCGTCGAAGATTTCGTCTTGAATCAAAGCAGAAGCTTCAATATCGTATTTGTTGTTTTTATCTTCAATCGCACGATCAAGTACTGCATTGATTCGACCCAACAAAGCCAATTCGATTGAATCTTTTTTGTTTCCGTGAGAAACATAGAAAGGATCCGGAGCATAACCACGTGCAACACGGTTACGAGATTCTACGTTACGAGCCAAACCATTTGGAATAACTGTATCGTTCGGATCATGCTTATCCGCAGAAATACGTTGGTAACGGATACGCTCAAACTCATTCAAGTATTCTTTCATTCCGTGAACGTCGTACAATACTTGACCGTTTTTCAACTCAGTAGAACCTTCGTTGTTCAACAATTTCGTTTGGAATACATTTCCACGGAACGGACGGAACTCATCAAAATCTTCAGATGAAAGCGGACGATAAACATCCATTACCCATTCAGAAACGTTACCGGCCATGTGATAAAGACCGTAATCATTTGGCCAGAAAGACTCAACTGGAGCAGTTACATCAGCACCGTCATTCAATTGACCTGCAACCCCCATGTAGTCACCTCGACCACGAACAAAGTTAGCACGGATAGCACCTTGGAATTCTTCATTGTCCTGACGAACAAAGTGACCATTCCATGGATATTGACGACGCTCTGTAATTACCTCTGTACCTTCAGTAAGGTTACCGATCAAACCGATAGAGGCAAATTCCCATTCAGCTTCTGTTGGGAGACGGTAGCGCGGCATAAGAATACCATCTTCCATGCGCACGATACGTTTTCCTAATTTTTTACCTTCTCTGTTAGAAGGGTCGGTATCGATCAATTTACGACCACCTAATTCTTCTGCTTGCTCATATTGACCAACCATGTAAGCATCTGTGTTGAATGTTTGATCATCTGCTTGATCAACATCCCAACCAAGAACACCTTCACGAATAAGAATGTACTCATTCACACGGTCAGTTCTCCACTTACAATAATCACTGGCTTGCAACCATGATACACCAACTACCGGATAATCGCGGTAAGCCGGGTGACGTAAGTAATAATCGACATATTTTTCATTGAACGCCAACGGACTTCTCCAAGACAATGTGTCAGGAAGTGCGTTTTTGTAAACCATCGGATACGTTGCATCGTATGCTCGGTGAATCCAATAGAGGTATTCCAACCAGTGGAAATTCGTTACTTCCGTTTGGTCCATGTAAAAGGACGAAACAGTAACGCGAGCAGGACGGTTGTTCCAGTCGAACATCACATCTTGCTCTACCATTCCCATGGTGAACGTACCACCTTCAACTAATACCAATCCTGGGCCTGTTTCCTGATCCACGTAAGGAACCTTTTGAAAACCGCCTTGATTTACATTGTTGTAATCCCATCCTGTGGAAGAAGAGGATTCTCTGCTACACGATACGATTGCTAATCCAGCAACCGAAAGCGCAAAAACACTCAAGAGTTTCATATGCTTGGTTTGTTTTTTCATTTTTTTGGGAGACCAAAGTTAATGTTATAAACGGATCACGAACAAAAGGTTACAAAAAAATCTAAAAAGATGGACAAGAAATCGTTCTAAAGGTCTTATTCGGTGGTTTACAGTTGGCGTTGATGCCAAGTGAAACTTCGTGTGAACCTCCTGAAACACCATTGTTTAATCGGGAAACGGTTACGTCGTAACTGTATCCGATTTTAAATGTGCCTGTATTGATACCTATCGCTAGAATAAATGCATCTCTATTTCTGAACCAAGCTCCAGCATTAAACGCCCCGTATTTCACGTACGTACCAATGTTCAATTCCATGAACCCTTGTTGGTACTGGTAAATGATATTTGGCATGATGGAAGTCGTGTTGTTGTACTTGGAACGAGCTCCAACCGGAATCTCAGCACCCATGTGACCAGTCAAACGAATTGGCATCGGGCTGTTACCGATAATAACCGATTCATTCGGACGATTCAAGTGATGTGCAGCGAAACCGAAGAAGAAACGCTTAGAATATCCTACAAAACCTGCAGAAGCATCAAAGAATCCTCTTGAGCCACCGCGTGGTACATCTCCCGTTTGATAAATAAATCCACGTCGCGGGTCGATCATATCGCCGAACGTTAGTTTATCCCAATCAAGAAATTTTTGGTACCATGCAGCGCGAGCGCCGAATAACATTGCAAATTTTCTACTTACTTTTAGGTGATAAGAGTAGACGAGCCCCAACATGGAAGTGTTAATTGTTCCCTGTCCTTGTTGGTCATGTGTTGCCAATACGCCGAATCCTCCCGAAATATTTTTAAAATATTGATCATAGGATGCGCTGTAGGTAACGTAATTTCCTGACAAACGAGGCCATTCGTTACGGTAGTTGAGCGCAAACCTCGGGCACCCATTTGATCCCGCAAACGCTGGGTTCAAATAGAGTGGATTCGCATAAAATTGTGTGAATGTAGGGTCTTGAGCATAGGTAGAGCTCATAGAACACAACATCGCCACAACGGCTAAGATTCTTACATTTTTCATTCGCTTTCGAATATTTTAAATGCGGGTTTATAGCATTGATACGCCAATGTTACGAAAAAAAAAATCATTGGTTACATCAAAATTGCTGAAACACAAAAATAAAAAAACATTACGTACGTTTTGATGAACAAGACGATCACTTTACGAAATTTGTCGCATGAAAAACGAAAGAATGCCTGTTGGTTACAATTTTAACAAAAATATTCAAGTACTGTTATTCCTCTTACTTTGTGGAAATCAGCTTTTTGCTCAAACCTATACAATTGATATTCAGTGGTTGCCGAGTAGAAGCTTTGTGGAAAATGGAGAACAATTGACCGTTCCTGCCATTAAAGACAATGATTATGCCAACGGAGTGCCTTATTTTTCTTGGCAACAAAAAGTAAAAAAAGGAAACTATCAGTTGTCTTTTTCGCAAGTTATTACTGAATCTGCTCAGGCGGTTGATGTACAATTGTTATCTAAAAGAGGAATTACGGCGCCAAATACACCAACTATTGAACTTGTTGTTTCAAAAGCACGCAATGAACGATTTATTGTTGCTTCCGTTTTTCCTTATATTATGGAAAACGGTTCGTTAAAACGAATTGTCGGATTCACTATAGATGCCACGTTGCTTTCTATGGAAAGTAATTCTCAGGAAAAAGATTACGTTGCCAATTCGGTGCTCAATAATGGGGATTGGTACAAAATAAGCGTGCGTGAAGACGGTGTATATAAGATAGATCGAACGTTTTTGAAGAATTGTGGAATTGATGTGGATAATCTAAATCCGCAGCAAATCAATATATATGGTAATGCTTCTGGTAGACTTTCTGAATTAAACAACGCTGCGTTTTTTGACGATTTAACAAAGAATGCGATTCAGGTTGTTGGTGAATCGGATGGTGTGTTCGACGCCGCAGATTATATTTTGTTTTATGGCACAGGACCCAATCGCTGGGATTATTCATCGGTTACCGGTTTTGAACGAAACCAACATATCTATAGTGATATCAATTGTTATTTTATTCATGTTAGTGCGGCCGATCTTCCGTTACGTATTCAGACTATCAGTGAATCTTCGAATGCAGTTACTGATTTTGTGAATTCCTATAACTATAACGAAATCCATGAATTGGAAAACAATAGTCTTGTGAGTGGAGGTCAGCGTTGGTACGGTGAATTGTTTGACGGTGAATTGACACAAGATGTGTTGTTTAATGTTCCTGAAATTTTTATTGGTGCTCCTGTGGTGATTCAATATGCTGTTGCTTCCAATGCAACTTCCGGTGGAAACAGTTTTCGTTTTTCATTAAACGGTAATTTACTTCAATCTCAAAATCTGTCAAGTGGTGGTGGTGATTACGGTCGAAATGAAGGTTCCTTCTCATTTGCGGCTACCAATTCTTCCATTCCGTTTTCGGTGACATTGAATCGTATTAATCCTTCGGTGAAAGGTTACTTGGACTACATTGAATTAACCACTCGCCGTAACTTAACGATGATGGGGAATCAGTTTCAATTTAGAGACGTTGTGAGTGCTGCTCCAGGAAAAACCAGTGAGTTTACTGTTTCTTCTTTTCAAACTACTTCGTCTGTATGGGAGATCACCAACAAGAGGAATCCGGCATTGGTGAGCGGAACTTATTTAAACAATCAGTTTGTATTTCGATTAGATACCGATACAATCCGTGAGTTCATTGCAGTTTCCAATACAGGATATTTGACTCCTTCTTTTGTTGAAACCGTTCCGAATCAGGATTTACATGCGCTTGATCAGGTGGATTATCTGATTGTAACGCACCCGAATTTTGTGGCACAAGCGCAACGATTGGCCAACCTGCACGAACAACAAGGAACTACTACACATGTAGTAACTACCGAACAGATTTACAATGAATATTCTTCCGGTGTTGTCGATGCAACTGCGATTCGTCGATTTGTGAAGATGTTCTACGATCGTGCGAATGGTGATCCGTTGTTGCAACCGAAACATTTATTGCTTTTCGGTGACGGAACATACGATCCGAAAGGACGTGTTGGAAACAACAATTACATGGTGCCCACTTATCAAGTGTTGAATTCAGAAAATCATATCAATGCAATGGTTACGGATGATTATTTCGGGCTTTTGGATGATTCTGAATCGATTCTTGGATCGGATGCTATGGATATCGGTGTGGGAAGATTATTGATTACTACCCAGCAACATGCTGTTGAACAAGTGAACAAAATTGAGCACTACATGCACAATGGATCTACTTTATATAGTCAGGGTGCAAATGAATGTTGCACGGGAAGTGATAATTCTACTTTCGGTGATTGGCGCTTGAATTATTCCATTATTACCGATGATGAAGAGGGTGGTTACTTTGTGAATACGGATGCAGAGCCATTGATCGATGATGTGCAAGCACTTTATCCGGAAATGAATTACGATAAAATTTACAGTGATGCTTATATACAGACAAGTACGGCTGGTGGATTGCGTTATCCCGAAGTGTTTGAAGCCATTACTGATCGCGTTGAACGTGGAAGTTTATTGATCAATTATATCGGTCACGGAGGAGAAGTAGGTGCTGCAGAAGAACGGATTATTACTATTCCACAGATTCAGTCATGGACGAATATTGACAAAATGCCGTTGTTTGTTACCGCCACATGTGAGTTTACGAAATATGACGATCCGAGTCGCGTTTCGGCCGGTGAATGGGTTTCGTTGAATCCAAGTGGTGGGGCAATCGCCTTGATGACGACAACGCGTTCTGTATTTTTCGGTGTTAATTCAACTACTGTAAAACGTCTGTATGAAAATGCTTTCGACCGTGATAGTAACTTTGATCCACTCACTTTCGGTGAAATCATGCGACGAACAAAAAACACTTCTGGTTCCAGTGACAATCGAAGAAGTTTTACTTTAATCGGTGATCCGGCACTTAAAATTGCCCTACCGAAATGGCGTATTGTAACCGATAGTATCAATCACAAAGATCCTACACTTTCCATTGATACGGTTCGTGCTTTGAGTAAAATGAATGTAAAAGGACACATCGAAGATTTTAACGGAAATGTGCTTTCAAGTTTTAACGGAGTGCTTTCACCAACTATTTACGATAAAGAAAAGCTCAATCAAACATTGCAGAATGATCCTACTTCACCACTGGTGAATTTTTACACCCAGAAAAATGCATTGTACAAAGGAAAAGCTTCGGTTGTAAACGGTTATTTCACGTTCGACTGCATCGTGCCAAAAGATATTGATTACGAATTCGGTTTCGGAAAGATCAGTTATTATGGAAAAGGGTCCCCTGAAACTGATGCCGACGGTTATGATACAAACTTGGTTGTTGGTGGAATAGATACAAATGCCGTGGCCGATGTTCAAGGTCCCGAAATCAATTTATTCCTTAACAACGACCAATTTGTCAGTGGTGGAATTTCAAGTCAGGATCCGTTGTTAGTGGTAGATTGTTTTGATGAAAACGGGATCAATACTGTTGGAAACGGAGTAGGGCATGATTTGATTGCTATTCTGGATGGAAATACAGCAGATCCGATCGTGTTGAATAATTATTACGCAGGTAAATTGGATTCGTATCAATCCGGACAGATTCAATACACCCTTAAAGGATTGTCGGTTGGGAAACATACGTTAGAAGTGAAAATTTGGGATGTCAACAACAATTCTTCTGTCGCTTCTATTGAATTTACGGTGGTGGCCGACGAAAGTGTTCAGTTGGATCATGTTTTGAACTATCCGAATCCGTTTACCACCAAAACAACATTCTTCTTTGAGCACAATCAATCATGCTCGTCTTTGGAAACTCAAATTCGCATTTATACCGTTTCCGGTCGATTGGTAAAAACTATTAACAAACAAGTCGCAACCACCGGTTTCCGTGCGGAAGGTATTGATTGGGACGGTACGGATGATTTCGGTGATCAATTGGCAAAGGGAGTATATGTGTACAGATTGTCGGTAGAATTACCGGATGGTGGGAAAGCCGAAAAATTAGAAAAATTGGTGCTTTTAAAATAACCTTTATCAACAAGCACAAGAAAAATGTATTTTTGCCGTTTAGCAATAAAGAACTTTTAAATAATGCTACATAAAATTTTATTACTCGTTGCAATTTCGTTTAGTTTTCACGTTTTCAGTCAAGGTGGATTGTCTAGTGATAAGCTCAATGCTTTGCAGATGAATACGATAACCACATCAATGCCTTTTTTATCCATTGTGCCTGAGTCGCGTGGTGGAGGAATGGGAGATGCAGGTACGGCATTAAGCGCCAATTCTACTTCCATTTTTTGGAACACGGCGATGTTGAATTTTTCAGATGACGATGCTGAAGTAAGTGTAAGTTATACTCCTTGGTTACGAAAATTGACCAATGATATTCATCTTTCTTATGTTTCGGGATACAAACGTTTGGGAGATCGCCAGGCAATTGCTGCTTCATTGCGTTATTTTAGTTTAGGTGAAATCACTTTTACGAATGCGGATGCGAGTGTGATTCGTAACGATAAACCGAGTGAGTTTGAAATAGCTGTCGGTTATGCGTTTAAACTTTCAGATAGAAACAGTATCGGGATCAATGGGAAATTCGCTTATTCCAACCTTACTGGTGGATTGGTAGTTGCAGGAGCACAAACCAAGGCCGGTGTAGCTGGAATTGCTGATATTTCTTACGCATACAGAAATCAAGATATAAGATGGTTCGGATACAAAGGTGTGATTGCTTTTGGTACTACCATCAACAACATCGGTAATAAGATTGCCTATTCTGAAAATGCAGTGCGTGATTTCTTGCCGATGAATCTTAAAATTGGATCGGCCTATACCGCTGAGTTGGATAAATACAACAAGTTGACTTATTCATTGGAATTCCAAAAATTGTTGGTGCCTACACCACCGGTTATGCAATTGAATACTTCCACTAGTGAATACGAATTGATTTCCGGTAAAAACAATGATGTCGGTGTAATCGCCGGGTTGGTTCAATCGTTTTATGATGCGCCTGGGCGTGTTCAAGAAGACGCGAACGGAAATTACATTCAAAATTCTGACGGTTCTTATGCCGTTGTGAAAGGCACTCGTTTCAAAGAAGAGTTAACAGAGATCAACATTGCAACCGGTTTGGAATATTGGTATAATAACGTGTTTGCTTTGCGTGGTGGTTTCTTTTATGAAAACAAAAACAAAGGAGATCGTAAGTTCTTTACTGCTGGTATTGCCATTCAGTACAATATTTTCGGATTGGATATTTCTTACCTAGCTGCATTGAAACGCGATAATCCTTTGGCAAATACCTTGCGCTTTACTTTGCGTTTCAAATTGGGGCAAAAAGTTTCCAAAGAATCAGAAAAACCTGAATAATCTTGGATATTCGAATCGGATTCGGTGTTGATGTACATCGATTGGAAGAAGGTCGACAATTTGTGGTAGGTGGTGTTGTTTTGCCCTCTACTTTCGGAGCTGTAGGTCATTCTGATGCAGATGTATTACTACACGCAATTTGTGACGGATTGCTCGGAGCACTTAATCTCCGCGATATCGGTTACCATTTTTCAGATACGGATCCTCAGTACAAAGGAATCGATTCTACTATTTTATTGGAAAATGTGATGAAATTGGTCACCGAAAAGGGATACCACATTTCCAACATTGATTGCACAGTGATTTTAGAAAAACCGAAGGTTAATCCGCATATTCCTGAAATGCAAACAATCATAGCTCGTATCCTTCAGGTAGATGAGGATCGAGTTTCCATCAAAGCAACTACCCATGAAAAAGTGGATTCGTTTGGGGAAGGAAAGGCTGTGAAAGCATATGCGGTTTGTCTGTTAATGAAGCCGTAGATCATTTCCGGAATACCTGTTTTATCCGTTTCTAACCGTTAGAAACACTTATTGCCTTGCCATTACTGAGTTGTAAGTCAAGATTAATGTAAAATGACCACCAATTTTCACTGACTCAATACCGAATCCAACTTAAACAAGGTCGACGTAAATAAATCTCCCAACATATAACGTCATACAGATGTTTCTGAGATCTCCCGGCTCCATCGTTTAAATATGAATGGTGAAATCGGACTTCGTTTTCGGTCAATTGTTATTTCCACCCGCTTGTTTTCCACAAACCGGTAATGAAAACTGAAAACTCCATAGGAAGTAACACCATAATTTTGTCCGACATCTGTGACATAGTTAAACCTAAATCCAAGACATTCTAAGGCCAGTTTATCAATCAGGCAACTGTTTTTTTCTTCACCCATAATGCCTTCAAGGATAATGATGTTTTTCGCTAAGACTTTCATGGTTTCGGAAGCAATGGTTTTGACCGATTTGCGTACCTCGCTGTGGTAGTAGTTTTTACATTTAATATCGCAGAATCGCTTGTCAGATCGTCCGATTAGTTGTTTGTTGCAGATCACACATTGTCGGTGTGAAAAATCATTTTTTTGACACATAACTTGTTGTTTTCCTATTTAAGTTAGTGAAAAAGATGATTTTGATTGTAGAGTGATGCTGTTTTTTTCATTTAGAAGTGTCTAAGAATGATTCCAGTATGGAGGCGAAATAAAAGTTTCTAACCGTTAGAAACACTTATCCCTTTGTTATTACTGGTTTTCTGAAATAAGAAGAGTTCTCAATGGTTCAAATAAATCGATTATGAATAGACCGTTTCTCCGGAATCTCTTTCCTCGAAAAACCCCTTCTGAATTTAGTGCTGAAGCTTATCTGTTTCTAACCGTTAGAAACCGCTTTACTCCTGAAAACAAAGCGTTTCAGCAAAATATAATTTATTGAACCAATCAAATTTCAACTTGTACGATTGCCCTGTCGGGGGATTCATTATTTTTGTGGACAAGAACAATTGCATGAAAGTTAATCCAGCATACAGATCAAAAGAAGCGTTGGTTGCGCTTTACAACAAACCATTATTAGAGTTGGTTTTTGAAGCAGCTACCATTCATCGTCAGTTTCACAATCCGCGCGAAGTGCAGATGTCTTCTTTATTGAGCATCAAAACAGGTGGTTGTCCCGAAGATTGTGGTTATTGTCCGCAAGCGGCACGTTATCATACCGACGTTGAGGCTCATAAACTGTTGTCGGTTGAATCGGTAATTGAACAAGCTACCAATGCGAAAGCAAACGGTTCATCTCGCTTGTGTATGGGGGCAGCTTGGCGCGAAGTACGTAATAACCGCGATTTTGATACGGTTATTGAAATGGTACAAGCTGTCAATAATCTCGATATGGAAGTGTGTGCAACACTGGGTATGATGGATGCTGATCAAGCTGTTCGTTTGAAAAACGCAGGTTTGTTCGCTTATAACCACAACTTGGACACGTCTAAAGAATTTTACGACGATGTGATTTCAACACGTGAATATGAAGATCGCTTGAATACGATTGAAAATGCACGTAAAGCAGGAATTACGGTTTGTTCCGGAGGAATTATCGGAATGGGTGAAGCCATTGAAGATCGCATGGGCTTGTTGATGAGTTACATGGAAATGGAAACGCCACCTAATTCCATTCCGATCAATGCACTGGTTGCAGTAGAAGGTACGCCTTTGGAAAACCAAAAGCCGATTGAACAATGGGAAATGATCCGCATGGTGGCTACTACACGTATTGCTTTTCCTGAGTCGGTGGTGCGTTTATCGGCCGGTAGAACAAAAATGACAATGGAAGGTCAGGCGCTTTGTTTCATGGCTGGTGCTGGTTCGATCTTTGCAGGCGATAAATTATTGACGACTCCGAATCCGGAATTCAACGAGGATAAAGAAATGTTCGAAATTTTGGGCTTGATCCCAAAAGAGGCGTTTACCGAGGGTGAAAAACCGGTGACAAAAGCCGATCCGATTATCGAAGCACGTAAGGCTAAAGAAGCACAACGTGCAGCAGAATTGGCTGCAGCTAAAAAAGATCCGAATTTTACACCGCGAAAAGTGGTTGTTCAGGAATAACCTGAATCATGGAAGCGCGGTTTCTAACGAAATTACAAGAACGAAAAGATAAAGGGAGTTTACGCTCCCTTTCGTTGTTTGAAGGGATGATCGATTTTTGTTCGAACGATTATCTTGGTATATCTAAAACAGAAAGTCAACCGGTTGTTTACTCAGGAAGCACGGGTTCTAGGCTCATTTCAGGTAATTCAACTCAAGCGGAAGAGACGGAACGTTTTCTGGCATCTTTTTTTGAATCGGAAGCTGCGTTGGTTTTCAATTCAGGATACGATGCGAATGTAGGATTGTTTTCTTCGGTTCCTCAAAAAGGCGATACGGTGTTGTACGACGAGTTGATTCATGCTTCGGTGCGTGATGGTATTCGTTTAAGTCATGCCAAAGCATTTTCATTTCGCCACAATGATCTTGTTGATTTAGAAAAGAAATTTAATCAAGCTGAAGGAAGTGTTTTCGTAGCTGTTGAATCGTTGTATTCCATGGATGGTGATCAGGCTCCTTTAGCAGAACTCGTTACTTGGTGTGAACAGAAGGGCGCCTACTTAATTGTGGACGAAGCGCACGCAGGTGGTGTTTACGGAGACAGTGGTAAAGGGCTGTTACATGAGCTAGGATTGCATCAACGCTGTTTTGCTCGTCTCTATACATTTGGAAAAGCATTCGGCACGCATGGGGCTGTTATTTGCGGTAGTGAGCAATTAAAGGAATATCTCTACAATTTTGCACGATCGTTTATTTATTCGACTGCACTTCCGCCGAATCAATACGTGC
>Ga0302296_1000972_pt1 | contig 21980 bp, 16 predicted proteins | sample III_Fen_N3_1_FD_194546 | JGI IMG/M metagenome (GOLD analysis project Ga0302296, IMG submission 194546) | Peat permafrost microbial communities from Stordalen Mire near Abisko, Sweden - III_Fen_N3_1 | ecosystem: Environmental > Terrestrial > Soil > Wetlands > Permafrost | place: Sweden: Abisko...
ACCGTGTCAGAAGCAAATACTTTAGCGCTATTTTCTTTCAAAACGGTTTCCAAAAAATTGAAACGACGTTTAATTAAATCGAGTAAAGTATATAAGTTTTTTGTTTGTTGAAAGTCACTGATGGTTAATTTTTTCAGCTTGTTAATTGATACATTTGCACTATCAATTGCCTTATAATATGATTTAATAAAAATTGAATCTTTCGTTATTATATATCCCCGTTGGCTGGATTCAGCTTCCCTGGCATAGGAATTTAATTTGTCCAATTCACTATTCACTTCATACGAACGAAGTACCAGTTTACCGGAATCATTAAGCGATCGAATTTGATTATATGAAACACTCGCTGCAAAAAAAAGGGCGAATATTGCAACAACCAAAATGATTTTCAATAATAGGGAAGAGAGGATATAAGATCGAATCTTCATACATTAGACTCATTAATACTGAACAAAAAATTTTCTCTTTTTAATCCCAACGTGTGGTATTGCCAGTTCCGATTTATAACCTGGACCAAAGTAGCTTTCAATTTCGAAAAATCATTTGGTTTTTTAATATAGATATTGGCCCCATAAACAAAAGCGTCTTCAATATCTTTTTCTGAGCCGGAAGTAGAATAAATCACTATGGTAAGATCTCTTAAACAATCGTTACCTCTGATTTCTTTTAAACATTCCATTCCGCTTTTAATGGGCATATTAAGATCAAGAAATACCACATGTGGAAGTTTAATATCAGGTTGATTAAGATAGTTCATCAATTGCAAACCATCATTTACGAAAGATACATTGGTCATTATCTTAATTTCTTCCATCGCATCTTTAAAAAACAGGCGGTCATCTGCATCGTCATCAGCAAGAAGTATATGAAGTACATTATCTTCCATATGATTTATTTTAGATATTGTTTAAGACAAAACCAGATTTTTCCTTTTCTGAATAATTCGTTGAAATTGTGTTGGAGTTAATCCGGTTGTTTTTTTAAACTGTGATGATAAATGTGCAGTACTACTATAATTCAATTTCCAGGCAACCTCCGTAAGTGACATGTTTTCTTCAATTATTAGTTGTTTTGCTCGTTCGATTCTTTGGAGGATTATGAAGTTTTCGAGATGAGTGTAAGTTATTTCTGAAAATAATCTCGAAATATAACCGTAGTTAAGATTCATTTTTTCAGCTATGTATGCAGATATTTTCGATTCAGGAAGTTTGTCTTCCTTGAATACCAATTCTATGATCACTTCCTTAATTTTCTGAACAATAGAATTTTTTGGGTCATCTATTAATTCAATCCCGTATTTACCAATTGATAATTCCAATTCTTTATATTGCTCAGGGGTAAATGTACCATTGACCATTATCTCGCCCAAACCAGTTTCCTGATATGGAATGCCTAAAAGATCCAATTGCTCCTTAAGAATAACTTTGCACGCAATATTGATATCATATTTTATTTGCAGCTTCATGTCAATCCTTTTATATGGATACAATTAGTAGATGTAATTTGTTTAAGCAGATTAAAAAAGTTCTTCCTAAAAGATATTAAACCCATTATTTTATTACGACATTATTTCATTCTTATTACTTAAATATCAGGAAATAAAACTTTAAACTGTTAAATGTGTTAATGAAGACTGAATTAAAAGCAAGCTTTGTTGACTGAGGAATATAATTCAGCTATTTTTGCAAATTGTCAAATTTTGAAAAATAGACTATGAGATTTCAGCGATTAACCCGGTTCTTTCCAATGCTAAAAGTAATATCGTTTATGTTCGTTCTTCCATTGGCTGCGTGTTCACAAACTGCAAGTCAGTTACCTGATTCATTGGGAACCCATTTGTTTACTCCGGTTGAACTGCCATCAAAGCTCACTTTTGCGGGTGAAAAAGTACCAATGGAGTATTTCGATGTGCGTGAAAACCTTGACCGTGAATTACTGTCAACCGTTTATTTTCATTCACAGACGATCCGTTACATCAAGAATGCACCACGGTATTTTGCTATGATCGAACCCATCTTAAAGACGAATGGAATACCCGAAGATTTTAAATATCTGTGTGTTGCCGAGAGTGGTTTTGATACAAGAGCTTTATCGCCGGCAAAAGCAGCAGGTATGTGGCAATTGCTTGAATCAGTGGCCAAAGAGAACAGCATGGTTGTAAACGATGAAGTGGACGAACGCTATAATATTGAAAAGTCGACTGAAGTGGCTTGTAAGATATTTAAATCGGCTTACCAGAAATATGGAAGCTGGTCATTGGTGGCTGCTTCTTATAATGGAGGACGGACCTTTGTCGACCGTCAGATTGCAACCCAGAAAACAAGAAGTTACTATGATTTACTTTTTGGAGAAGAAACAACCCGTTATGTGTTCCGTATTTTGGCAATCAAAATGGTGATGGAAGATCCGAAGGAATATGGCTTTAAAGTTGCGAAAAAAGAGTTTTACCCCATTATTGAGACCAATCTGGTGGAAGTAAATGGTCCGGTGGCTGATCTTGCAGATTATGCTATTGGGAAAGGAATTTCCTATAAAACGCTGAAGATGTTTAATCCCTGGCTCAGGGAAACCTATCTGAAAAACCCAACCAAAAAGAAGTATATTCTAAAAATACCCGAGAAGGATTTCAGGACAAGATAATATTCAAAGAGGAATAAGAAATAAGGAAAAGGGAAATAAAGTCTTGAACACGATTAAAGGATTTCAGGATGATCAAGATTAAAAATGCACGAGATGTTAATAATCGTGTAAATCAAATAATCCATTAATCGTGTTCAAGACTTCCTGAATATAAAAGATAAAAATGCAAAAAACAGAGAACATACATACCCCTGAGGATCTGGATGATGATGGCGGCATGATTGTGGTTCACGGAGCACGTGTCCATAACCTGCAAAACGTGAATGTTGAGATTCCCCGCAATAAACTGACTGTAATTACTGGTTTAAGTGGCAGCGGCAAATCGTCGCTGGCTTTTGATACCATTTATGCAGAAGGTCAACGCCGATATGTTGAAACTTTTTCAGCCTATGCACGCTCCTTTTTGGGCAATATGGAGAGACCCGATGTTGATCTGATAACAGGACTGAGCCCGGTAATTGCCATTGAACAGAAGACTACCAATAAGAATCCACGGTCAACAGTAGGAACGGTTACCGAGATATATGATTTTCTGAGGCTTTTGTATGCAAGGGCAGGAGAGGCATTTTCGTACAATACCGGTGAGAAGATGGTCAAATATACCGACGATCAAATATTAAGCCTCATTAAAACTAATTTCTCGGGAAAGAAGATTTTGATTCTGGCACCTGTCGTGAAAGGACGTAAGGGGCATTACCGCGAGCTGTTTGAGCAAATCCTGAAGAAAGGGTTCCTGAATGCACGAATAGATGGAGAAGTAACTGAATTAAAAGCTGCCATGCGTCTTGACCGTTACAAAAATCACTTCATTGAGATTGTCATCGACCGTTTGCTGGTGGATGAAGCCAGCGACAAGCGACTACACGATTCGCTCCAGATTGCCATGAAAAACGGCCATGGAATCAGCATGATTCTTGATCACGAAACGCAGGAGGCCAAGTATTACAGCCGGCAGCTCATGTGTCCGACAACCGGGATTTCCTACAACGAACCAGCGCCTCATAATTTCTCATTTAACTCTCCGCAGGGAGCCTGTCCCAAATGTAACGGTCTGGGTACGATCAGCGAGATAGACCTGGAGAAGATTATCCCGGATAATACAAAGAATATTCAGAATGGCGGGATTGCGCCGCTTGGTCCTCATAAAAATACACTGGTCTTCTGGCAAATAGAAGCACTGGGCGACATGTATGGCTTTAACCTTAAAACGCCCATGAAGGATATTCCTGAAGATGGATTGAATGCCATTCTTTTCGGAACCAACGAACGAATTCAATTAAAGAACTCACCGCTTGGAGTCTCCATGAATTACATGATGACCTATGAGGGGGTGATTAAATACATTGATGCCCAAAAGGACGACAATCCATCGCAGAAGGCTCAGAAATGGGCCAACCAGTTTGTTCGGGAATCGCCTTGCCCTGAATGCAACGGTCAGCGTCTGAAGAAAGAATCGCTCTATTTCAGGATCGACAATAAGAATATTTCTGAACTGGCTCATCTGGATATTTCGGAACTCAGTCTGTGGCTTAACGGCATTGAAGACCGCCTTACGGATCGTCAGAAAAAGATTGCAGTGGAAGTGATCAAGGAAATCCGCGACAGGATTCGTTTTCTGGAGGATGTCGGTTTAAATTACCTGTCACTTGACCGTACCTCGAGAACTTTATCGGGAGGAGAAAGTCAGCGTATTCGTCTGGCTACACAAATTGGCTCACAACTGGTGAATGTATTGTATATCCTCGATGAACCAAGCATCGGATTACATCACCGGGATAATCTAAGATTGATCCATTCACTCGAACAGTTGCGCGATACAGGCAATTCGGTGATAGTGGTTGAGCACGACAAGGATATGATGATGAATGCAGATTATGTGATCGACATGGGGCCTCTGGCAGGGAAGCATGGTGGTCATGTGGTGGCGGCAGGCACTCCTGAACAGATTCTTACAGCCGGAACGCTTACATCCAAATATCTATTAGGGGAAGCCCAGATCCCGATGCCGATGAAGCGCAGAAAAGGAAACGGGAATGTACTTTCGCTCAAAGGTTGTACCGGCAATAATCTGAAGAATATATCGGTTGATCTGCCTCTTGGGCAGCTCATCTGTATTACCGGAGTCTCTGGAAGCGGCAAATCTACATTGATCAATGCCACCTTACAGCCGATCTTAAGTCAATTCTTCTACGGGTCGGTTAAAGATCCGCTGACTTATACCGAGATAATTGGATTGAATCACATTGATAAAGTGGTTCAGGTAGATCAGTCACCCATTGGACGTACTCCCCGCAGCAATCCAGTTACCTATACCGGTGTATTTTCGGATGTCAGAAACCTGTTTGCACAATTGCCGGAATCCAAAATCAGGGCTTATGGTCCTGGCCGCTTCTCATTCAATGTGAAAGGTGGACGTTGCGAAGATTGCCAGGGTGGTGGTATGAAGCAGATAGAGATGAATTTCCTTCCCGATGTTTATGTCCATTGCGACACCTGTAACGGCAGACGGTATAACAGGGAAACACTTGAAGTACGGTATAAAGGGAAATCAATAGGCGATGTGCTGGATATGACCATCAATCAGGGCGTTGAATTTTTCGAACATATTCCATCGATTGCCCATAAACTAAAAACCATTCAGGATGTGGGACTGGGATATATTACCCTGGGACAATCATCCACAACACTATCAGGTGGAGAATCGCAAAGGGTTAAACTGGCAACCGAGCTGGCCAAGAAAGATACAGGGAAAACCATGTATATCCTGGATGAACCGACAACAGGACTTCATTTTGAAGACATACGGGTATTGTTAGAGGTTCTGAACAAGCTGGTTGACCGGGGTAATACAGTGATTGTCATTGAGCATAATATGGATGTAATTAAGGTCGCCGATCATATTATTGACATTGGTCCCGAGGGAGGGAAAGAGGGTGGAAGAGTGGTTTGCCTTGGTACCCCTGAACAAGTCATCCAAAACGAAGAATCATTTACAGCAATATACCTGAAACAGGAAATTGAAAATTCAGCAAAAAACAATTAAGATGACCACATTCGATATTTATTGCGTCAATACAGGCACTAAAAGGACATACCCTATCGGAGTCACTTTAATGGATATCAAGGATGATTTTGACATCAAACTGAAAAATCCGATCATTGGGGCCCTGGTGAATAACAAGGTGAAAGAACTCTCATTTGTGGTTGTAAAGAACAAAAAAGTAGAGTTCATTGATTATTCCAATCCCGATGGTGTTCGTATGTATGTCCGTTCACTTATTTTTGTGCTGTATGCTGCTGTAAAGGAAATCATGCCTGAGATCAAGCTAAAGATGATGCATGGCATTTCCCGCGGGTATTACTGCGAACTGTCGGGTTTGGACCGACCGATTTTGGAATCAGATATTCTTGCCATTAAAAGTGAGATGGAGCATCTTGTTTTGAGGGATATTTCATTCGAAAAGATAGGTATGCCGAATGAAGAAGCAGTAGAAATATGCCGGAATCAGAATCTGCTGTATAAGGCCAAGCTCTTTCAACAACAGGGAAATTTGTTTTCATACCTGTATTTTATGGGTGACAAGGCAAACTATTTCTTTGGGGACATGGTTCCTTCAACAGGATACCTGAAGGTTTTCGATCTGGTTCCTTATTATGACGGAATGTTGCTGCGAATTCCAAAGCCTGATAATTTTAACGAAGTTCAACCTTATTCGAGACATGACAAGTTGTTTGGAATCTTTCAGGAGCATAAAGACTGGGCGGAGATTCTGGATGTGCCGAATGTGGCCAACCTGAATGAATTTGCTTTGAACGGACAGAGCGGCGATATTATTAAAATATCGGAAGCATTGCAGGAGAAGAAAATTGCTGAAATAGCCAATATGATCCGCGACCGCGATGACAAGGTTAAAATTGTTTTAATTGCTGGACCATCAGCTTCAGGAAAAACTACTTTCAGCAAACGGCTTATGGTACAATTGGCTGTCAATGGTCTGAAAACTACCATGATTTCGTTGGACGATTACTTTGTTGACCGTGAAAAAACCCCTTTGGATGAGAATGGAGAATTGGATTTTGAAGATATCAAGGCGATTGATGTTGAGTATTTTAATCAGCAGTTGTTGCAACTTTTCAATGGTGAGACTATTGAATTGCCTAAATTCAGTTTTAGCCTGGGACAGCGAATTCCTTCGGGGATAAATCTGCAGCTGGCTTCAGGTAATATATTGATTGTGGAAGGAATACATGGGATGAATCCAAACCTGATTCCACATATCAATGGGGAAAATACCTTTAAAATATTCCTTTCTGCCCTTACCCAGATTTCGATTGACGATCATAACCATATTTCGACTACCGACAATCGCATGATCCGAAGGATGATACGCGACAGCCGGTACCGTAATTATTCGGCCGCTGATACCATTCGTCGCTGGCCTAGTGTTCGGATCGGAGAGGACAAGAATATATTCCCTTACCAGGAAAATGCGGATGTCATGTTTAATTCAGCCATGGTTTACGAACTTGCTGTATTGAAGAAATATGCCGATCTTCTTCTTCAAACAGTCACCGAAAGCATGCCTGAATACAGTGAAAGCAACCGTTTGCTGAAGTTTTTATCCTATTTCAAGGCTATCGACGATCTGGAGATTCCACCCACATCGGTCATTCGTGAGTTTTTGGGTGGAAGTAGTTTTATCTATTGAACGGAACAATACCCATTTTCGAAATTACCATCTAACTTATTTAATATGTCTTTTTGACTGCGTCAATGTTTGATAGAAAAATTTGATGTAAAAAAAACTCAATCTTATTTGGAATCAATCAAAATAGGTGCTATGTTTGCGTATAAGATAAAAGAGTCTTAATTCTTAATACTTATATAAACATGGCCTTCGAATTACAAAAGTTACCGTACGCATACGATGCACTGGAACCCTATATTGATGCACAGACGATGGAAATCCATCATGATAAGCATCATGCCGCATACACCAACAATCTGAATGCTGCCATTACAGGTACTTCAGTTGAAGGACAAAGCATTGAAAACATATTGGCTAAAATATCGGCTCAACCAGTGGCTATTCGCAATAATGGAGGTGGTTTTTATAACCATAACTTATTTTGGGAACTGATGACACCTGGTGGAGCAAAGAGTCCCGGGGGTAATTTACTAAAAAGTATAAATTCCACTTTTGGGTCCTATCAAAATTTTAAAGAAGCTTTTACAAAAGCAGCACTCACCAGGTTTGGGTCTGGTTGGGCTTGGCTGGTAAAGCAGGGTGATAGTTTGGTGATTTCATCCACACCTAATCAGGATAACCCGTTAATGGACCTGGCCGATATTAAGGGAACACCGGTACTTGCAGTAGATGTGTGGGAACACGCATATTACCTAAAGTATCAAAACCGGCGACCCGATTATGTCGATGCCTTTTTCAACGTGGTCAATTGGGATGAGGTTGCCAAACGGTTTAAAGGTTAGTTGATTTTTGGTTTTTTTCCGCCCGGAACAGAGGTTCCGGGCGGTTTTGGTTATATAGTGTTTATTGTTTGTATTTTGAATTGCAATAATACTCTTTTTGAATCATATTATTCTTCTAATAAAAGGTCAATTTAGTTATCCAATTTATCATTTTTATCTTATTGTCAGGTTTTGAATTATCCTTATTCAGAATCAATATAAATTACTTTTGAAATGCCGAATTGCCAAACCTTTTGATTCAAATTACTGTTATCTTAATCAAAAATCAAACAATCATTGTTTAACCTAAAAGATATCAAAATGAGCTTTACATTACCCGCATTACCCTATGCCATTGATGCACTGGAACCATTTATCAGTGCCCGAACATTGGAGTTTCATCATGGCAAGCATCATCAGGCCTATGTCACTAATCTGAATAACCTGATTGTTGGAAATGAATTCGAACATGACGATCTTGAAACTATTATTAAGAAAGCAGAGGGTGGTATTTTCAATAACGGAGCCCAGGTTTTTAACCATACCTTTTACTTCGAACAATTCTCGGCAACTCCGGCAACTGAACCTGCCGGTAAATTAAAATCAGACATTAATAGCACCTTTGGTTCGTTGGATGCTTTTAAGGAAGCATTTAACAAGGCAGCAGCCACCCTTTTCGGGTCAGGTTGGGCATGGTTGGTTAAAGATGCTGCAGGGAAACTGAGCATTGTGCAAACAAGCAATGCAGGCTGTCCTGTTCGTGAAGGTTTGACACCTCTTTTAACCTGTGATGTTTGGGAGCATGCATACTATCTTGATAAACAGAATCTTCGTCCCGCTTACATTGCCGACTTCTGGAAGATAATGAACTGGAAAGTAGTTGAGGGAAGATTTTAATTCCTGATGTTTTTTATTTGATTATCTTGCATCGTATTATTATAAATAAGAAGATATGCCTATAGAAAAAGTAATGGCAGTTTTATCTGCCTCTCCTAAACCATTGAAGGCAGGAGAAATTGCAGAACTTTCAGGATTGGATAAAAAGTTGGTTGAGAAAGCCATGAATACCCTCAAAGTTGAAGGGAAAATTGTTTCTCCGGTACGCTGTTGCTGGGAAGTGAAGAAATAGTCCTGATAAAAGATTTTAAAAGGCCGCTGGTTCATAGGAACCAGCGGCCTTTTTTTAATCAAAATGGTTATGAAATAATGCTCATTTTATAAAATCAAAAGGCACGGAGATCAGAGAAAACCCCTCAAACAGTCCAGAACAATTTATGTCTAACCATTCTGTTTTGCCAGAAAATTCTTAAATTTTGACTTCAAATGTGCTCAAGCCAAAGTCAGACCAACCAAATCAGAAATGAGCTCCCTAAAACCGGGCACCAAATCATTCTCTATTAAGACTTAATACATGAAAGCATTGAACCTGCTTTTGAGCAATAAGGAAGGGTACCGAGAAGGGATTGAGTCGTCTTTGCTTCGGATAAATTGATCTATGATTGATCTGCAACTGTACTAAGATTGAGATTTTAGTACAGCTATAAAGCAGTCATAGTACAGATATACCGAAGGAAACCCCTCCCGATCCCCTTCCGAACCCCTCTCAATCTCTATGCAAATCAGGTCTGGCTCACGTTGGTATTTCTATCGCCAGTTACCATATTGAATTGCTTTATTGTAAATTATCATGAAGAAAGCACCTGTTTTAGCATGACACTTCATGTAATAATGCAAATTATTCTTTTTTTTGAAAAGTGATTTCTGCTGCCCGGTGATGGTCCAAAACGTTTAATTCACTAACTTTACCAAACGAACCAACCAAATCTTTTCCAAATGAAAACCATTAAAATACTTGTCATATTTCTTGTTCTTTTTTCGCCATTATACACTATTGCCCAGAAGATCACGGTTAGCGGAAACAAGTTCCTGGTTGACGGGAAGGAAATTTTTATGAACGGTGCAAATACCCCCTGGAACAATTGGAACGATTTCGGGGGAAGTTATGTAAGCACGTTCTGGGATTCAGAGTTTCAACGGATCAAAAATGCAGGTGGTAACTCTACCCGTATTTGGATAACCTGTAATGGGGTAGTAGGAGTGAATATCTCGGATGACGGAACGGTAACTGGCGCCACCCCTGCCTTTTGGTCAAATCTGGATGATATGTTTCGGCTTGCCCAAAGGAATAAGATTTATATTAAAGCCACACTTATTTCATTTGATCATTTCAAGAACAGCAATGCGAAATACATGGCCTGGCGGAAAATGGTACTTAACGATGATAAAGTAAGCTCATTTGTTGATAATTATGCCGTTCCATTTGTCAACCGATATAAGAGCAATCCTTACTTATGGGCTATTGATGTGTGCAATGAAATTGAATGGGTCAATCAGGATGCTGCTGATGGACAAATAGCCTGGACCCGGCTTGAGTATTTTGTGGCAAGGGTCGCATCGGCAGTACACGAAAACAGTCAGGTATTGGTAACTCTTGGAAGTGCAGCGGTGAAATGGAACTGCGATAAGTATGAAGGAAACTACTGGAGTGATGCGAGGTTAAAGGCTCAGTACAATAAGGATAATGCGAAGCTTGATTTTTATTCCATTCATTATTATGGATGGAACGTAAAATGGTTTGGAAATTTTGCAGTAGATAAATCTCCCGCTGATTATGGCCTCAATGACAGGCCATGTGTGATTGGCGAATGTCCGGCCAAAGGAGTTTTCAATGATGGAGCCACTCCAACGCTGGTGGTACTTCCAACCGACATGTTTCTGGCGACCTGGAACAAAGGATGGAAAGGATTGATGCCATGGACTTCGAATGGTTCGGATGCAAATGGTAACCTGAGTGACTTTGCAGCAGGTTTGCTTAAATTCCAGAAAGCTCATCCTGAATTGGTTGATCCTGCCAGCATAACAGGTATGAATCAGGAAATTAACGGAAATCCAGGTCATTCAATCTTTGAAAATATATATCCAAATCCATCCGGCACAGGGGAATTCAAAGTCGTGCTGACTGATTGGCGGGATGTTACCCTTCGGCTTACGGATAACAGGGGAATTATTGTATTTAACAAGAAAGCAGGAAGATCCGAAACAGATATCTCTTCAAACAATTTGCCCAAAGGAACCTATATCATTTCGGCGATTAGAGGCAGTCAGATCGAAAGTCGTAAATTACTTTTGAATTAAATAATTAATCCGCTGAATGAAAATTCTTCATACTTCAGACTGGCATCTCGGTAAACGACTTGAAGATTTTTCACGAATCGAAGAGCAAATGGCTGTATTGCAGGAGATCTGTGAAATAGCCGAACAGGAACAGGTCGATGCGGTTCTCGTTGCCGGTGATTTATTTGACACTTTTAATCCGCCAACCGAAGCTGTAGAACTCTTTTACCGAACCTTAAAACGGTTAGCAAACAATGGAAAACGGGCAGTAATTGCCATTGCGGGGAATCATGATTCACCTGACCGTATTGAAGCTCCCGATCCTTTGGCTCGTGAATGCGGAATCATCTTCGCAGGGTATCCCAATTCGGTGGTTCCTTTATTTGAATTGGAATCAGGATTGAAAGTTCTGCAAAGTACTGAAGGATTTATGGAACTTAAATTACCAGGGGTTGACTCTCCTTTACGACTGCTGTTAACTCCATATGCAAATGAGTTTCGGTTGAAAACATATCTTGGTCAGGAAAACAGTGAAGAAGAGTTGCGTTCGGTGCTTCAGCAAAAATGGCAGGAACTGGCTACATCTTATTGCGACAGCCAGGGCATAAACGTACTGGTGAATCATCTTTATGTAATGAAAAGAGGTGGTGAAATGCCTGAAGAACCTGCTGATGAGAAACCCATTTTGCATCTGGGAGGAGCTCAAGCTATTTATTCTGAGAATATTCCTGAGCAGATTCAATACACTGCGATAGGTCATTTACATCGAATGCATAGGGTAGATTCGGTGCCTTGCCCTGTATATTATAGTGGAAGCCCGCTTTCATACAGCTTTGCCGAAGCCAATCAGAAGAAATATGTACTATTGGTCGATGTGGAAGCAGGAAATGATGCAACGATTTGCATGATAGAGCTTACCCAGGGAAAGAAACTGCTTCGGAAAAGGGCTGAAGGGATTGATGAAGCGATGATATGGTTATCCGAAAATCAGGATTGCCTGGTGGAACTGACCATGGTTACGGATACCTATCTTACCGCACAGGAGCGTAAACAATTGAACAATGCTCATAATGGAATAGTCGTTCTTATACCAGAGGTCAGGAATGGCATAGAGTTTTCATCAGGAAATAAGAAAAGTATTGATCTGACCAAAAATATGGAAGAACTGTTTTCCGATTATTTCAGGCATACCAAAGGGCAGGAACCTAATTCAGAGATACTGAGGTTATTTACAGAAATACTTGGAGTGGAGGATGAACAATGATTCCAATCAGACTTACCATACAGGGTTTATACTCCTATCAGGAGAGACAAACCATCGACTTCACCAAACTGACCTCAGCCAATCTGTTTGGCATATTTGGATCCGTAGGCAGCGGTAAATCGACCATTCTGGAGGCTATAACCTTTTCCCTTTACGGAAGAACAGACAGACTTAATCTATCAGGCGACAACCGCAATTATAATATGATGAACCTGAAATCGAATGATCTTTTCATTGAGTTCATCTTTGAGACTGGGAAAGATCAGACGCCTTATCAGGCGGTAGTAAAGGGCCGAAGAAACGGTAAAAAGTTTGAAGAAGTCAGAACACTGGATAGGATTGCATATCGTCAGGAAAACGGTGATTGGATACCCATAGAGACAGAATCGCTTGAAAAGGCGATAGGCCTGAGCTATGAAAATTTCAAACGTACCATCATCATTCCGCAGGGGCAATTCCAGGAATTCCTGCAACTGGGAAATAAGGACCGCACCCAAATGATGAAGGAGCTGTTCAACCTTGAACGATTTGAGCTCTTTTACAAGGTGGCGTCTCTGGAGAGCAGAAACAATGCGCAAAGGCAAAACCTTGAAGGACAATTATTGCAATTAGGAGTAGTCGATCCTGAACAGATTAAACAATATGAAGAGAAACTCGCCCAACTGAATACTGAACTCGGTCAACTTACCAAGACCCTGGCAGACAATCAAAAGATTGGGGCTGAATGGAAGAAGTTAAGTGAGTTGGTGAAAAAGCTGGCAGATACCCGGGTGATTTTACAACAGTTGAAGGTTAAGGAGCCGGAATATGTAACCCTTGAGAGCACCATACGTAATTACGAGCAATGCCTTATCCAATTTAAAAGTCAGTTGGATGCTCTGGCACAAAGTGATAAAAAGATCATTCAAAAGAATGAACTGATCGAAAGAGAAACGGTCATCCTGAACAAAACAGAAGCTGAAATCAGTTCTTCCGAAGCAACTTATACAGAAATAAAGAAAGCCTTTGATCAGCGGGATTTGCTTCGGCAGAAAGCTGATGAATTGGTGAAAATAGCTCGACTGAATGTATTGCGTACTTCTCTTTTAAACGACGAGGAGCGTATCCGTAAAGGTGAAATTATACTTGTAAATACTGTTGAAAAAATTGGAAAGATAAAGTCCGAAAAGGAATCTCTTGAACAGTTTATTAAAAATGAGAAGGCTAAATTACCCGATTTGGCTATGCTTTCCCAGGTTAAAACCTGGCATTCCGAAAACAATAACCTGTTCAGACAATTGACTGACACGAAAGCTGAAACGTCAAAACACAAGAAAGAAATTGAGACTATTACAGATGCTTTAAGGACGAAATTTCAGGAGCCTCTATTTTCAGGACTGGCTTATGATGCGGATACCATGATTGGTATTCAGTTTTTAAAAGATATGATTGACCAAATAAAACAACATATTGCCCGGTTGGATGGAGAAATGGCGCATTACCGGGTACAGTCGAAGCTTGAGGAATACGCGGTAAATCTTCACGATGGAGAAGCTTGTCCGCTTTGCGGATCAACACAGCATCCGGCAGTATTCAGTGCAGTCAGTGTGGCTGATGCATTGTCACTGGCATTAAAACAGAAGACGCTCATGGAGAAAGAAATTACCCTGGCAAATGAAACAATTAATCAAATAAGTGATCTCGGCAACCGGTTGAAATTCAATACAGAGCAATCTTCCGTATGGTCACTCAAAGAGAAAGACCTTGAGCTTAAAATTGCCAATCGTACTGTAAATTTCAAATGGCCTGATTATAAAGATGAACAATTGGTTAATCAGGCATTTGCATCTGCTGAAGTCATTCAGAAGATGTTGAAGGAGAAGGATAAAGAACTTGAAGGGATATTAACTCACCTGGAAAAAGAATCGTTGAACAAAGAGAAATTTCAGGCAGAAATAGAGAAAATAAGGCATTTGTTGATCAGTTCCCAAACTGAAATCAAAACCCTTACAGAGCAGATTCAATTGATTCGCATTGATGAATATAAGCTCAAAACTGTCACTGAAATTGAGTCAGAGAAGCTGGCACTTTTACAGAGACTTGCTGCTCTTGAAAAGCAGTATAGCGACATCAACAACAAACTTACTGAATTACGGAAAATCAATGACACTGTTAGAGGAAGTCTGGAAGCCAACAGAAAAGAACTGGAATTGGAAACCGAAGTCAGGAATACGATTAAGGTACAGCTTGAAAGCCGGTTAAAGCAAAGCAATTTTGGAAGTCTTGAGGAAATAGCAGGGATACTGAAACAGGAAATCAATCTTGAAGCTCAGAAACAAATTCTGGCAGATTTCAGACAACAGATGATTTTTACCCAAAGTCAGATCATTCAGTTGCAAAAAGAGATCGACAGCCGCATTTATGACCTTGAAGCACATCAAAAACTGCTGGCAGAAATCACTGCAATTTCAGAACAGGTCAGTCAGAAGAATCAGGAATTAGGGAAAATCACAGAATTGATGAAGAAGATACTTACTGATCTTAAAAATCAGACCTTGCTTCGCAAAGAACTGGATAATCTTGAATTAAGGGGTGAAAACATTAAAACACTCAAGGCACTATTCAAGGGCAGCGGATTTGTCAATTACATATCTTCGGTTTACCTTCAAAATTTGTGTAACGCAGCAAATGACAGGTTTTTTCAGTTAACCCGGCAGAAGCTGAGCCTCGAGATTACAGAAGAAAACAGTTTTCAGGTACGTGATTTTCTGAATGGGGGCAAGGTACGCAGCGTAAAAACTCTTTCGGGTGGGCAAACTTTCCAGGCGGCCTTGTCGCTGGCTCTGGCCCTTGCGGATAATATTCAGAAGATTACGGACTCAAATCAGAATTTCTTCTTCCTGGATGAAGGTTTTGGATCATTGGACAAGGATTCTCTCTCAGTAGTTTTTGATACCCTAAAATCACTCCGTAAAGAAAGACGTATTGTAGGGGTTATTTCTCATGTGGAAGAGATGCAACAGGAGATTGATACCCATTTACGGATTGTGAATCACGAGGAAACGGGAAGCAGAATTTTCCCCAGTTGGGAATAGATCCTAAAAAAAGCCGCCCTTCATTCGAAGTAGCGGCTTTTTGTATTGTATTTGTATTGGTTTTATTTCCTCCAGAGTTTTTCCAATTCCTCCAGGGTCTTCCCTTTTGTTTCAGGAACCATTTTCCAGACGAAGATAAAAGAAAGTACACTCATCAGTCCGTAAAAACAATAGGTCATACCACCACTCAATTCCATCATCGCCGGATAGGTCGACGAAATAAAGTAGTTAGCAGCCCATTGTGCAGCAACTGCAATGGCAATTGCACGTCCACGGATCTTGGTAGGGAATATTTCTGAAATAAGAACCCAGCAAATAGGTCCCCATGACATCATGAAAGAGGCTGTGTAGATAATAATAAATACCAATGTACTGATACCAATTACTTTCATAAAGGCCAGGGCGCCTATGGCAAACATACCAACAGCCATTCCGACTGAACCAATCATAAGCAGAATCTTGCGACCGTATTTGTCAACAGTCATAATGGCAATCACTGTAAAGATTACATTGACCAAACCCATAACCACTGTTTGAAGCATCGAAGAATCTTTTGCGGCTCCCATGCTTTCGAAAATGCTTGGTGCATAGTACAAGGCTACATTGATTCCAACAAATTGCTGAAATACTGATAGGAGAATACCGATTACGATAACAACTTTGCCATATGCAAACAGGTTTTCAGATGCTGCATCCACAGAAGTCTTAATATCCTTCAGAATGATTTTAGCCTGCTGAAGTCCATTGATCTTGGTAAGGACTTCAAGTGCCTTGCCATCCCGATTGGTCAGGGCAAGATAACGTGGAGTTTCAGGTACGAAGAACAACAAAATACCGAAGATACCTGAAGGTATCGAAGCGGAAAGAAACATCCATCTCCAACCGGTTTCGTTGATCCAATCAATGGTCTGTCCATGCGCTATAAAATAGTTCACAAAATAGACTACCAGCATCCCGAAGATAATGGCAAATTGGTTAATCGAAACCAGGCGGCCACGAATGTCTGCCGGAGCTATCTCTCCAATATACATCGGACAAACTGCTGAAGCCAGTCCAACACCAATTCCACCGACAATGCGGTAAAAGTTGAACATATAGAGCAATCCCATGGAGGGTTCGCCTCTTTTGAAGAATATAAACTCAGGGAATCCAGATCCGATAGCTGCTAAAAAGAAGAGTGCAGCAGCAATCATCAGCGATCTTTTACGCCCTAATTTTAAAGATACAATTCCAGAGATCATACCTCCTATGATACATCCGATCAATGCGCTTGAAATAGTAGCGCCATAAGCAAATGAACCAAGACTAAGACCTTTTATTAAATAGGCCTCAATAGATTTTGCAGCCCCGGAAATGACGGCAGTATCATACCCAAACAGAAGTCCACCCAAGGTAGCAACAAGGGTAATTCCAACTACATATGACGTATTACGATCCTTCATCGGACTAAATGTAACAGTTGATGAGTTGTTCCAACATTTCCTGTTTGCCGCTGATTTGTTTTGGTTCGCCCGCAGCTTTAGCAACATTGTAAAGATCAGCCAGATTCAATTTTCCAGCTTCGTATTCTTTACCTTTTCCTGAATCATAGGATGCGTAACGGTTAGCTTTAAGTTTCAAGTAATCTGAATCTTTTAATAATTTGTCAGCGATAACCAGTGAACGTGCAAAAGTGTCCATTCCAGAAACGTGAGCGATAAACATATCTTCCAGATCGGTTGAATTACGACGTCTTTTTGCATCGAAGTTCACACCACCGGTTGTAAATCCACCAGCCTGAATGATTTCGATCATAGCTTCAGTTACTTCGTAAATATTGGTTGGGAATTCGTCGGTATCCCATCCGTTCTGGTAGTCACCCTTGTTGGCATCAATCGAACCAAACATTCCCGTGTCACGGGCAACGCGCAATTCGTGAGCAAAAGTATGACCAGCCAAAGTAGCGTGATTCACTTCAATGTTCATTTTGAAATCATTTTCCAGTCCGTGAGCTCTCAGGAATCCAACAACAGTCTGTGTATCGAAATCATACTGATGTTTCATTGGTTCCATTGGTTTTGGTTCAATAAGGAATGTGCCTTTGAAACCTAATGAACGTGCATGGTCGCGTGCGGCAGCTAGGAATTTGCCCATATGTTCCAATTCACGTTTGGTATCGGTATTGTGCAGGCTCATATAACCTTCGCGCCCTCCCCAGAATACATAGTTGGTTCCGCCCAAAGCAATGGTAGCTTCCATGGCGTTTTTAACCTGAACAGCAGCATTGGCCAATACATTGAAATCAGGATTGGTCGAAGCGCCATTCATGTAACGTGGATCGCTGAAAACGTTGGCGGTACCCCAAAGCAATTTAATGCCTGTAGCTGCCTGACGTTCCTTGGCGAAGTCAATCATGTTGGCCAGTTTCTTCTCAATTTCGAAGACCGTACCACCACCAACAACGTCGGTATCATGGAAACAGTAGAAAGGAGCTCCAATTTTGCTGATGAATTCGAAAGCAGCATCCATTTTATCTTTGGCTGCAGTCATTGGGTCAGCTGCACCAACCCAGGGGAATAACTGTGTTCCAGGACCGAACGGATCGCCACCATCGCCACAGAAGGTATGCCAGTAAGCCACTGCAAAACGAAGATACTCTTTCATGGTTTTGCCTAAAACTACCTGATTGGCATCATAATATTTAAATGCCATAGGATTTTTCGAACCTGGTCCCTCGTATTTAATTTGATCAATACCAGGGAAATACTCTTTGTTTCCTTTAAATGCTGTCATTGTGTTTTGATTTTAGCCCCCTCTGGCTCCCCCAAAGGGGGAGAATCGAAAAAGGCAGGTTATGAAATGATGTAAATATTCTTATCAAATTTCCCTTTTTCCCCTCCTTGGAGGGGGCGGGGGAGGCTTTTATATTGCTTTTTCCAGATGAAGTTTCCAGTTCTGATAGGCTTCTTCGTATTGAGCTTTTTTGCTCAGATCAGGAGAAACTGTATCCAGTTTTTTAAGGCTTGCAAATGCTTCTTTGGCTGATGTATAATAACCTGAACCTATACCTGCCCCACGGGCTGCTCCAACTGAACCGTCAGTATTGTATAATTCGATGGTTGCTCCTGATATGCCTGCAAGTGTTTCGCGGAAAATCGGACTAAGAAACATATTGGCTTTTCCGGCACGTATAACCTGGGCCTTGATGCCGATTTCTTCCATGACCTCCATGCCGTATTTAAATGAAAATACAATTCCTTCCTGGGCTGCACGGAATAAATGTGCTTCGGTATGAGTGTTGAAGCCTATACCTGAGATTTGAGCACCGATGTTTTTATTCCTAAGAACACGTTCTGCTCCGTTCCCGAATGGCAGGATACTTACGCCTTCAGAACCGATTGCCACTTCTGCAGCTTTCTGATTCATATCTTCGTACGAAAAAGCTTTGTTCCCAACGGTTTTATTTAACCATGAATTCAGAATTCCTGTACCGTTGATGCAAAGCAGAACTCCCATGCGGGTTGCATCTGCTGTATGATTGACATGTGCAAATGTATTTACCCGTGAATAAGGATCGTATTTTACTTCACCGCTGACTCCGTACACAACGCCTGAAGTTCCAGCCGTAGTGGCAATTTCACCAGGATTAAGCACATTAAGAGAGAGAGCATTGTTAGGCTGATCCCCGGCACGGTAGCTTATTTTTGTTCCTTCGGCTAAGCCCAGTTCAGCAGCTGCTTTTGCATTGACCAGGCCTTGAACAGAAAATGTTGGAACGATTTCAGGAATAAAAGATTTCTCAAACCCGTAATAATCCAGCACCATATCGGCAACTGCATTTTCCTTGAAGTTCCAGAGAATACCTTCGGATAACCCGCTTGCGGTGGTTTTAATTTCACCTGAAAGCTTCATGGCAATGTAATCACCTGGAAGCATGATCTTGTCTATCTTCGAATACAGTGCAGGTTCATTGTCTTTTACCCATTTCAGCTTCGAGGCAGTGAAATTTCCCGGTGAATTGAGTAAATTCGAAAGGCACTTTTCTTCACCAATCTCGGCAAAGGCCTTATTTCCAAATTCAGCGGCACGGCTATCGCACCAGATTATCGAAGGACGCAACACCTGCTGATCTTTGTCAACGACCACCAATCCGTGCATCTGGTATGATATACCGATTGAATCAATTGTCTTTGGATCAACTTTCGATTGAGCCAGCACATCAGCCAGTGCCAGTTTCAGGTTGGCCCACCATTGTTCGGGTTCCTGCTCGGCCCATCCTGCCTGAACGGCCGTAATTTTCATTTCCTGTTTGGGGTAATAAGCCGATGCAAGGCAATCGCCTGATTGTCCGTCGATTAATGATGCTTTTACCGAAGAACTGCCAATATCGAATCCTAATAAATACATATTTAGTAAGTTAAAAGTTTAAAGTCAAAAGCCCCCTCCCGACCTCCCCCGCAAGGGGAGGAGAAAGAAATCCTTGTTTGCGAAGCCTCTTTCCCCCCTCCTGTGGAGGGGGTGGGGGAGGCTGTTTAGTTATATAAAACCGTTCTGTTCTGGTATGCCCGACAAAACTAAAGGATGTAAACCCATTCTCAAAATAAGACCTCATGTTTTTAAACACTTATCAGATAGATTTACGAACAGTCAGCTTGGTGGGGATGACCAGATTGGTTTTCTCGCCGGTACTTACAAATTCTGCTATCTTTTTACCCATAAGCTCAAAGTCGGTCGAAATCACAGTAATGCCTTCCTTGACATACTTTTTCATCGGTGTTTCGTTGTATGAAATTACCCCTACATCCTGCCCCGGAAAAAGGTTTTTCTGCTGGCACTGGTCCAGAAACCGTGCCAGGGTCCGATCGCTCACCAGCAAATAGAGTTCGCCTTTTTGAAGATCAAATTTCTTGAAATCGTACAATAACTGATGCTTAAGGTTGAAATCAGAACAGAATTTTTCGAAATAGGTAACCGATATTTTGGGGTGATAAGTGAACGATGGATACAGGTAAATGAACTTTTCGTATTTTCGGATCAGGTCAATGCCGCTTGAAAGCGAATCATATAAGGCCTGCCCAAAATCCTGATGAATGGAAGATGTCCCCTCCTGGGTATTCACATCCCAGTCGATTACAAGTAATTTGCTGGCAGGTATCTGGCAGGTAATTTCAGGCACACGCTGATGATCAAAATTCATGATGATATACTTGGTATATTTCCCCAGGCTTTCCTTGATGATCTTTTCAAAGTCATCAATGTTATAGTGGTGAAAATGCAGGTCAACAGCAATCGACTCAGGCAGATTATCCAAAAATGAACCATACAGAACCTCTTTATAGGCTTTGAAGGTATCCAGGAACAGGAAAACCTTGGTTACTGCTTTAGCCACAAAATATCCCCTGTTGGGAACCGATTCAATCACCCCGCGGTTCTTCAGTTCTGCATAAGCTTTGAAAACCGTGTCGCGCGACAGGGAACTTTGTTTACACAACTGATTCACCGAAGGCAGCATATCACCGACCTGAAGTAAGTTCCGGCTGACCGCTTCATTGACTGAATCAATCAACTGTTGGAATTTCAGTAAGTTAGATTGATGGTTTATTGCAAAGTGAAATTTACTCTCCATGTATTGTCCGTTAGGTGTTCTGTTCTGGTATGCAAACATACAAATTACCATGGAAAAGCCAAAGGGAAAATGAATGCAATGTTTCAGGTTAATAATATATAAATATATACTTCATATTCAACCTTTCCGAAGTTCAGACGTTCAATATGAAAAATTAAATGTCATGATTAAACGATTTTATTTGGTTATTTTACTGGGGTTATCAGTAGGTGCATATGGACAAAGCAAATTTATCGATAAAAATGCCTACACATCTTTTTACTCCGCCACTTCTTTGGAAAATATCCTTGGAGAGAGCAATGAAGTTGTATCCATCCTCGATGCCGACAAGGGGGACATAGCTTTTCAGGCCCTGATGACAACATTCCATTTTAAACGGGCATTAATGGAAGAGCATTTCAATGAAAACTACATGGAAAGCACTAAGTTTCCCAAGGCGAGATTTAAAGGAACCATTGCCGATTTTAAGATAGACATGCTGAAGGCTCCCGTTGCCAATATTAAAATTACCGGCGTGTTAAGCGTTCATGGAGTTGACAAAACGATTACTGTGCCTGGTATGCTGGGAATAGAAGCAGGGAAACTGGTGGCCACTTCAAAATTTAAGGTTACTCCTGAAGATTTCGGAATTGTCATTCCATCCCTTGTTCGCGATAAGATCGGCAAGGAATTTGAAATTACTGTCAAAGTTAATTATAAACCACTCAATCAATAAATTAAATCTTAAAAACAGGGATTCATGAAACTCAAATA
>Ga0302296_1000973_pt1 | contig 21976 bp, 20 predicted proteins | sample III_Fen_N3_1_FD_194546 | JGI IMG/M metagenome (GOLD analysis project Ga0302296, IMG submission 194546) | Peat permafrost microbial communities from Stordalen Mire near Abisko, Sweden - III_Fen_N3_1 | ecosystem: Environmental > Terrestrial > Soil > Wetlands > Permafrost | place: Sweden: Abisko...
TTCCATTATTAAAAAAATGGTTGTTCCATTCTCTCGTAAATGGTGTTTTTAGAAGTAAAGGTGCAGGTTGGATTCCATATAAAACAGGCGTTAGAAAAATACTAAATGAAATTAAAGACCATAAAAACAAAGATTTTCCATTAGAAGCTTTATTTCAAGTTTATACCAATCATCCAGTAACATTTACAACACAATATGATGTTACTAATTTAGATCAATTAGATAGTTCTTTTGTCTATTTCTTAATGTATGACCAAGCTAAAACCATAAGAATTAATGATATTGACCATATTATGCCAAAATCAATTTTAGAAAACTTAAAATACGACTGGGCAAAAATCAACAGTATTAAAAACTTTCAACTAATTGACTATGGAACTAACAGAGGTGAGAAAAACGGAAAATCTTTTATTATCTGGATTAATAATCCAACTTACGTTTCAGATAAATCTGCATTTGTAAAAGTTCATTTAATACCAACAAATGAACTTTTATGGACAGAAGATAAATTTGAAGAATTTATCTATGAACGTGCGAAATTAATATTGATAAAACTGATAAAATATACAAGTTAAAAATAAGTGTGCATCAAAATATGACCAAATGTTATAGTTTGTGAGTTATAGTACATTCAAGAATGTGGTTAGTCATTCTAGTTGTTACGGTGGGTCAAAATGGTCAACTAATGCACTTACTTGTTTTGGAGTTAGATTTCGAGAACTTTTCTTCCAATTCAACTTTTTAAGTTGGTTCATTAGTTTTTCATTTGAATAAATCCAAGCTCTAAACATTTTACTTGCCGATTCTTTTGTTCTACATGGGAAATAGAGTTGAGCAAGCTCACAAAGGCTATAAGTACGAATTTCAAAGATGTCTTCCATAATCTCAAAAAACTATATCTTTTAAATTAATTTTGGAATCTATTTTAGTAAACTTATTTACAATTTTTAATGCTTTAATAATTTTCAAAGCATCATCTAATGAATTTCGTAAATAAATCTTGGGATAGGATGTTACAAGAAATGTAGAGCATTCTTTTTGATGTAAAGTATTAGGTTCTTCAGATTCACAAGTAATAGCATAAATAGCTGCAACTTCGGTACAATCATTTGTTACTATATCAGTATAAATTTGAACCTTTTCTCCACTAAAGATATTAATTCCATCAAATGACTTATTTGGAATAATGAAGTTGTAATCTAAGATTGAATCTATTTCTTTTTTAGTCATAATAAATGAATTTTTGATTGAAGAAACCAAAAATAGAATTCAAAAAAAGAAATCTTGCATTTTCATAAAATTTCTGTATTTTTACTTGAGTTTGGTACTTTGCTAGAAAGACGAAGATTTTTTACGAAATGTAGTACTCCAAATCGCACCCCACGGTGAAATTTGAAAATTTAAAAACTTGACAATTAGGCATTTACAGACTTGGTTCGAATCCCGCCCGGATCACCATATGGGTATTAAAACCAAATAAAAGCCTGTAAATTTAATGATTTACAGGCTTTTTCATTTTATTCGGTATTACTTACTTGGAAAAAAGTATCGGTAAACTTAGATTAATAATTGTTTAACTATTTCAATTAATCTTTTAAATAAATAATATAATATCTGATTAAGTCAAAAGATAAATCTAAACCTATAGCTAACTTATTGTACAATAATATTTTTATAAATTAAATTTGTAAATTGTTTTATCGTTACGGTATATGAACCTTTGGGGAAATTACTTACATCAATTAATTCACAATTGGCAATCGTTTCTTTCTTATATACAATTTTCCCATAATTATCTATAATAGAAATTAAAGATTTATTATTACCTAATTCAATAATTACATTATTTTTTACTGGATTCGGATATAATGTAATTTCGGAATAATCATTATGTACATTCTTTCCTTGATTTGTATTAACTAAAGAATCATTTAAATCTACAAAATAATTATTAAAAATTTCATCATTAGATTTTAGTGTTTCTTTTGGATAATTACCAATTTTCGCACTAAACATTTTATTTGATTCAAGAGCAGAAAATTTAAATCCAGGTTTAAACTTAATAGTATTTGGTAAAAAAAGTTCCTGATTATACTTTGAATAGTTTTTATCTAATGTAAGAGATTTAATAGGATGAATTTGATTTGTTTGTAAACAATACCAATAAAGAATATTTGCTGTCGCACTTATCAAAAATGGAGTTAAATTTTCAGCTATAGTTTTAGGAGAACTACTTTTATAATTAGAACATAATCCAAATTTACTATAATGGTTAGTTATAATTTCATTCGTTCCTTGATTTAAATTAATATTCCCACTTATGTTGTTACTAGGAAAGAAATTTGATAATTGATTCATTGTATAAAACAAGAATTTCATTAAAGAAACAGAACTAATATTTGGAGTATTATATAAAAATCCTCCATCACCATTTAAATCTAAAAATTCTGTTTTATCAGTATTTTCATTTAAAATAGTATAATAGTTCGAGTTTTCTATAAAATAACTTTCATATAAATCATCCTTCCATTCTTTACAAATTTCAGATGTTATACCTCCAGTATGAGGGTCAATTTGTGTATGTGCAGGAACTCCCATGTCTGCAAATAAATGCAATAATCGTCCTAAATATTGATAACTTTTATTTTTATCATTATTATAATTATCAACATTTAAATAGCTTAAATACTCTCTAGATTTTTGCCATGCATTATGATAAATTGGTGTACTAACAATATCTCCACAAGTAAAATAATGGTTATAATCATCACCTTTATCAGCATCCCAAAAATGTGCTAATACAGGTATTGAATAATGATAGATAGGATCATAATTCTTAGGATTATAAACTGGATGACCATTTATCCATTTTAATTCAACATCTAAAATATTTTCACATTGATCCTCTAATTCAGCACCATATGCAATTGCTCCCCCATTTGAAATTGAATTTTCTAGTTCCATTAAATCGGCTTCACTTCCTCCTGATTGAATATATCGCACTTTCAATAATTCAAATGCTTTTTTTATTATAGCAGGATGAACACTTTTGTTATCAAATGCGAATAGATTTATTATTTGAAAACAAAATAGAATTATAATAAGGTATTTCTTCATTTCATATTTGATTTTTAAATTAATAACAATGATTTATTCTCATTAATATTTATTATATAACAAATTAATAGACCTCTATTATTCCAAATTGAGAGGTCTATTAATAGTTATCATTTGTAGAGATTTACTTTTTAATTATTATAGTTTTCGAATAAGAACTTGTTTTCGTTTTTGCCTTTACTATAAAACATCCATTCGATAGTTTTGATAAATCAAGTTTAAAATTATTATCGTTTGGGTATATTTTAGGTAATAAAGTAAGACCACTGTTATCAAAAATTTCTAAAGACTCAATATCCCTATTATCGTTAGTTTTAATATACACAATTCCAGTTGATGGTTGTGGATAGATTGTAATAGATGAATCCAAAACTAATAATTGATCTATTTTAGGTAAATCAATAGTATTAGAAATATCAAAACTTAAATCATCAGAATCTTCTAAATATGATTTTGTACAGGACGTAATATAAGCCTTAAAACCATTAGATTTCATATTAAAACCACTTGATAGAACAATTTGATTTCTTGCTGAATATTCTCCAATGGGTAAATCAGATGAAGATAAATATAACACTTCGGGAAGCATATATATAATTTTACTTAATGATTTCCATTCTCCACTATGTAAGATACTTAAAGTTATTTTATAATATTTTGAATTTTCTAACTTAAAGTTTTTTTGTGCACACATATTTGCAATAGAAAATACATTAGGAACATTTCCATCATACTGATTTAATATTTCAGATCCCAAAGCATTTCCTATAATATCAGATTGAATAACAGAAACTTTATATTTGTCTTCACATGTAGATAAACTGCCGTTTAAATTAATAACACTACCGTCGCAAATAGTAACAACAGCCCCATTATTATCATTAATATTAAATGTTAACTTTGGTGAAGTATATGGTACAACTGTAACAGCGATTTCATTACTTGTAGCCAACTCTATACCCGCATAAGTTGAAATACTAGCTCTGTATGTACCTCCACTTCTTAAGATTTCTTGTGATATACTTACTTGATATGTACTGTAAGCACCGCCTGATCCCCATCCTTCTACTGGGGTTACAGTCATTGTTGCTTTATTAATTATCTTTACATTATTATTATATAATGTAAAATAATAATTAATATTTTGAGGCATATCTACATCTGCAGAAATGGTCATTTTAGGAGTACAAGCATCTATTGTGATAATTTCATTATTACTTTTATTTATTGCAATAGAAAAACCACTCGTTCCATATGAATAGCAATAAAATATGTTTAATAATACTACGATTAAACCTTTCTTCATATGCAAACAATTATTTTATTAGTGTTTTTAATGCCTCTATTTCTTTTTGTTGTTGAATCATATATAATGTTAATTCTTCAACTTTTTTAAGAAGAGTAGCATTCATTTCACTTACATTAATTCCTGTTTCTTTAACTTCTGCTTCAGAAGGAACTTCTGGTAAATGACTGTTTGCTTTTATATAAGTTTCAACATCTTGTAATGGTCTAAGTTTATATTCATTTTTAAAAACATAATCAGGCCAATTTGCTTTTAGCATAACTGTTACTCCTGTTGCAATAATATCTCCATTTACTGCAAGTTTATATGCACTTGGAATGTATGTTGTTCCTATTCCAACCCCACCATCTGATTGTATTATCATTCTATTAACAGGTGTAACAGAATTTTCCGATATTGTATAAAAACGTAATTGTGTAGGTCTACTACTAATATTCCATGTTTTCTCAGAAAAAGCTTGAATTCCTGCGGCATTAGAATATTCCAACACAGAGTTGGTAACGCCAGGTTGTGTGTTAAATGTTCTTACAGAACTTGTTTGAAAATCAACACCTCCAATTAAAGATACTCCCGTTGGATAGGTAACATCAGTACCAATGGATAAAGATGCACCCAATCCACCAGTTCTTTCAATTCTCATTAATCCAAAATTTGTACCTTTAACAATTAAATTTGATGGATATAATCCTAAATTTGATGTTCCATCTACTCCAATACCTACTTTTGTTGTAATTGGATTTACATACAAAGTTCCGGCATTTGTTCCTGTTCCAGCAACAAATTGTTGAGCATTTACAGAACAAAATGTTCCCAAAGCTAATAAACCTACTAAAATTCTTTTTGTTTTCATTTATTTGTTATTTTTATAATTTTACGCCTACTCTCTAAGCTTTTCGGCATCCGCTGTAATTTTTCTAGAATCATTCATACATATAACAAGTGATTCTTGTTATACTCCCATAGATTTTATAATAATTTTCAACATTTATTATATTTTATCTTCTAAAAATCTGAATTACAATAATTAATAAAAATATAATTTCATCATTTTTTATTAATTATTATATTGACAATTCAAAAAAACAAGCGAAGTCAATTGTAAATTATAGTATCTTTGTTATGCAAATAAGGACTATAATCATGAGCAATAATATACTTGAACACTTAGGTGAAATATTGAAGAACAATCCTCAAAATCTAACGATTGTAGAGGAGCAAATAGACATAGATATTCAGATGGAATATTTTAAAGTGTCGCGAAGTATAAAGGAAACAAAAGATGCTGCTATTGATGTTGTCGACAAAGAAAAACTTGTAGACGAGGCGGTATCGAGGGACGAGAAAAAACAAATTTTATCGCAACTTGCTACACTCGAAAATGTGGAAGCTTATAGGGCTATAGAAGCTTTTTATAATGCAGAAACAGATCCTTTTATGCAAAGCTGGTCGGCATTGGCACTGAAGGAAAGTAAAATGATGCTTGAGTCATCACTGTTAGACGAAAAACAAATATTGATATCGACGGGTTTAGGAGGTAAGAAATCGAAGCTGAGGTATTTTATTGTGTTTGTATCAAAATCAGGCGATATGTTTAACGAAACGCAACAAAAGGTTATAAAAAACGAAGTTGAGTTTATGCTTAACGAAAAACGAAGCGATGTAGAAAGCATTGACTTTGATGAAAATTATTCGAAAATAGTATCGCTTATTCCCCTTGATGTTCCGATAAAAGAAACGATAACGAGTGTTATAGACGAATGTAATTTGTATGGTGATTTTATAATGCAAAACTTCATTATTACGAATGTAAAAAAACTATCGACTCAAGAAATTTCCGATTTCCTAAATTCGGACGATAATGTGGACGAGGATGATGAAGAATATGACGATATGGATATCAACGATATGTTGAAATAGAATGTACTTGTGGGGGCATAGTCGTCGGTTTAATTCGTATACCGAATATTTCAAAACTATTTTTGGCGAAAGGGTTCAAAAAATTTCACTTGATGCTGGCTTTACTTGTCCCAACAGAGACGGAAGTAAGGGCTTGGGTGGTTGTGCGTATTGTAACAACAACAGCTTTTCGCCATCGTATTGTAAGCCCGATAAACCAATTGCTTTACAGATAGAAGAAGGTATTGAATTTCATAAAGTACGATATAGGCGTGCCGATAAGTTTTTGGCCTATTTTCAGGCTTATTCGAATACGTACAAAGACATTGAAAGCCTTAAGGCTATTTACAATACTGCCAAACAGCAAGGCATTGTGGGATTTGTTATTGGTACACGTCCCGATTGTGTTGACGATGAAAAGTTGGATTATTTTGCTGAACTGGCAAAGGACTATTATGTTATTATTGAATATGGCATAGAATCATGTTACGACAAAACACTTACACGGGTGAACCGAGGTCATGATTTTGCAACGACCGTTTCGGCCATAAAAAAGACTGCCGAAAGAGGCATAAATGTTGGTGGTCATCTTATTTTTGGTTTACCAGGTGAAACGAAAGAAGATATGCTTCGTCAAGCCGATATTATATCGGAACTTCCTTTAAACACTATTAAATTCCATCAATTACAAATCATAAAGGGTACGCGTTTCGAGAAAGAATATCGAGAGAATCCTGATAATTTTTCGCTTTTTGAAATGAGCGAATATCTTGATTTTATTGTTCGGTTTATTGAACATTTGCATCCGTCGATTGTGATTGAACGATTTGCTAGTGAAAGCCCTCCCCGCTTAGTTGTAGCTCCCGAATGGGGACTGATTCGCTACGATGAGGTGTTACGATTGATTGAGAAGAAGATGGAACAAAGGGATACTTGGCAGGGAAAGTTGGTTACTTTGCAAATGGGTTAATGTGCTAATGGGTTAATGAATTGAATAAAACAAGATATTGATATGAAAACAACAAATTGGGGGATTCTTGGAACTGGCAAAATTGCGGGTAAATTTATTGAAGGATTAGAAACAGTAAAAGGTGCAAAAGCTTATGCTGTCGCATCGAGAACTGAGGAAAAAGCTCTAGAGTTTGCAAACCAATATTCGGTTCAAGTTGCTTATGGTAGTTATGCCGAAATGGTGAACGATCCGTTGGTTGATGTTATTTATATTGCTACCCCAAACAATCTCCATTATGAAAACACAATGCTTTGTTTGCAAGCAGGTAAGGCCGTTTTGTGCGAAAAGCCATTTGCTTTAAATAGTTCTCAACTTAAAGAAATGATAGCCTTAGCAAAAGAGAAAAAAGTGTTTTTGATGGAAGCTTTATGGACTCGTTTTTTACCTACTATCGATAAGGTAATGGGTTTAATTGCATCGGGAGTTATTGGTGAACCACATATGATAAAAGCAGATTTTGGATTTAAGGCAAATTATAATCCCGAGAGCCGATTGTTCGATCCTGCTCTGGGAGGAGGTTCGGTTTTAGATATTGGTATTTATCCTTTATTTTTATCGATGTTGTTATTTGGTAAACCAACGGAGGTGAAATCGTTAGCCATAAATGCTCCTACTGGAACGGATATGAGTACGGGCATGCTATTAAGTCATGATAAAGGTCGATTGTCGGTACTGGCATCGTCGTTTGCAGTATCGCTTGAAACGAAAGCTGAAATTGTTGGTACTGAGGGAACTATTACCTTACATAGAATGTTTCACATGCCAACAAGCATAAGCCTTAACGTTAATGGTAAAACAAAAAAAATACCAGTAAAAATGAAAGGTAATGGTTATAATTATGAGGCTGAAGAAGTGATGCGTTGCCTTGCAAAAGGACAATTAGAAAGTGAGAAAATGCCTTTATCGTTTAGTTTGGATTTGATGGAGGTAATTGATGAAATTTTAAAATAAATGTTTAAAGGCACAATTAAGTGATAAGAATGAATTATTGTCGAATTTAAAACTTGGCTCGAGCGGACTTGCAGTCCGTTCGTTATAAATTATAGCACGAACTACAAGTCCGCGCTAGCTAAGTTCGAAAAAAAATGATTTATACCAATGAACCCAAATACAAAGAGCAATAAACAATCGAAAAAAGAAAAAGCTGTAATCGAACCAGTTTACAAATCGATAAACAAGTATGTGCAATATAGCATTATCGCACTATTTGTTTTTGTTTTATATGGCAATACCATTTCGCACGAATATGCCCTTGACGATTATATGGTAATTGCCGATAATTCATTTACACAAAAAGGAATTGCTGGCATTCACGATATTTTTGCATACGACTCATTTATGGGAATGGGTATAAAATATGTAAACTCGGTTGAAGGTGGACGATATAGACCAATATCTATAGCAACATTTGCTATTGAAAAACAGTTATTTGGGCAAAAACCACACATCAGTCATTTCATTAATTTGTGCTTTTATGCTTTAATGTGTATACTGTTGTTTAAGCTACTTTCAAAACTTTTTGATTCTTATCCTAAATCGCATTGGTTTAATACTATTCCTTTTATTGCAACACTACTGTTTGTTGCACACCCAATTCATACCGAAGTGGTTGCAAACATTAAATGTAGAGATGAAATTTTTGCTCTTCTCTTTTCGCTGATTAGCTTATGGTATGATATAAAATATCTTGGAAATAAAAAGATTTTAAACTTGATAGTTAGTGCAATTTCATTTGCTATTGCTTTGTTTTCGAAAGAAATTGCTGTTGTATTTATCGTAATAATTCCAGCAACTATCTATTATTTCACTAGTCATTCATTGAAAAAAATTGCTATTTCTAGTATTCCTTTATTTGCAATGGTATTGCTATTTTTATTTGTTCGCCATCAAGTTATTGCAAAAACACATCTTGATAATACTAATTACCAAAACATTTTGAATTACTCGTTTCACGACATGAATGCAAGTCAAAAATGGGCTACAATAGTGTATTGCTTAGGAATGTATGTAAAATTGATGTTATTTCCCCACCCATTAACTTGGGATTATTATCCTTATCATATTCCTAAAATGGAATGGTCACAGATAATGGTAATTGTTTCTTTGCTAATATACATAGGACTATTTTATGTGATGTTTAAAGGGTTAAAATCGAAATCGATTATTTCATTTAGTATTCTTATTTTCCTAGTTCCACTGGGGTTGACAGCAAATATATTTTTCCCTATTGGTGCTTTTATGTGCGAGCGATTTTTATTCATTTCGTCAATTGGTTTTGCAATTGTTTTAGCTTGGATTCTTACCCAATATTTTCCCAAAATAAACCTAAAAGCACTTTGGGTTTTATGTCCAATATTGTGTTTATATTCTTTTAAAACTATTGATAGAAACAAAGCTTGGAAAGATGGTTTTACCCTTATTGAAACCGATTTAAAAACCTCGCAAAATAGTGTGATGAGCTTAGGTCAATATGCCAATAATCTTTATAATAAGGCAATTAAAGAGACAGATATTGAAGAACAACACCGTCTTTACGATGAGATATTAAAATATGGAATTAGAGCCGATTCTATTTGCCACGATAATCAACGAACAAACTTTATTTTAGGTACAGTATTTGGTAGATATAAAAATGATTACCCTAGGGCAATTTCCCATCTAAGAAAATCGATTGAAATTGATCCCTCGTTTGTTGAAGCATATCATAATTTAGGAATTAGCTATGCAATGTCAAACCAATTCGATAAAGCTATTGCAATATCGTTAGATGGTTTGAAAATTGACCCAAACAATATTGAGATTTATAAAACACTTTCTACCCTTTATTATAATGTAGGACAACAAGATAAAGTACTTTATTATGTTAACAAGGTAAAAGAATTAGAAGCAAAATAGAATTATTTCAGTTTCGGTTTCTTATATACCAAATTGTAACTATCGTCTACAAATTGCTGGAGTATGGTATTTGGTAATGTACCATCGACAACAATTGTATTCCAATGTTTTTTATTCATGTGAAAACCAGGAAGAACTGCCGAATGTTGTTCTCGAAGTTCTATTGCTTTTTCTGGATCACATTTTACATTAAACGTAAATTGCTCACTATCTAAACTAGTGAGACAAAACATTTTCCCTTGTACTTTGTAAACTAGGTGTTCTGGTCCAAATGGGAAACATTCTTCGACTTCGGTTTTCGATAAACAATATTCGCGAAATTGTTCAATATGCATGAAGTTAATTTTTAATTATTAGTTTTTATTTATTAATTATTAAAGACATTATCGTGTTTAATAATAGTACAACTAGACCGAAAATCTTAACACTGTTTTTAATTTATCGGGACTAACTTTTCTGGCATCAGAAAGATATATTTCGCGATGAATTTTTGATTTGCGTTGCAGATTATTTTCCTTACAAAATGCTTCCATTTGATCGAAGCTCTGAGGTTCGTTGTCGTAACTTCCGTTGTGTAGCATTTGCACACATGCCCCCTCTTCTATTTCTACAAAACGTACTTCGTTTAATAATTGATGTGGCTTGCTCTTTTTTACTTGTTCTATGATATTTGAAGCATAATCAGTAGTTACAAAATTGGGTTGACGAATCATTAAATCAAACACTAAAGCATCTTTATCGATAACAGTCATTGTTTTTTGCTTTGCTTCTTCGGTTATGTCCCAAACTCCTTCCAGTGGATATACGGTATAGTCGAAATATCCAACAGGTGCATTATCTTTTTTAGGCGACATTTTAACGGCATACGATAATGAATATAATACCCCAATATATTCACCAAACTGTTCACTATTCGGATTACATTGACCATGAATTGTAAAAAAAGAAAACTTTGGTATGTGTATTAATTCTGGTTTAGCTTTGGGTTGATAAAAAGCCTTTTCTGCTTTTTTCCATTCGTGTTTCATGGTGTGAGTTTTGAGTTATTAATTTTGAGTTTTGAGTTAAGAAATTCATTAGTAAAAAAATGGTATTTTCGATTTATTATTCCAACCTGCCTGACTTTCATAATCTACAAAATAGATTTTTATGTCGGCTTGATTTTCGTATTGTACAAAATAGATTTTCTTTTGAGCTTGACTTTCATATTGGGTAAAGAACCATTTACCATCATTTTTTCCCGCTTGACTTTCATATTTTTCCTTGAACACTTTAAGATCAGCTTGACTTTCGTATTTAACAACAAATACTTTTACATCAGCTTGACTGGAATATTCTACAGAAAAAACCTTTTGACCAAAGACTGTTGATGAAATGAAGAAAGTCAAAAGGACAAAGAACTGTTTTATCTTATTGTTTAAATGTAAACTGACAGAAATCAATCTCCCAACCCTGTTAGCTTCGCTGAACCTTTCAGGTTTCGCCAAGAGGGCTAAAACAGCCAATGACGATGATTGGGAATTAGTCTGATATATATTTAGATTTGGTATAATTTCCATTTGTAATAAAATATCTTGAAATAAAAATACAAAATTATATGGAATCAATTTTTGTTTCGTCTAAAATTAATAAATGCTTAACATTCAAATAATATTGAACTAACATGGATAGCTGAAATTTGTAAAAAATAAATAGTATGGAAGCAACACTTTACACATCGGCAAGCTACTCACAAGCAAAAAGTTTGGAAAGAGAGAGAAAATATGACGAAGCAATTTTGTTATATGAATCGATAATAGAAAAAGATACCGTAAATATTGGCTTGTTCATTCGTTTAGGCGAACTGTATGAATCGATTCACTTAATAGACAAAGCTGTTTCCACTTATAAAAGAGGAATAGCATTTGCTCAAAAAATTAAAAACAAAAAAGCTGAACGATTTCTGTCATTCACGTTATTGGGTTTAGTCGATTAACAATCGCTATTCGAAAAAGCAGTCGGGAATTTCTTCGGCATTGCTTAAAAGAACACAGCCTGGTGCCCATGGAAGATATGCTTCCCAAACACCACCATCCCAAGGTCGCCACCAAGGAAGTAAAATGGCATCGGTATGAAAAAACTGCTCGGTTGTTTGACCTTGCAATCCAAATCCAAACTCACCATCGAAACGATTGTAAGTTCCATTTCCCCAGATACAAGTATCTTTAAGTCGCTTAGCATAATATTCATCGCCTGTTTGTTGATACAAATAATAGATATCGGCAGCTGCCAAATTTCCCATTTGATGAATATGAATATTGTGCGAACTGGTAATGCTTCCACCACTACTACTCCAATTCAAATCGCGTAAAGGATTATTGGTAAATGCTGTATTGTAACCAAACTTCCACGAAAACTCATAATCCATACCAACACGAGCATATTCAATATACTTAGGATTGTTGGTTACTTTATGCAATTCGGTACAAGCTGCAAGAAATGCAAGATTTCCTTCCTCGTCTACAGCATCGTGAGTATCCATTGGGGTACCATACAGTTCTCCTTTTTGATGCCAAGTAATATAATGATCGGCAGCTTTTTGGGCACTTGCAAGATATTTTTCATCACCGGTTAAGGTGTACAACAATGCCGCAGCTGGTGTAAACCAACACGATTGAAAACCATTGTAATCGACTGCAGTTCCTGTATTGGGGTCAAAGAATCGAGCATACGCTCCAACTTCATTTTGACTTTTTATGGCAGTATTTACAACCATTTGAGCTGTGTTTAACCAAGCTAGATGTTTTTTATTGGTACATTCATAACTCTTTAAAAGGTAATATGCTGCTTGTCCGTTAACATAAGCCGAATGTAAGGGTTTATCGCCCCAGTTAAAACAATCTTGACGTAAACCCCACCAACCTGTAACATGCCAATCTCCCTCACGATATTCTTCGAAAAGTAATTGTGCATCCTTATTTATAGCATTGGTACAAAGGTTTGTTATGAATCGGTGAGCATTGTCGATAGCCCTTGGGTGTTGCATTTTCAAACCGGCTTTTAGCATAGGATATGCTACTTGCATTCCGCCTGTCCAAGCTGCATCGCCACGTACACGCCCATAATCGTCGCTACTTTGAATGAAGAATGAATGCTCGTCGTTCCAACCATCTTTTAAGATTGCTTCGGCTATATTTTCCATAGCATCGGAACGCGAGGCACGAACTAATGGCGATTGATGATAGTGTTTATAGTGTTCTCTGATTGCTTTTCCATAAGCAGGAATTCCTTCGTTTGCAGAATCGGCGAAATAAAATATTTCTGTAGTCAATGTTTTTCCTTTACATCCTTCAATCCAACCTTGGGTGTATTCGACCATTGAGGGAGTTTGAGGATCTTGCCATACATGACCATATCGTTTAGGGAAATGTTGGAAGCCTAATGTAACTCCAATATAATCGACATCGGGAGCTGAAGTATCGAGCAGTAAACCATTATATATAAATCGGGGCATCCATTCATTGTCAAAAGAATGTTGGTGTCCATTGAGTTTTTCACCAATGGCAATCATGCAAACAACATTATTGTGCACGGTTATTATTCCATTGTGTGTACTTCTATCGGCACGAGTTAAGAGCTTTGAACCATTGGGATAATCGATTGGTCCTGCATAATTGAGCTTGAATTGTTTTCCATCGCTCGAGTGTATATTATTGGTACCATATAAATATCCAGGAATTTGAAAATATGGTATTGCTAGGGTTTTGGGAAAGCTAAACGGTAAGGTAAGCATAAATGGTTCATCGCTTAAAACCTCGAGTTGAACTTTCGATTTAATTGAGTTATTGTTGTCGGATATGATTTGTTCGGTATAATTTGCAAATGATCCTAAAGAACAAAATAATGTGTCGTTTTTAATGATGAATGGAAACTCATGTTTTGATCCATCGATAGTTGTTATTACTGCGTTATTTCTCGTTACTATATATTGTAATTCGTTTTTTGTAAATTCAATATTTCCTTTATCTGTTACACCAATCCCCATTTTGTAATGAATTTAATTTTTGTTCGTCTATTAACCCAATAACTTTGTAAAAATAAAAAAAAATAACAATACTATAAATAAAGTAATAAATGACTATATTTGATAGTAGAAGTATAACAAATTAAACCTATTAAACCCTACATTATGTATCAAACGCTTATCGTCCTTGGAATAGTAACATATTTATTAATTGTTATGTCGTTTCTATCGGGAATGAGAATTGTAAAATTGCCTTATAAATATCATAAAATAATTGGAATTGCGGGCTTGTGTGCTGCATCGATTCACGGTCTTTCGTTATTATATCTAAATTTCTTTACTAATTAATAATTAAATTAAAATCAACATGAAAAAAGCGTTTCTAACCTCAGTATTAATGGCTATTCTTCCTATATGGATTATGGCTCATCCTGCTAAATCGGTAAGTGCAACCTATAATGCTACTACTGGTAAATTAAAAATATCGGCTGTTCACCAAGTTAAAGATGTAACCAATCATTACATTATTACAATGGTTATTTCGGTTGACGGTAAAGTTGTTAAAACATTAACGTATACTAAACAATCGAGCACCGAAAGTCAAGACGACGAAGTTGCAGTACCTGAAATTAAAAAAGGTAGCAAAGTAGACGTTAAAACCAAATGCAATAAATTCGGAACAAAATCAGTTTCTATTGTAATTTAATTGAATTTCATAACATTTTAAAAGCCGTATTACATTTTATTGTAATGCGGCTTTTTTGTTTTTTGGTTTAATATGTTATTTGAAAATTATCTCAAATGCAATATTTCTTCAAACTTTTGATGATATTCGTCGAATTCATGTACATTTTTATGATTTGCATCTTTTATAATTGTCACACAAACATTGGGATTATAATTGGGTATCAACAGTGGTTCTGAAAGTGGAACAACAGTATCTTTATCACCACAAAACACATGTATTGGACATGTAATGAGTGGCAAAAATTCAGACGAATCGAGATTATATTTCAACAAAAATGTACCTGGCAACATAGGGAAACGAAATTTTGCTATATGTGCAATACTCAGAAAAGGAGTTTCCATAATTAATAAATCGAACTTACGATGTGCACCAATATATGTAGCAATATGACTTCCTAAAGACAATCCATGAACTATGATTTTTGATTGCGGATATTGTTTTTTCACCCAATCGAATATGAGTATGGCATCGCTATAAAACGTTTCTTTTGCAGGTACTCCAGTACTTTTACCATAACCACGATAGTCGTATAATACAACATCGTAATTTAAATCTTTTACTCGTTTAAAGTAATTGCCACTACGAGCCATGTGACCCGAGTTACCGTGCAAAAATAGAATTACTCCTTTGGGTTTTGGAACTTTTATCCAAAGTCCATTTAAGGTATTACCATCAAGGGTATCCCAGAATAATTCTTCAAAAGGAAAATCGTAATGATACGGAAAGTCTTTGCGAAATTGCTTGCGTTTAAACAGCAGAAACTCTTGCAAGAAGTAGAATAAAATACATGCAATGAGATATAAAACAATGATTACAATAAGTACAATCAATAAAACCATAGCTCAGAGAATTAGTATATCAATACTTTATCCTTACATATACGTTGATAAAGAAATAAAAATCCTGTAGAAACAGTAATTCCAATTAATATACCTGCAACAACATCTCCTGGATAATGAACGCCCAAATAAATTCTACTATAAGCAATCATCAAAGCCCAAGCACTTATGCTAGCTATAATCCATTTTTTAGGAAAAAAGTATGATGTTAACATTGCTATGGCTGCCATATTTGCCGAATGTGATGATGCAAAACCATACATACCACCAGTGTAATTCCTAACGAGATGAATGTATTGTTGCAATTCGGGAACATGCGATGGTCGAAGACGACATACGGTACCCTTTAATATTTCCGATGATATAAAGTTCGATAAGCCTACAGAAACAATAAACGTAAGGACAATGTACCAAACTACTTTTCGAGGATATTTTTGAAATACTTTAAATATAATGTAGAGATATAATGGAATCCAAATTACAATTCCACTGATATACCACATTATAAAATCAAAAAAACTATTATGATGTGAATTTATAAATAAAAAAAGAGCTCTGTCGCAATGTCTTAAACAGTCGAGCATAATTTATTCATTTAGAGTATTCCAAATCAAATCTTTCAGTTTATCGATATTTTGCTGAGCAACAGCTGAAATAAATACCAAAGGAATTTGAGGTAAATCGGCTTTTAACATTTCTACCAATTCACTATCTACTAAATCGCATTTGGTTATTGCCAAAATACGTTTTTTGTCAAGTAATTCGGGATTATATTGCTGTAATTCATTCAATAATATTTGATATTCTTTTTTAATATCAGTAGTATCTGCAGGAACCATAAACAATAACATCGAGTTACGTTCAATGTGTCGTAAGAAACGTAAGCCAAGCCCCTTGCCTTCTGAAGCTCCTTCGATAATTCCAGGAATATCTGCCATTACAAACGAACGATTGTCGCGATAATTTACAATACCTAAATTAGGTACTAAAGTTGTAAACGGATAATTTGCAATTTTGGGCTTTGCTGCCGAAACAACCGAAAGTAAAGTCGACTTACCAGCATTTGGAAATCCTACTAAACCTATATCTGCCAATAGTTTTAATTCAAGAACAATCCAAGATTCAATTCCATCTTCACCAGGTTGTGCAAAACGTGGTGTTTGCATGGTAGGCGATTTAAAATGATCGTTTCCTAAACCACCTCTACCACCATGTAAAAGAACTATTTCTTCGCCATCATTGGTTATTTCACAAACTCGTTCACCAGTTTCTGAATCTTTTGCTATAGTACCTAATGGAACATCAACAATAATATCTTCACCATCGGCTCCAGTACTTAATGCAGAACCACCACTTCCACCATCTTCGGCATACATATGCTTACGATATTTAAGTGGTAATAATGTCCACATTTGTGAATTTCCTCTTAATATAATGTGTCCACCACGTCCACCATTTCCACCATCGGGTCCACCTTTACAAGTATAACGATCGCGGTGTAAGTGCATTGAACCTGCTCCACCTTTTCCAGAACGGAAACATATTTTTACGTAATCAACAAAATTTGACTCTGCCATATCTTTTTCTAATTCGACTGCAAAGGTATGAATAAAATGTGAGAAAGGGTGAATGTGCTAAATTGAGAATGCAAGAATGTATAAATATGCTTGTCTAAAAGCCACATTGTTCGCAAACTTGTTTTTTTACATTTGGGTTTTCAAACAACTGAATTGACATTTTCCCTTCTTTGAATAATGTGCAAGTGCGTTGTTTGTTTTTCAAAAAGGCTTTGCGTAATGCTTCTTCAAACTGTTTGGTATTAGGTTTAAAATCGACATGAGTACAGGCCGAAAGATATGTAAAAAGTACTCTTTCATCAGCATCGGTTTCCATAACAAATGGTTCAAGCAGATTTATTGGATATTCAAAATCACCCATTTGCATAAATAAAACGGCAAGATTTAATGCTCGTTTCCAATCTCCTGTTCTTAAATCGAATATACTTTTTATGCGGTTTAATGTTTCTTGAATCATTTTCTGCTCATCGCTTACTTTTAAAGTATTTCCAATCGATTCGATAATTTTTACCTGTAATTCAATTGTTAATGGATCGACATCCGATTTTCTCAATTTTGAAGTTCGTAAAGCATCAACTTTCTGTTGCATTACTCCAACATAGGCTTCATCAATTAAATCGAATAATTTAATTTCACAAAACAGTTTATTATAAATAATATATTCGTTTTTAGGATCAAGCTTGCTTAATCGACAGACTTCGATATAAAAATTACTATCAACGGTTTTATTATTTACAACATAATCGAGCCAAAGTTTATTCATTTGCATTCCAGCAAAACGAATTGAATCGAGCGGAATTTGCATTTGAGGTATGATGTATTTACTATAAATTCCACGACGAACTTTTTGAATTATATATTTTTGAATATCGAGTGCTTTAATGATATTTCCCGAATCGAGCGCTTGATGAAACTTCTTTATAACAAAGCCTTGCTCTTTTTGAACACTACCTAAATCGTAAATAACTTTCATTTCGATTTTTGCAAAACGATGACGAGCTAATATTGGCTCTAACTTTGATTCAAGTTTATTTTTCAAAATAATTTCTCTTGCTTCATCAGGCGTTTTTTTTCGTAAGCTATCCCACTGCGTTCCTTTTATATCGGCAAAAAATAATTTCCACGAATCGCTATTCGCAATTTCAGCTTCTATCGATTTCCCTTTTTGTAACTGTTTAAAGGCTTTTACAATATTCTGAGCACGTTCTATACGTAATTGTTCGTTCTTTTCTTCACGACCTTCAATCGAAGAATATGAGGTTATTTTCAAACTAGTAATAAAGAAGTCAGGCTCATTTAATGCCTCAATCAATGGTTTTATATCTTCGCTATTATAATCCGATTTACCTAATTCAAATGGAATTTTAAATGTTAAAAAAGTAGTATCAGGCGTTGGTTTGTAATTGAAGTCACTATAAAAAGTAATAGTATCTCCAAGTATTTTTAATCTTGAATTTGTAGTTGTTTGGTTTAATTCGGTATAGCTTGGTCGTATATTTTTGCAAAATGTTTTTTCTTGAAAGACAACAAGATTTAATTCATAATCGATCATTCCAGCTGGGATTTCACCTATTGGCGCTCTGAATTTAGATTTAGCAGCTTTACCTTCTATTTGATTTAACTTCATCAACTTAGCCTGAGTAAGCTTTTTAGTCATAAAGCCTTTTGATGGTAGTGATTTGTCAATAATATTTTCAGTATTACAGGGATATTGCTTTTTCAAAACAATATCAACAGCTAATCCATCATCTGGATTTTTAATAACTCGTTTAAGATATTTGGGATGTGTTTCTAAATAAATAATATTTCCTTCAACAACAAGACCTCGTTGAAGCGTATCAATGTTTTTAAATTTATCACAGTTTTTGCAAATTTTTGAATCATATGGCTTCAACCCTTGATTCTTAGTAGAAATTGGCATTCCTGACGTTTTCACTAAAGATTGACCCGTATTTAAGGTATTGTAACTACCTAACATAGCCGAAACAAAAACCTTTTTATTGGTTGGATCTGTTTTACAAGCAACACCAATTAATAAAAATTGTAAATCTTTTAAATCATCGGCTTGTTTACTATTGAACCATTTAAACACAATATCATTAGCCAAGTCAGCATACGATTGTGATTCTTTCCCTTTCTTAATAGGTGCTTTAATACACATTTCAGCATAGCCATTTGCAGCACCACCATACATTTGTAATCGATAAGCTGGGCTTTGTTTTTTACCACCTAAACCAGGTTTTGCATCATCAATAGTAACTAAAAAGTCAACATAATCTTTACTTGCTTTGGAAAGAACTTGATTTGTATCAAATGGTAATAAGTCTTGTTTTCTTTTTTCGTAATTAATTGCATCTACAATAGCTGCATTGAAAAGAGCTTCATTAAAGTGCTTTTCATCTATCATTATTTTAAACGATTCTGATGTATATACGGCCATACTACTGGTATTTTGAGCAATTACCTGTATTCCTGCAAATAACAGAATTAGAACGACGATATATTTCAGTTTTTTAATTAATTTGTATTACAATAACAAACCTACACGATTTTTTTCGAATATACAATTCGAATTATAAACAGTATTTTTACTTAGTAATTAACAAAAAAGTTCCCCTATAATTATTAACAAAACATACTCGCCCCTAGCTATTAAAGCAATAGAAAGCTATTTAGAAACTATCTAAATAAATATTTTTTAAATTAATACACGATTTTTGATTTGTATAAAAAGAAATATTCGTAATATTGCGGAAAGAAAAACACAATCGTGTTTTTTATCAAATTCAAATTCTTCGAAAAAAATAATTCTCTTTTTGAATTACATTCTCAAATAACATTATGGAAAATTCTACAGAGCTTACTAAAAAGCTTTTGCCCGAACTTAAAGAAATTGCTACAAGTTTAGGTGTGCTTCAAGTTGATAAACTTAAAAAACCAGAGTTACTCGAAAAAATACAAGAGGCTATTTCAAAAAAAGCTTCTCAAAAGAAAGAAGAGCCACAAGTAAGTGAATCGGAATCGAGCGAACCACAAGTTAAAAAGAGAGTTAGAACCTTAATTAAAACGTCAAAAGTTGATTTAGGCCGTTTTCATCAACCTAAAGTTGTTGACGAACAAAAAGAACTACCTTTATTCGATGAAATAGAATCGAAAAACGATACAGCAATTCTTGGTAAAGAAATTGAACTATCAAAAGAGCCTGAAATTTTAGGTGTTGAACAAGTTGCAGAGGTAAATGAAATGCCAATTACAATTGCTCAACAAGACGAAGATATTAAAGATGTTAAAATTGAAATAGCACCAAAAGTTGAGCAACCAACACGTGTTGAACCACCAGCTCGTTCTGAACAACCAGCAATAAACAGAGAAATTCAACGTCAAAGCTTTCAACAAAGAGACAATACGAACAATAATAATCGTCAAAATTACGAGAGACCACAAGGTGGTTTTAAATCGGAATTTGAAGGTATTATTACAAGTTCGGGTGTATTGGAAATTATGCAAGATGGTTATGGTTTCCTTCGCTCAAGCGACTATAATTACCTTAACTCTCCCGATGATATTTATGTATCGCAATCGCAAATTAAATTATTTGGATTAAAAACAGGTGATACTGTAGAAGGGACAATTCGTCCTCCCAAAGAAGGCGAAAAATTCTTCCCACTTATTAAGGTTGAAAGAATTAATGGTAGAACACCAGAAGAAGTTAGAAATCGCGTTCATTTCGATTATTTAACACCCCTATTCCCTACTGAAAAATTCAATATTACGGGTAATGGTCACAACAACTTAATTACACGTGTTATTGATCTTTGTACACCACTAGGTAAAGGTCAACGTGGATTGATTGTTGCTCAACCGAAAACAGGTAAAACAACCATACTAAAACACATAGCAAATGCTATTGCAGATAACCATCCTGAAGTTTATTTATTAATTTTATTAATAGACGAACGTCCTGAAGAGGTTACCGATATGGCTCGTAGCGTAAAAGCAGAAGTTATTGCTTCTACTTTCGACGAACCAGCAGATCGTCACGTAAAAGTTGCAACAATTGTACTTGAAAAAGCAAAACGTTTAGTTGAATGTGGTCACGATGTAGTTATCCTACTCGACTCTATTACACGTTTAGCTCGTGCATTTAACATGGTATCGCCAGCATCGGGTAAAATACTTTCGGGTGGTGTTGATGCTAATGCACTACACAAACCAAAACGTTTCTTTGGAGCTGCTCGTAACATCGAAAATGGTGGATCATTAACTATTATTTCAACAGCATTAACAGAAACGGGTTCGAAAATGGATGAAGTAATTTTCGAAGAGTTTAAAGGTACTGGAAATATGGAATTACAACTCGATCGTAAAATATCGAACAAACGTATTTACCCAGCTGTGGATGTAGTTGTTTCAAGTACACGTCGCGAAGATTTATTGATTGATAAAAATAAACTAAGCAAAATCTGGATTTTAAGAAACTACTTAGCTGATATGAATCCTGTTGAAGCTATGGAATTCTTAAAAGATAGAATGCCTCGTTCAAAAGATAATGACGAATTCCTATTATCGATGGGAAGTTTTTA
>Ga0302296_1000975_pt1 | contig 21961 bp, 14 predicted proteins | sample III_Fen_N3_1_FD_194546 | JGI IMG/M metagenome (GOLD analysis project Ga0302296, IMG submission 194546) | Peat permafrost microbial communities from Stordalen Mire near Abisko, Sweden - III_Fen_N3_1 | ecosystem: Environmental > Terrestrial > Soil > Wetlands > Permafrost | place: Sweden: Abisko...
ACAATTCTCTATTGTAATATGTGAAGAATTTGTTGTATAAAAACCGGCCACATTAGTTGCAGAAGAGGGTTGTGCCAATCCGGTTACCGTAAGCCCCTTGAGATCAAGATAGGTGCTTCCGTTCATAAATAATGCGAATACGGCAGGCTGATTTGTGGTAATGTTATCAAGATTTAATACAGGTACTTCACCGGGATATGCGGAAATGGTGATATGACTGGAACTGGTACCGGCCATGCCGCTCATTGTTAAAAGTGCAGAAGAACTGGCATTACCTGTTGTCCTGTATGTTCCACCTCTTATATATAGGATGTCGCCGGCTTTGACATGGTCAATTCCATATTGCAATGTAAGCCATGGGGTGGAAGTAGTTGTCCCATTATTGCTGTTACTGCCGTTTGTGGCAACATAATAGGTGGTTGCAGAGAGTGTCAGGCTAAAACATAGTAATAGCATTATAAGTGCATATCTCATATCTTTAGGATTTGACGAATGATCATTAATTGATGACCAACACAATATTTTAAACGATCAACGTATTTTTTTGTTACACTAAAAGATATTATTTTTTCTATTTTTTCGACAAAAAAATACTCCTGTTTATATTCAACTGAATGTCAATATTATGGCTGAGTTAAAAAAAATTGTTTTAAATGGTATTGAGGGAATTCACGGGATTTGAGAATATTGTTTAGTCTGCCCGAAGGTCTTCTTATTGCAGATTTCACATTACCAATTGATTTTAGAAGACTGAAAACAAAAACAATGTATTATTGTTATATACTTCAGCTACCTGAAAAAGAAAGTAATAATGAATGATTTTCTATGTCCCGCGTGTAAGAAACACTTAAGGGTTGGAGATAATATCATTTTCAAAGTGAAAAACAGCAAGAAAAACTCTGCTCTTCTGCTGCTGAGTCCTCAAATCGGTAACTACACCAGCCATAAACACCCTACTTTCGAAATTCAGAATGGAGAATCACTTGAGTTCTATTGCCCCCTCTGTAGCGCCTCCCTTATTTCTGATATCCATAAAAACCTGGCTCATGTTTTACTTTTGGATGAAAAAGGAGAAAGTCATAATGTCTATTTCTCGCAGGTTGTTGGTGAACACAGCACATTTGAGACTGACGGCGAATCTGTTCACATTGAAGGAGAAGATGCCGGCAGATATACCTATTTTAAAATAGGTGATAAATTCAGGAAGTATTTCTAAAGTCTCACAGGCTTGTACATTCTTCATATTTTTACATAATAACTTTCAATCTTAACCTAATTTATTAATCATGAAAACAAAAACAAACATTTTAATAATTTTTTTCCTGCTCCTTCTGCCTCTATCTTTTATCAATGCTCAGAATCCCGATTTATCAGGTGAATGGAAATTAAACAAAGAAAAAAGTACAGTGGCAGATGCCCAATTATTTTTATCTAAAATAACAATTCAAGTTAAATCTGATAGTTTGTTTACCACACGTGTATATGAAAACGGGAATGGTGAAGAATATCCTTTTGAAGAGAATCTCTCATTAGATGGCAAGGATTGTAAAATAGTTATTTATGAAATCCCAAGGACTTCAAAGGCAACGCGTTCCGCTACTGACGGATCAATAATGATAGCATCTTCTACAACATTTAATAATGGTAACGGACCAGAGGATATGACTGCAAACGAAACGTGGAAGATGGATAATGATGGACATTTTCTGACACTGACATTTAATAACAAGATGTCAGGAAATGAAATGACAGGTACGTACTATTTCGAAAAAGCAAAATAGAAGATTATCCGTTCTTTTCCTGATCCGGTTATAAATTAGATCAGTTTTGACATATGCTTCTTCTGCCTGAGAGTATATTATATTTTGAACTTAATAATAGTCTCCTATGAAAATTATCAAGTCTTTTTCAGTTCTTTTAATTCTGATCACTGTCGTGATTTCAGGTTTCTGTATGAGAAGTCAATCTGGTTCATTAAACATTCCTGAAGACAATGCCGGGCTTACCTTACCAACCGGATTTTCAGCTCTTGTTGTCGCTGATAAACTAGGCTCAGGCCGGCATATTGTTGTCAATAGCAATGGAGATATTTATCTTGCACTGAGAAGCCTTAAGAACGGCAAAGGGATAGTAGCTCTACGTGACAGCGATGGTAACGGACGAGCTGATGTAATCCGGTATTTTGGCAATACTCTTACCACCGGAATTGACATTTCTGACGGATTTCTGTATTACAGCAATTTTGAAGAAGTTTTCAGAGTACCTCTTACTCCTGATGAACTCGTCCCTACCGGTCAACCTGTTGTGATTGCAACCGGTTTTGAAAAACAAAACCAGCATCAGGATAAAACTTTTGCTCTTGATGGCGCCGGAAATATTTATGTAAATGTAGGTGCTCCTTCAAATGCATGTCAGCAGGTAGACAGAACTCCCGGCTCAACAGGATTCGATCCATGTCCTCAGCTTGAACGACATGCAGGCATCTGGAAATTCAAGGATGATGTACCGGGTCAGGATCAGGTTAAAAATGGACATCATTATGCCTCGGGTATAAGAAACTCAATCGCTATTGCCTGGAATGCTTCAAATAATAAACTGTATGTAGTCCAGCATGGCCGCGATCAGCTGTTTCAGTTCTATCCTGATATGTATTCAGAACAGCAGGGAGCCGAACTCCCGGCTGAAGAATTCTTTATGGTGGAGGATGGTGACTTTTTCGGATGGCCATACTGTTACTACGATCAGTTTAAAAAACAGAAAGTATTAGCACCGGAATACGGAGGCGACTCCAAAGCGATCGGTCGTTGTGACAAGGCAAAAGGGCCAATTATGGCTTTCCCGGGTCACCTTGCACCTAATGATCTTCTGTTTTATACAGGTAAAATGTTCCCTGAGAGATATAAAAATGGTGCATTCATTGCGTTCCATGGGTCCTGGAACAGGTCTCCTCTCGATCAAAAAGGCTATTTTGTTGCATTTGTTCCGTTTGAGAATGGGTTACCCTCAGGCGAAATGGAAATCTTCGCCGACGGATTTGCAGGCGTAAAGGTTATTAAAAGCCCGAATGATGCGGTTTACCGTCCTATGGGACTGGCACAGGGCCCCGATGGATCAATTTATGTATCCGATTCGGAAGAGGGTCGTATCTGGAGGATAATTTATAATGCAAAAAAATGAAAATAACTCTCTCTATTATTATCACCCTGTTTTATTTCTTTTTTGCAGGGCCTGTAAAACATCCGTGGAATGATATATTGTCTCATAGTACTAATTCTGTATCAGAATTAAATCAGACTGAACAGCCAGGCGGGAATCAGCTATATATCAAACATTGTCTTCAATGTCACCAGAATGATGGGAAAGGTGTCCGTGGAATGTTTCCACCGCTGGCAGGTAATGATAAGATAAAAGGTCCGGCAACAGATATTATAAGGATTGTTTTATTCGGGCTGGATGGACCGCTTACAGTTAATGAGAGAGACTATAACCAGCCCATGCCTCCCCAGGCCTATCTTACTGATAAACAAATTGCTGACATACTTAGTTATATCCGCAGTTCCTGGGGAAACCAGGCTTCGAAAGTAACTGCTGCTGATGTAGGCAATGTCAGGAAGCTTGGTAAACCAAAGAATTAATTAATTTTTATGTCCTGCTGGTTTACATTCCATCCCGAAACTGTAATTATTGGTTTCTTGCCAGTGATCTTAATTGCGGGACAGCTGACAGAAACAGTAGTTGTTTCCGAAGGGGCCAGGGTAAAATAACCTGATGTCCAGTAACTGGGTAATATCTCTTCTCCACCTGCTATTAGCTGCGGGCGTATAAAAAAGGCCATCTTTTTTGTCGGATTGGTAATCTGAATTGTCCAGGTGGTCGCATCCTTGCCTTTTATGGATGCGAGCACTTTTACATCCACTTTAGTTTTTTGCATCTCATTCAACGATTTGAAATCACTATTATCCGACAGCCAGTAAACATTATGGGATATAACTTTCCTTGCAGTGTTCTTCAGGTTTAAAACGACAAAATTCACTCCTTTAAGTTTGGTTAATTCTGAGGATACAGAAAAAACCTCCTTTACTTCAGTTGCAGAAAGGGGAAAGCTCTTTTCTTCATGGAATAATGATTTGGAATCTAAATTGAATATTTCAACCTGAGCGGTCAGACCTGATAGAGGCAGATATGTCCTGTTAACAGCCAGCACATTAAAATCGTTAAGATTAAGCTGAAGATGAACTGGTTCAAGGGCATTTTGCATAAAATAATATCCGGCGTTCGGCATCAGGAACCAGTCATACACCTGCCAGACCACACTTGGGAAAGCCGAGTTTACTTTCCAGAGCATTACGCCGCCGATTTCATTCAATTTATGACCTGCAGCTTCAAAAATTCCCTGGTAACCCATAGCATTCATAAGCTGCATTTTATTGCAAAAGTCCTCCATGCTTAACGGTTCACCATATCTCTTTACCATTTCTGTATTGTAAAGGTCATACCTTCCGTTTCCTGTGGCTGCATCATGATAACCCCAGGTATTATTAAAAGGAAAAGGCAAAGTTTTATCCCAGACCAGGTTGGGAATAATCTTAGACATTATATTATATGGTGGCTGTGACGGGATTCCTGTTTCATCTTTAAAGACCCAGTCTTTGCCTGCAATGGCTTTTTTATAATAGACTAAAGGATCCTGCCATGAATAAGGTCCACCGCTATAAACTCCGGAAGGCATGTCATCAGGCCATGCACCTTTCCATCCGGACGGAAGTTTTGCAAAGCCGGATGAACTTGGAATATAAGGCCGGGTGCCATCAAGAGAAATTATGCTTTCCCTCATTGCATCATAAAGCTCCTTCCTGGCATGACCTTCATTACCTCCGGTCCATACCAGAAGACTTGCATGATTTCGTATCCTGAGGATTGTACTTTTTACATTTTTAACAAACACCTTACCTTCAAGAGGCCAGTCCGAAGATCCTTTAAATTCACCCTGTGTATCACCAGTAACCCAGAAATCTGACCATACGAATAAACCGTATCTGTCGGCAGCCTCAAAGAATTCATCACAGGGGGTTATTCCTCCTCCCCAGATCCTCACCAGGTTTATATTAGAGTTCCGGCATAGATGCAGTTCATAATCATATCTTATTGAATCGCGATTAAGCATCATGTCCGGAACCCAGGCTCCGCCAGTCAGTTGAACACGTCTCTCATTTACATAGAAATCCCTCCGGTAAAAACCATTCACATCAATAACTTTTGTACTTACTGTCCTGAAGCCAAAAACAAAAGAGGTGTCATCAGAAATACCAGAAGCATTTGCATACTGGAGCCTTACCCTGTAGAGGTTTGGCTTGCCATAGCCATTTGGCCACCATAATACAGGATTGTTAATATTCAGTTCTTTTGTGTTCTCAGTATTAAGATCAATTGTCGTGGGGGCATTTTTCGTGATTACTACATTTTTTGAAAACTGCAGAAGCTTGCCTTTAAAGTTTTCAGGACTAATTGAGACCGTTAATTTCCCGTTTTCATCTGAATTGAGATGATTTTGCAGTTTAAGATTCAGAGAAATAGTCGCAAGAGTTGTATCAGGAAGTTTTGGAAGAGAGGTGACAATTTTCGGGTCAGAGATGGTAATACCACCTGAAGTTCTCAGATAGACAGGAAGCCATATTCCCATGTTACGGTCCCTGACAGGAGGGATCCAGTCCCATCCTACAGAACATAACATTGTGACATTTTTACCTATGTCGCCGGTAGGACCGCCATTGTCAAAGAAATCACCAAGTGCCTTTAATTGTTCAGTAGCCGGAAGCCCCGGATAATCTAGCGGATAGATCTTCACTGCAAGCACATTCTCAGAACCGGCTTTGATTTGTTTACTTACGTCGAGACTATACTGGGCAAACATACCTGCCATCTGAGTTGAATCTGTAATTTGTTTCCCGTTGAGCCAGACCGCAGCACGATAATTAATACCTTTAAATATGAGCTGAAAGCAACGTCCCTGGTCAGTAACTGGAACCTTAAATGTTGTCCTGTACCAGTATGGTTTCTTCCACGGATTTGGGTTATTCGGAAGATGACTGTACTGTTCAAGGTTATATTTTTTATTGAATTCATCTGAAGCATCCGGAATCAGCATATTGTTAAGCCCTGAATATGGATCGGGATAAATATTATTAGAAACCAAACCCGTAAGAACCGTAGATGGTACACGGACGGGAAACCAGTAAACCTTTGAATTATATTCAGGTGTGGATATTTCTTCACCGGCAGAAGAAATTAAGACTGATGACTGCAGTTCAAACCTGGTAAGTTTTTCCTGCTTCACTGTTCCATTCTGAGAATTAGCGGGAAATAAAAAAACAAATAAATTTATAAATAAGAGGATAAAAGAAGGATAAAACTTTTTCATTATAGAGTTTTTAAAAAATTACTAAGAAAAATGATTTATATGCGAAAAAACAATCTAGAAGGGTGAAAGATATCTTTACTAATGTTTTTTTATAACAATTATTTCGGATTTTTTCACTTCGGAATATCTGACAATATAAACTCCTCCGCCAAGCTTTTTAAGATCTTCTTCAACCGTGAAGTCTCCTGTTTTCTTGATTTTATCCGAAAATACCTTTTCTCCCATGGAATTAAAGATATCTACAGTTGTGGGTGTGGATTTTACTCCTACAAATTGCATGTTTGTTTTCCCGTCTGAAGGATTGGGATAAATCAGCATGCCGGTCTTATCCGACTGTTCAAGAACTGTAACTTTCCATTTTTCTGATAACTGGCCTCCATTTGCGACAACAATATAAAAAACCGGATTGGAGAAGTTCATGTAATTCACATCGCTTAACTGTTCCTGTGCACCTATATATACGTGTGAATTATCAGATAAGACAAACGACGGTTTTAATGAATCTCTGGAATGGCCTCTGGCAACTTCCGCCAATATTGATTTTCTCACAGTATCAATTTGTGTCGCACCGACTTGTCCGGGGACAGTAAAAGATGTAAAATTTGCTTTTGCTTTTGCAATATGCACAGTCACGGTCCATTCTCTTTGTATATCCCTGTTTTCAGCATAGACCCTGTAGGTTACCGGATTATTAAAGTTATTCGGCGTATTTCTGCTTGCCTGTTGCGTGCCTGAAACTTTTGCATATGAACCGGCAGAAAGATAAAATGTTGCCACCAAAGAACCTTTATTTGTTCCATAAGGCATCTCAACGGTTATTCTTGAATTGATAGTATCGATGGAACACGATTTTTGACCCTGAATACTGAAAGATTCAATGTTAGCATGGACTGATGCCCTGTGCCAGTGAATCGGGTGAAGAAGGATTATGGCACGATCTCCGGGTTGTAAAAGGCTGAGATCAAGCATCCCGATATTCCATCTTATACCGTTTGTTATAGTTGCATCGGAAAAAGCTTTGTTATTATTCAGAAAATAGGCTTCATACTGAAGATTAAAATCTGCCAGCTTTCCTTTGAGTATGGTAATGGACTTACCGTCTTTTGGTACTGAAATATTATTAACATAAGTTGTCACAACAGGGTAAGTACATTCCTCAAAAAAATAATAATTCAGGTAATGGTAAGTCTTGCAATAAGTTGAACCATGGGATGCCGTTCCATAAATTTTTATTCCATTTGACCTGAGCCAGTTAAGCTCATTATGGAGGAATGTGACAGGGTTGATATTATAAACTATCTGGAGAGTAACAAGGTCATTATGCCAGCCAATTTCGAAATGCTTGTCATTCTGCATACTTTTCAGAATAGGAAGAATTTTATTTGTATGAACCTCCATATTATTTGGATTTTCCAGATAGTATGCAGCAGAATGCAGAATAAAATAGGTTGAATGGAAACCGAGATCAGTCTCTACCTGGGAAAACTGGTAAGCCACATTTAAATCAACATCCACATCATGTCTTAACCCAATGATAATCTTTTTGTTATTGAATGTCTGCCGGAATTCATTCAAAGGAAGAACGATATATTTGCTTGTATCAGATATTTTTTTGAGAAAAGCGGCATATTTTTCCCATGTAAAATTCGTATCAGCCTCGGCAGTGATAACATTAACCTTCTTCTGAGTGGTTATCGTGTCCGGTTTTTGGCTGTATTTCTTTGAAAAAATATTTGTTCCTTCAGGATTGATTGTTTGGCTATAAGATCTGCCGGAAAAAATAATAAAAACAATAAAAATGCCAGATATAATAGTTATGACAGGGCTCTTTCTAAAACTCATTGTCCTAATTTCGTAATTGTGTATAAAAATACATGTTTTGCAAAAATATATTTTTGAAATTTATTTAAGCAATTTTTTTATGTTATAAAGTTTATTCAATGCTTCAACAGGAGTAAGATTATCTATATCAATTCCAAGAATCTCATCACGGATCTGCTTCAGAACGGGATCATCGAGCTGAAATATACTTAATTGCATTCCTTCGCGGTGGCCTGCAATATCTGCAATAGGTTTAGACAGTTCTTTTTTATTATGACTTTGTTCCAATTCCTTTAATATTTCATCAGCACGGTTCACCACGCTTCTCGGCATGCCGGCCATTCTGGCCACATGGATTCCGAAACTATGCTCACTTCCTCCTCTTTTTAGCTTCCTGAGAAATATAACTTTATTATTAAGTTCTTTTATTGAAACGCTGTAGTTTTTTACCCGTGAGAATGAGTTTTCCATTTCATTAAGCTCGTGATAATGAGTGGCAAACAAAGTTTTTGCCCTGAGTTTATTTTCATGGAGATACTCGACCATTGCCCAGGCAATTGAAATTCCATCGTAAGTACTTGTCCCCCTGCCAATTTCATCAAGAAGAACCAGGCTCCGATCAGAGAGATTATTCAGGATACTCGCAGTTTCATTCATCTCAACCATAAAGGTAGATTCCCCAAGACTTATATTATCGGAAGCTCCGACCCTGGTAAATATCTTATCGACCATACCAATGCTTGCTGCTTTTGCAGGAACAAAGCATCCGGTTTGTGCCATGAGTACAATAAGAGCCGTTTGCCGTAAAAGGGCTGATTTTCCTGACATATTAGGTCCGGTAAGAATAATAATCTGCTGGTCATCAGTATCGAGGAACATATCATTTGGAACATATGACTCTCCTGCCGGAAGTTGCTTTTCGATTACCGGGTGACGACCTTCGGTTACTTCAAGTATTCTGGAATCATTTAGCACTGGCCTGGTATAATTGTTTTCAATTGAGATGACTGCGAATGACTGAAGGCAATCGAGCCTGGCTATCAGTGAAGAATTCAGCTGAATCGGCGGAATAAACTCAAGGATTGCCAGGACAAGATCGGTATAAAGCTGAGTCTCGAGTGCAATAATTTTCTCTTCTGCCCCGAGTATCTTGCTTTCATATTCCTTAAGCTCCTCAGTTATATAGCGTTCTGCACTTACAAGTGTTTGTTTTCTGATCCATTCAGGCGGGACTTTATCTTTATGTGTATTTCGTACTTCAATGTAATAGCCAAAAACATTATTAAAGCTGACCTTGAGTGAAGTTATCCCGGTTCGTTCACTCTCACGAGCCTGAAGATCTAAAAGATAGTCCTTACCACTATATAATATTCTTCGCAATTCATCCAGTTCGGCAGATATTCCACTGGCAATTACACTTCCCTTATTAAGCTGTACGGGAGGATCGTTGTTAATCTCTTTATCTATCTTTTCCGCAATAGTCTTACATGGATTTAATTGTTCACCTATCTGAATAAGAGGCAGGCATCCGCTTTTATTACAAAGATCTCTTATCGGATCAATAGCCTTAAGGGCTCTTTTCAGCTGAACTACCTCCCGGGGGTTTATTCTGTTTATAGCTACTTTTGATATCAGCCTCTCAAGGTCGCCAACCTGGCGAATAAAACCTGAGATTTCATCCTTTACCACACCATTTACAACAAAATACTGCACCACGTCAAGTCTGTCATTAACAGGCTGGATATCCTTCAGGGGAAGTGAAAGCCACCTTTTCAACAGTCGCCCTCCCATCGGGGAGAGAGTACGGTCCATCACATCAATAAGTGTCCTGGCTCCTTCATATGGAGAGTGAAACAGCTCAAGGTTTTTTATTGTAAACTTATCAAGCCATACGTATCTGTTCTCCTCGATCCTGGATAAGCTGGTTATGTGTCCAAGCTGTTCGTGCTGAGTAATATCAAGATAATATAATATAGCTCCTGCAGCTATTATTCCGAAATTCAGATTCTGTACACCGAATCCCTTCAGGGAACTGGTTTCAAACTGTTTAAGCAACCTGTCGTTTGCAGCATCCAGGGTAAAGATCCAGTCATCAAGCTTAAAAGTATAGAACTTGGGGCCGAAATAATCAATAAAAAGATCTTTTTTCCCTTTTTCAAACAGGACTTCCTTTGGCTGGAAGTTATTGAGCATTTGATCTATATATTCTATAGTTCCTTCCGAGGTAAGAAATTCTCCGGTGGAAATGTCAAGGAATGCGACCCCCGCAATTTTTTTATCAATATGTACTGCGGCAAGGAAATTGTTCTCCTTATGATTCAGAACATTTTCGTTCAGTGAAACTCCTGGCGTCACGAGTTCAATTATGCCTCTTTTGACAATGTTTTTTGTGAGTTTCGGATCTTCAAGCTGTTCACAGATTGCGACTCTCTGTCCGGCTCTTACCAGGCGCGGCAGATATGTGTCGAGTGCATGATATGGAAAACCTGCTAATTCGACAAAAGATCCCGATCCATTCGCCCTCCGGGTAAGTGTGATCCCAAGTATTTCTGAAGTCCTGATAGCATCTTCACCAAAAGTTTCATAAAAATCTCCTACTCTGAAAAGTAATATAGCATCAGGATGTTTGGTCTTGATGTTATTATATTGCTTCATCAGCGGTGTTTCTACATACTTCTGAAAATCAGGCATCCGGAATGTAGCGATTTAAATTATTCTCTCTGTTCAGCTTGTTCCTTACAAAGATACATCGATGGTAATATTAATGAAATAGTTTCTAATGTTTATTACTATGATCTTGTATAATTTATGAAATTTAAATGAAAAGGAAGAATAACGAACATTCGAAATCAGAAATCAGAAGTTTCATCTGGTTCTGAATTCGTCATTCATTTGTTCGTTGTTCTTAATTCAGTTATAATCAGGTTAAAGTCATACATTTTCAGTTTCATTTTTATTATCTTGGACTCTGACAAAAAGTACATTTTATGGAAAAGGTCTTAATACTCGGAGCAGGCTTAGTGGTCAAACCAATGGTAGAATATCTGCTCAAAAATAATTTTGAGCTTCTGGTTGCTTCACCCATGAAAGACAGAGCAGATGAAATGATAAATGGAAATCCTCATGGCTCATCACTCGACTGGTCAATGGATGATCCGGCAATGCTTGAAAAGATTGTTGCTGAAAATGATGTTGTGGTCAGCCTGCTTCCATATAAGTACCATTCAGAAGTTGCAAAGGTGTGTCTGAGATTTGGAAAATCAATGGTTACCACTTCATATATTCAACCCGGAATGAAAGATCTTGATGAATCGGCCAAAAATGCCGGCCTGTTATTCCTTAATGAGATAGGACTCGATCCGGGTATAGACCATATGACAGCAATGAGGATTATTGATCATATTCACGGTAAAGGCGGAAAAGTTGAAGAGTTTTATTCATTATGTGGCGCACTTCCGGCTCCTGAGTCTGCTGATAATCCAATGAAATACAAGTTTTCATGGAGTCCGAAGGGTGTCATTCTGGCAAGCAGGAACAGCGCACACTATCTGAAAAAAGACAGAAAAGTCTACATTGAATCATCAGATCTTTTTAAGGACACTTTCGATTATAGTTTCCCCGGAATTGGCAATCTTGAAGTATATCCCAACAGGGATTCGATAAGTTATATAGATATATACGGTATACCCGAAACAAAAACCATGTATCGCGGCACATTAAGATATAAGGGATGGTGCGAGTCGCTAGATATGATGAAGGGTCTTAACATGCTGGATGATTCTGTAAAGGATTGTCAGGGAATGAGCTATGTAGATTTTCTTGCAGAAATAACTGAGCTGGATGTTAAGGATCTAAGGATAAATTTAGCAAAGAAGCTTGGAGTGTCACTGACATCAACAGCAATGCAGTCACTTGACTTTCTTGGATTTTTCAGTGATGATAAACTGCAATATCACGAAACCACTCCTTTTGAAATCACATCAGACCGTATGATTAAAAAAATGTTTCTGTCTCCTGTGGATCGTGATATGGTTGTATTACAGCATATCTTCCTAGCATCTTATCCAGATGGAAACAGGGAGGTTATAAAGTCATCGATGATTGATTTCGGATCTCCGCTGACAAATACCTCAATCGCAAGAACCGTTGCACTCCCTGCAGCTATTGCGGTAAAAATGATACTTGAAAAAAAGATTGAGGTAAAAGGTGTCTGCAGACCCGTTATTCCACAGATTTATAATCCTGTTCTTGATGAATTAAAGACCCTCGGAGTGGAGATGAAAGAGGAATATGGATTGCCGGAGAGCGAGATGATACAGTAGACTTAATTCTTTTTGGGTAGGCCCCCTGCCCCCCTAAACTAATCTTTCATCACATTTTTTCTCAATCACTAATTGGTAGAAAACGGCAGTGCCTCAAAATATTATTAGAAATAGAGACCCTCGCACTATTTGATTAGGTATCAGAGACAAGAATATGTTTATTAAATTCCGGTATAATGATTGGGAGATCCCTCAACTCATCCACCTCATAACCATTGCTTTAGAATTATGCCCAAGGGTGGATGAGTTGAGGGATGACAATGTTTATTGTGTGTATTGGGGGAAGGAAGCAGCGGCGATTCAATTGTCATTTTATCAGAAAACAAGATTCCGGTGAATCGTCGCTGCTTCCTTCCCCCTGTCCTCTCTTAAAATCGGTGTCGTCCCGAATTTTTCCACTAAAAAAATTAATTATTTAACCGAAACACTATAAGTGGAAAAATGAGGGATCTCCCAGGTTTGAACAAATTCTCGAAAGTATTATTTTCAATAAAGATGTGAATAAAGAAAAGCCTCCCTTTAGGGGGGTTGGGGGGCAAAATCTCAGAACTTCAGATAAAACTCCTTCGTAAGATTTATATACTCTTCTGTGAACTCATGTCTTTTACCATGTTCAATTGTGAGGAAACTTTCGGAAGGTTTCTTCCGCACTCTGCTGAATTTTAATATCATCCTCCTGATTTCGGCTGACGGTACCGGCTTTATTTTAATTATTCTGTTACAATAAAATCCGTACTTATGAGCTTCTGCAATAAAAATATTCCCTTCAACATAAGGAAGTATCAGTTGCAAATTACCATCTTCTTTCATAAACGTTAAAGCGCCCTCCAATATATCTTCCGCAGAAAGTGATTCGTTATGTCTTGCGGCCGATTTTCGCGGATCAGGATTTTTAAGTGAATCACTAAAAAAAGGAGGATTGGTCACAATCATGTCGAATCGGCCGAGATTCGGATCAAGGTTTTGAAAAGTTGTATGGTGAACCTTTATTCTTTCATGCCATGGGCTGCGATTGACATTTTCATAAGTTTGAAGAAATGATCCATAATCAGGCTCAATTGCTGTTATCTCAGCGTTGCATTTCTGGGCAAGCATTATTGAGATCAATCCTGTACCTGAACCGATATCCAGGATTTTTCCGGCGCCATCTGTATCCGCAACGGCTCCCAGAAGAACACCATCTGTTCCGACTTTAAAAGCAGATTTCTCCTGATTTATTGTGAACTGTTTAAAAATGAAATGATTATTGGACATTTTCAAAACTTTTCATTCACACCAAGACCAAATAGTGCAAAATCATACTTTACAGGATCTGCAGGATCAAACTCTCTCAGGATTCCGGTAAGTTCTTCTACTGATTTCCAGTCATTCATCTTTCTAGTCAGGAGTCCGAGCCGGCGGGCAGTATTACCTGAATGCAGATCGAGAGGAATATAAAGGATTGATGGATCAACTTTAGTCCAGATGCCAAAATCAACGCCGGAATTATCTTTTCTTACCATCCATCTCAGAAACATATTCAGTCTTTTTCCTGCAGCTCCTCCCATTACGTCGGCAAAGTGTTTCTCATTTCGTGTTGCATGAGGAAGAGAAAAAAATATTTTTCTCAGATGTGACATACCATCCTTAAGTGAACCGGACGTCATCATTCCCTGAAGTACAACATCCTCCATACTGTAGAAGTTGGAATAAATATATCTCAGTCCCCGGATGAAGTATATATAATCAGTTCCATTGAATGTCCTGTGAACGAATCGAATGAGCCGTTGAAGTTCATTTTCTGAAGCAGTTGAAATAAACTCATAAGGAGAATTGTCCATTAACTCCAGCATTGTCCGGCTGCTTCTCAGAATAAGATCTCTGCGGCCCCAGGCTATGGCAGCAGTAAGGAAACCTGATATTTCCCTGTCATGAAGCTCATGAAATCCATGTGGTATTGAAATGGGGTCACAATCTATAAATGACGGGGTATTATACTGAAGATACTTTTCTTCGAGGAATGCCTTTATTTCGGATGCAGGGATGCCGTTATATGATTCTTTAAGACTCATTAACAATAAGTCCGTCTTTAATCTGAAGTACTCTGTCTGACATTGAAGCAAGCTGCCGATCGTGGGTAACTATTATGATTGTCTGGCCAAATGTATCTCTGAGTTTAAAGAATAGTTTATGCAGTTCATTTTTATTCTCTGTATCGAGGTTACCTGAAGGCTCATCGGCCAGAATTACTGAAGGGTTATTGACGAGTGCACGGGCTACTGCCACTCGTTGCTGCTCACCACCGCTGAGTTCTGATGGTTTGTGATCCAATCTTTCAGCAAGGTTCAGGAATCCAAGAAGTTCGGAAGCCCTGTTTTCTGCCTCTGTTTTGCTTTTTCCTGCTATATAGGCGGGGATACAAACATTTTCAAGTGCTGTAAATTCAGGAAGAAGCTGATGGAATTGAAAAACAAATCCTATATGGCTGTTGCGGAAAGATGAAAGAGCTCTTCCTTTAAGATGGCTGACATCTGAATCATTATAAAAAATTGACCCTCCGTCAGGACGATCAAGTGTTCCGATTATCTGCAACAAGGTTGTTTTTCCGGCACCACTGGCTCCAACTATTGATACGACCTCTTTATCCTGGATCAGGATATCAATTCCCTTAAGTACCTTAAGGTTTCCGTAAGCTTTAGTAATTCCGTTAGTTCTGATCATAAAGTTTTATGAAGAATGATTCTCTCCGGTTAGTCAGCTACTTCTTTGTAAAAACTGCCGGAAATATCGTTGGATGACGTTTTGGGGCTTTCCTTTGTTTCATTCACATCTTTATTGATGTTATCTTTTATCTCATTTGCATCCTGATGAATGGTCGAAGCCATATCATTCATGCTCTGTCGTGCATCAGACGTAACATCGTTCATATCATTCTTTATAGAGTCAGAGACATCATTCATATCTTTCTTAAGCTTTTCTGAGTAGGAAGTTACATCAGTCTTAATAGATTCAGAAACGTCCGTAAGATCTTTTCGAAAATCGCTTGTACTGGTTTCAATCTCTCTCCTTATATCATCAGTAGCTTTCTTAAAATCACGCATCCCCTTTCCAATAGTTTTTGCAATATCAGGAAGTTTTTCTGCACCAAAAAGAAGAAGTGCTACAATGATGATAACAAATATTTCCGGTCCACTCATATCAATTCTTAATAAATATTCTTCCCAAATGAATTGCCAAAGTTAGAAAAGTTTAATGATATTCATAAACTTTACAAATCCCAATTATAATTAAAATGAAATCCTTATGCGCAAAAGGTTACGGATGATTTTCATCGTTAGCATATGGAGATCCCTCGCTAGCACCCAGGATGACGACTCTGAGGGCTCAATAATTATTAGCATTAACGGGAAGATAATCTTCAAATTATGATAACTAAAAAAGGGTGTCATTTCTGACACCCCTTAATGTATTTAGATTTCTAGATCGACGCCTTTATTTTAGCTTTTGGCTCCTCAATCATATCTTTCGACCTGGGTGATGTGTCGTACATTAATGCTGTGGCAACGAATACAGATGAATAAACCCCTGTTCCTATACCAACCAGAAGTGCGAACATGAAGCCTCTGATAACAGCACCTCCAAAGATGAACATAGCCAGAATAGTAAGAATTACCGCAAAAGTAGTATTTATAGTTCTGCTCAGGGTTGAATTCAAAGCCATATTAAGTACTTCACTGAAAGGCCGCTTACGGTATAATGGCAGGAATTCCCTTGTTCTGTCAAAGACAATAACAGTATCACTCACTGAGAATCCGATCACTGTAAGGATTGCCGCTATAAATGACTGGTCAATTTCCATTGAGAATGGCATATGACCCCAGAGCAAAGAGTAAACACCAAGGACAAGCAGGACGTCGTGGGCCAATGAAGCAACAGCCCCAAAACCATACTGCCAGTAGCGGTATCTCATAAAGATATAGAGAAAGATAAGGACAAGTGCAATACCAACCGCATAGTATGCATTGATCTTTATATCTGCTGCAACTACAGGACCAACTGTTTCGGAACTTACCCTGTACTTATCGGTCAAAAAGACTTCTTTTGTGACACCAGCAGGCAGAAAGCTTTTAAGTCCTTCATATAATTTTGTATCTACCTCATCTTCAACACCATTTTCATTGATCTTATACTTTGTAGTAATTTTTACCTGATTCTGTTTTCCATAGGTAACAACCTGAGGAAGATCACCAAATGCGATATTGAGTTTGGCTGCAATATCTTCTGTAATAACTGGTTTATCAAATCTTATAACAAAAGTACGTCCACCGGCAAAGTCGATCCCGGGATTAAGCCCTCTGACAAACAATGAGATAATACCAGAAGTAATAATGACGCCGGAGATAATATAAAAATACTTCCTGATTCCGATAAAATCAATCTTTGTGTGTTTGAATACATTAGCTGTAAGAGGAATAGAGAAATGAAGATTTACATTTCTTTTCAGCAAACCTTCATAAATAAGCCGTGTAAGGAATATTGATGCAAAAACTGATGTCAAAATACCTATAATAAGGGTTGTTGCAAAACTTCTGATAGGACCGGTTCCAAAAACATAGAGTACAATACCGGTAAGCATCGTTGTTACCTTTGAGTCGATAATAGCAGGATAGGCTCGTTTGTATCCATCTGCGAGTGCGAGCTTTATTCCTTTGCCACCTCGCAGTTCTTCCCTGATACGTTCAAAAATAAGAATATTCGCATCAACGTCCATACCCATAGTGAGCACTATACCCGCAATTCCAGGCAGAGACAATACTGCGTTAAGTGAAGCCAGCACCCCAAAAAGCAGAAACAGGTTCGCAAAAAGAGCTATATCAGCAATTGTTCCGGCGCTTCTGCTGTAATAGAACACCATGAATCCCAGAACAAGAGCGAATGCTACAAAGAATGAGATAAAACCTGAATTAATAGCTTCCTTACCAAGGGTAGGTCCGACGATTGTATCTGATATTATATGTGTTGGCGCCGGCAATTTACCGGATTTCAATATATTAGAAAGGTCATCAGCCTCTTCAATTGTAAAATCACCTGTAATTTCAGTACTTCCGCCATTAATCTCATTCTGAACTCTCGGATATGAACGAACGTAGCCATCAAGCACTACTGCAATACAACGGCCTATGTTTTCACGAGTCATTCTGGCCCAGGTTTTAGAACCTTCCGAATTCATTGACATGTCAACTTTTACATCACCGGTTACACCTGTCGAGGTTCTGGCTGAGGTAATAACATCTCCGCCAAGAGGTGGGCGTCCGTCCCGGGTGGTAATCTTTATTGCATGAAGTTCGAACATTGTTTTTGTGGGGTCTTGTTTATAAGGGTTCTGACTCCACAGAAGTTTAAGGTCGCGTGGGAATAATGTTTTTATCTGGTTCATTTTCAGATAAGCATCGATCTTTGCGGTATCTTTTGCGTTGGCAAGGCCTATCATACTTGATGGTAATGCCTGACCTTCAGCTGTTACCCTTGGAATAAGAATCCCGAATAATGGATTCTGAAGCGTGAACCCTTCACGAGTTGTTGCTTCAGCAGCTTTAGTAGTATCTTTATTTATGAGGTCAAGAAGCGACTGGTCTTTCTTTGTTGTATCAGAAACAGCGATTTTTTTAGTTGATTCTGTAGCAACTGTTTTAGCTTTCTCAGCATTAGCCTGAAGATCTTTTAGAAGGTTATTAGCCTTGGATAGGGCGCCGATAATCTCACTGTTTTCATAAGTTTCCCAGAATTCAAGATTGGCTGTTCCCTGGAGCAGTTCACGAACACGTTTCGGGTTATTCTGACCCGGAAGTTCGATAAGAATTTGTCCTTTTGTTGCGAGCTGTGTAATATTTGGTTGTACAACTCCGAAACGGTCTATCCTTGTACGAAGAATATTGAATGCATTGGTTATCGCCCCAGTTACTTCGCTATCGAGTACTTTAAGAACCTGATCATTGGTCGAGTTGAAATTTATCTTTTCCTTTAATTCCACAGTACCAAATACAGAAGCAAGTTTGGCATTCGGATCAATTTCCTGAAAGGCTTTCCCAAATAAAGTAAGATAATCAGACTGACTATTCTTCTGCAGTTCCTTTGCACGAGCCAGAGCTGCGTTGAATGTTTTATCAGGACTATAGTTTGAAAGAGCTTTTAAAATATCTTCTACGGATACTTCAAGGATAACGTTCATTCCGCCTTTAAGGTCGAGGCCAAGGTTCAGTTCTTTTTTCTGACATTCCTTAAATGTGTTACCCAGAAAACTCCACTTTTCTTTTGGTAATGTGGAAATTGAATCGAGGTATTTGGTCTCTTTTTCCAGGTCTCCATTTGCATATACCCTGGCTGCTTTCTTAACCTTGTAGGTAGCGCCTGTAAATGAAAGCTGATAAATTGATACCAACCCTAATGCAATTGCCAGAACGATGATTGCTGCTTTATTCTGCATTTGTCTAGTCTTTTGGGATTATGTGTGATTCTTTAGTTATTCTTCTTTGATTGAGGCGCAAAGATATTAATTTTTTGCAAAAACAATCAATTATTAATCTGAGGAATTGGTGGAAAATATACTGGAGATTCCTCATTCATCCGCCTGATGTCGGATTCATTCGGAATGACATTTTATTTTTGGCACGATTGAGGAAGATGTGGCGGCTCGCAAATGCGAGCTGCCACATCTTCCTCACGTCTACTATATCAGGCTGTCATTCCGAGCGTTAGCGAGGAATCTCCTTCTAAAAAACTACGTTGCATGAAAGGCAGACTGACAATCAAATATTATTGTATCAACTTATCATAATCCGTCTCGAGCGGTTTCTTATTTATAAAATCAAATAATGTAATACTTCTTAAATTATAGAAAAAGCTCCAGTAATCCTGAAGCGATTGAACATAAGCTCTTTTGTTCTGGTCTTTACGACTATCTGCATCATTAAGATCAAGTACTGCAATCTTGCCAATAAGGAACCTTTGTTTTGTAACTTCATATCTTTTCATTGCCACAGTATCGGACTTTGCTGCGATTGCAACCTGACTCTTCTGAAGGTTGAACTGTTCGACATCCAGAAAAAGATTTTGCTGGAAATCTGTAAGAGCCTGTTTAGCTTGTGTCTGGGTCAATTCAAGACTTGACTGAGCCATCTTATAGTTACCTCTCCCGCGGCCCCAGTCGAGGATAGGAAGAATAAAACTAATATTTACTGTCTGACTCTGATTCGGATTATCCAATGTGTTTTGAAAATCGGGGCCACGTTGAGACATTCCGAGGGAAGCATTTAAAGTTGCATTTAGCCCCATCGAAGCCCTGGCCTGCGCGACACTGCTTTGTGCATTAAGAACATTAATCTGCTGGGTAAGAAGATCGGGATTATTTATTAAAGCAAGATCAAGAACTTCTTTCGTATCAACCTGTAGGTCGGGGACCTTATCAGGGAGGATAAGTTCGATTCTCACGTTTTCATTATATCCAAGAAAGGATCTTAGCCTGATTTCCCTGTCACGAAGATTCATGTCAGCCTGTTTTCTCGCAGTTTCTGCGTTCAGCCATGAAAGCTCCATCTGTAAAAGCTCATCCTCAGCGATAGTCCCTAACTGATATCTTCCCTTTGCAATACGAAACAAAGTATCCGCATTGGAATAGTTCATTTCTGAAATCTGCTTATTGATTTGTGCAAGGGCAAGTGAGAAAAAATTCATTACTGCGCTTTGATGAACACCTTCAATATTTGCCAGATAAGCTTTCTTTGCTGCTTCATATTTTACAGGTTCTATCTTCTTTTGCCAGCGTAGAGTATTAAACTGACGTATCGGCTGAGACAAATTTATGCTTACAGGTGTAATATTATATTGACGTGGACTGCTGACAGGCGTGCCATCTGGTCCAAGGAGTGGTTTGGAATCCAGTCCAAAATCAAAGAGATGATTCATTGCTGACTGTAGAGAGATAGTTGTACCTGTCAGTCCAACGGCCTGGGACAAAGCGAGACTCCCGCTGCTGCTGATTGTGTTTTTTGCAACATATGTATACTGACCTGTATTGGAATCATAAACTTTATCAAACCCATCACTGTAATTTGGCGCATTACCTCTCAGGGTAAGACTGGGCCTGAACTGTGCCTGATAAGCTCTGAACTGCCAGTAGGAGGAACGAAACCTGTGTTTGGCAATCAGCGCATTTGGCGATTGCTCTTCCGATAGTTTTATGACCTCCTCAAATGTGAGCTTTTTAACTTCCTGAGCAACCATCTCTTTTGAAGAAAAAAGGAGCAATACTATCAGTGAAAATAAAAGCAAATTCTTCATATTAAATTATAATAATTTATTCCGTCTTTCCTGTTAATTCAGACAGCAAAGGTTATTCATATCTCAATGATTCAATCGGGTCCTTTTCAGATGCTCTTTTGGCAGGGGAATATCCAAAAATTACACCCACTGCTGCTGACACCCCGAAAGCAATAAATACAGAGAAGAAGGAAACAATAGTCATAATACCTGCTAACTGTTCAATCAGTTTTGCCATTATCACTCCGAAAAAAACACCAATAAAGCCACCTGATACACTGATGAGTACAGCTTCGGAAAGAAACTGCACAACGATATCCATTTTTTTGGCACCTATTGCCATTCGGGTTCCTATCTCCTTTATTCTTTCCATAACCGAGGCAAACATGATATTCATGATACCGATTCCGCCCACGATGAGCGAAATACTGGCTATTGCCCCGAGTACAATATTGAAGATGTCTTTTGTCCTCTGTTGCTGTTTAAGCAGTAATTCAGGAACTGTTATCTCAAAGTCCTTAACACCTGTATGGCGCCTTGTTAACATACGGCTAAGGATCTCTGTAGTTGGCTGAAGCTGTTCTGTTTCAGTAACCTGTACAACAATCCTGTCAAGCTGATTATAATTTGTTTCAGTGTCGCTCGATGCATCGGAACTGCTCACAACAACTCTGGCCATTCCTCCCCCGCCGCCACCTCCGAAAAACTGTAATGAAGTAGCTTCCGACGCTAATTTTGTATTTAGAAGCGCCCTGTTCTGATATCTCAGGAGCATCGTCTGAATTGGTATATAGATATTGTCGTTATATACATTGACTCCCTTTTCTTCAAATCCCGTCAAGCTGACATTGGTTTTCTGCAAAACGCCTATTACCTTAAGCCATATTCCGTTAAATTTGATATACTGACCCAGCGGATCAATTTTGCTGAAGAACTTTGACCTTATATTTGCGCCAATTATACAAACCTGTATGCCATTCTCCTCCTGAAAGGAGTTAAAAAAAGCGCCACCCACAAGAGGCAGATTATACAGGTAAAAATAATCATTTGACACTCCCACTAATTTTGCGGTGTATTTAACGCCATTGAGCATCGCTGTTGAGTT
>Ga0302296_1000977_pt1 | contig 21923 bp, 13 predicted proteins | sample III_Fen_N3_1_FD_194546 | JGI IMG/M metagenome (GOLD analysis project Ga0302296, IMG submission 194546) | Peat permafrost microbial communities from Stordalen Mire near Abisko, Sweden - III_Fen_N3_1 | ecosystem: Environmental > Terrestrial > Soil > Wetlands > Permafrost | place: Sweden: Abisko...
ATCATGCCATTGGCATTTGTCAATGTGTATTGAAACACATCTTTGCCATTAGGTAAGGTTCCGAATTTCGATTTTATTATTGCCATATTTTTATTCTGTAGAGACGTTGCATGCAACGTCTCATTGTAAAATATTTATTGTTGTTACAAGAGACGTTGCGGGCAACGCCTCTACGTGTTCCATCTTGGTTTTAAACAAAGACGTTGCATGCAACGTCTCTACATTATCGTTTTATAATGTTTTATATCTAATTTTCTTAAAATTTCTGCACTTTGTTCTGCAGTAATATCGCGTTGTGGTTCTGCAAGCATTTCGTAACCTACCATAAATTTTTTAACCGATGCAGAACGGAACAATGGTGGATAAAAATGCATGTGCCAGCACCAATGATTATTATCGTTTCCATTTGTTGGAGCTTGATGTATTCCTGCCGAATATGGGAACGATATTTTAAACATATTATCGTATTTGCATGTAACAGTTTGATACATTTCGGCAAAAGCTTTTGCTTCGTCAGAACTTAAATCGGCAAGACTTGGTTTTGCAATTTTTGGAACAATCATTACTTCGAATGGCCATACTGCCCAAAATGGGACCAATGCCATAAAGTGATCATTCTCAGAAACAATACGATCCCCTATTTTCAGTTCTTGTTCAAGATAATCTTGCAAAAGATTTTTATTGTTTACATTGAAATACTCACGTTGATTATCGTCTTCTTTTCTAACAATTTCGGGAATTGATTCTTGTGCCCAAATCTGTCCATGAGGATGAGGATTGCTACATCCCATTATGCTTCCCTTATTCTCAAAAATCTGAATATGATTGATGAAATCTTTTGAACCAAGTTCGATTGTTTCTTTTTGCCAAAGTTTCACCACCATTTCAACTTCAGATAATGGAAGTTCGGGAACTGTTTTTCCATGATTTGGCGAGAAACAAATTACTTTGCAAATGCCTCGTTCACTCTTTGCTTGAAACAATGGATTGCTTGATGTACCAGTTTCAATATCAGGATTGATTGCACTAAAATCATTTGTAAAAATAAATGGTTCGGTGTATTTAGTATTTTTGATTCCTCCAGCACGTTCATTTCCTGGACACAAATAACATGTTGCATCGAATTCGGGAAGTTGAGCTTGCGAAACACTTTCCTGTTGTCCTTGCCATGGACGTTTTCCTCGGTGTGGTGATACCAAAATCCATTCACCCGAAAGGAGATTGAATCTGCGGTGTGTGTTATCTTTTATGTTGAACATTCTTCTTTATTTTAAAAGTGGGCAACCACGATGGTTGCCCCTACATGATGCTGGTTCCTTCTGTAATAGCTACTGCAATGATATTTTCGGGTTTATTATGTGCAAGATAATATTCTTTTTGAACTCGTTGTTTAAAATTGGCAACAGATTCTTTATGAACAATATTAATAGTGCAACCACCAAAACCGCCGCCCATCATACGTGCACCAAGAACGCCTTGAGTGTTTCGAGCAATATCAACTAATATATCAAGTTCTTTGCAGCTTACTTCATATTTTTTTGATAGCCCTTCGTGCGATGCATAAATCATTTTTCCAACTGTTTCGAGGTCGTTTGACTGCATTGCTTCACATGTTTTTTCGAGGCGTATATTCTCTTCAATAACATATGAACATCTATTAATGGTTAAAGCAGAAAGTTGCGATGCACAATGATTCAATTGATTGAGACTGACATCACGCAACGAATGAATATTGGGAAAATGTTTTGCAACTTCGGCAACTCCTTTTTCGCATTCGGTACGACGAAGGTTATATTCCGACGAAGCTAAAGTATGTTTAACCGCGGTATCGCAAAGGAGAATACTATAATCATCTAATTGAAATGGAGAATAACTAAATTCCAATGAACGACAATCAAGTTTCATTACCTGATTCTTTTTGCCAAACATTACAGCAAATTGATCCATGATTCCACATTTAACACCAGCAAATTCATGCTCTGCCATTTGTGCCATCTTAGCCATATCCCAGGTTGAAAGATTGAGCGAAAACAATGTATTGAGTGCAAATAAAAAGCCACATTCCATAGCTGCCGATGATGAAACGCCTGCACCTATTGGAATCGTTCCACCTACAACAACATCAACGCCTGATATTTCAATTCCCTTCTTTATCAATTGAGCAACAACTCCCAAAAGGTAATTTGTCCATGTTTTTGAAGTTTGAATTTCAATTTGCGAACAATGAATTTCGGCAGATTCATTTAAATCGAATGCAAAAAAACGGAAAGCCTTAACATTGTTTGGTGCAACAGCAAAATACATCTCTTTGTTTATTGCTGCTGGTAACACAAAACCCGCATTATAATCGGTATGTTCGCCAATAATATTTATGCGTGCTGGAGAACGAAATACTGATGGTTGTGATTTGTATAAATCTTTGAATTTCGAAACTACTTCTTGTATCATATACACTTTGTTTTTAGGACTGCTAAAATACATATATTTTCTAATAAATACTAAAACCGAAGATACCTTTCAAGTACTTACTTTAAATACTTGATTTGTAATTAAATTTAGCTTTTAAAATAGAAGAAAAAAGTCAGAAATTAAGATAATGTAAATATTAGATTGACTAAAATTTAAATGTTTCGTTCAATAATCCACAAACATCTTTACATGTTTGCAAATCTAAGTTTCCAAGATGTTCTATTAGTCTAATTTTATCGACACTTCTAATTTGGTCAATTACTAATTGACCTTGTTTTCCTTTAAAACAACAATTAAGTCTTGTAGGATATGGTCGTATAGTACTAGTTAAAGGAATAATTATTACGGTATTTAGATATTTATTACATTCATTTGGAGAGACAATTAAACATGGTCGAATTTTATTAATTTCAGAACCTTTTGTTGGATTTAATTCAACACTCCAAATCTCAAATCTTTTTACCATGTCCACTCTTCTTTATCAAAATCATTTTCAATGTATTCGATATTTGATTCTGGTTTAAATCCATTTTTGATTGCTTTATCAAATTGTTGTTCCCAATTATTTCTTGGATTTTGATTATCGCAAGGTAATATAACTAAAACACCATCTTTTACTTGCATATCAAATCGTTTACTATCACCTAAATCGTGTAAAATTTTCTTAGGGATAATAAGACCTTGTGAATTACCAATTTTAATTATCGATGTTTCCATAGCATTTAATATTTATACAAAGATATTACATAAAGTAATAACATGTTACAACAAAAGAAATTTTTACAAATAATAATCGGGGTACTCTCTTTATAAAAAACAAAGGCATTAGATTTACTAATGCCTTAATTAAATTATGTTATTATAAATGAAAGGTCGCGACCTGTCACTACAAGATGCATTATTCTAATCTAATTATAGAATACGACTGTCCAGTCATATTTACCGTTATTTTATTTCCATTTTTAACTAATTTCAAATCTTTACCTGCTAATAAAACAGTTTTTGAATAAGGAATATTTAATTCAAATTCAGCAGTTGTATTCTTGCCCGATGGGTTTAATAAAACAAGTACAACATTCTTATCTTTAGCTCTTGCATAAATAAATGGATAGGTATTTTCTTTTGCAAACAAAGGAATAAACTCTGCATAATTTGCAAGTGCGGGTTCGGTATGTTTTAAAGCAATAAGTCTTCTGGTTTTGTTTAGTAATGAATTTGGATTCTTTTCTTCTGAAGCTACATTGGGTGCATCTTTAGCTGTATCAACGGGTAAATATAATTTCTCAGCATTTGCAGTTGAAAAACCTAAGTTCGCAGCTGTACTCCATTGCATTGGTGTGCGAGCTCCATTTCGTGGACGGTAAGCACCTTCTACTTGTGGCCAGCTAGTTGGCAATTGACGCATACCTATTTCATTTCCATAATATAAAAATGGGGTTCCCGGCATGGTTAAACCAAATGCATATATTATTTCCAAATCAACATCGCTTCGTTTGTTTCCTAAACGTGCATTATCGTGATTTCCAAGTGGTAAACAGATATAACCTTTATCTTTGGTTGGAGTATATTGTTCCATATATTTATCGAGGAAGTTTTTGATATTTCCTTTTCCTTCAATATCGAAAAAACTATGACCTTCCGAATATCCGTTCAAAATTCGCCAGCTTTCTTTTTGGAAAAGATCATTATAACCATCAAACCAATGAAAGAAATCGGCATGAAAACAATTTTGCAATGCATCTTTTGGATAACTCCATTCAGAAACCATAAATGCTTGTGGATAGTCTTTACGAAATATTTGACGAATCTCTTGCCAGAATTTTTTTGTTGCATCTTCATGAGTATTAAAGAATTGCTCGTTTCCTTGAACATTTGCAGTTTTTACCAGTGCACCTGCCATATCTGCACGAAATCCATCGGCACCCATATCCATCCAAAAACGCAACATTTTCTTTAGTTCTTCGCGCATTGCTATTATATCGGGATGATTGGTAGGTAATTGCCATTTATAATTTGTATCGGGAAGTGCAAAACCAAAATTCAATGCTGGTTGGCAATAATAAAAATTACGCATAAACTGACCATTGCGACGACCGTATCCCTTTATAAAAGCATCTTGGTATTCCTTTGGAACGTTAAGCCAGGTATTATCATTCCAAATATACCAGTTTGAGTATTTGTTGGTTTCTTGTTTTGCCGATGCTTGAAACCATGGATGCTCAATAGAAGAATAGCTTATTACATAATCGAAAATAACTTTCATACCTCGTTTATGTGCCTCGTCAAACAATCGTTTGGCATCATCGTTCGAACCATAGCGAGGTGCAACTTTATAATAATCTGACACATCGTATCCCGCATCACAAAAGGGTGATTCAAAAAATGGATTAAGCCAAATTGCATCAACTCCTAGACTTTTAATATAATCTAATTTCATGATTATACCTTGTAAATCGCCTATTCCATCGCCATTTGAATCGTAATATGTTTGTGGATAAATTTGATAGAATACAGCCTTTTTAACCCATTCAGGACTTTCGGGAATAGTATATTTTCCCGTAATTTGATTTGATGCAGTTGTTATAACCTGACCATTTGACCTTAGAATCGAAAGGAAAAACACGGATAAAACAGCAAATAATTTCATTTTAGAATAGTATGAATGCTTCATTATAAAGGTTTTTAAGTATTAAAATCAGACTTATCTTCTTGTATTTTTTACACTATGATTTATTTCGCTAAATTACATATTTATTCTATAATCACAGTATGCCTGTTGCACAAAATATTTAAGAAAATTTGGAAGATTTTCCGAATCATTTTTGAAGTTTTTAAAGAATTAAATGAACTATTAAAATTTACAATAAACGGCACTTTGATTTAAATATAATATATACTTTTGATTCAGAATAAACTATTCACTATTTTTTGATATGAATTTTAAACACATCATATACCTATTCATAACTATTTCGATTTCAAGTTGCAACAATGAGAATGTTAAAGTAAATAGTCAAAACACAAAACCGAAAACAATTCCTAATATCGAGTTTACGTGCGTTAGGTTTTATCCTCATGATACTAGTTCATTTACCGAAGGTTTTCTTTTTAATAATAATAAACTATATGAAAGCACTGGAGCTCCAAATGAATTACCGCAAACAAAATCGTTGTTTGGAGTAGTAGACCTTAATACGGGTAAAATTGACACAAAAGTTGAGATAGACAAAACAAAATATTTTGGAGAAGGAATTACGTTTTTGAATGATAAAGTATATCAACTTACTTACAAAACGAAGATAGGTTTTGTATATGATGCCAAAACATTTAAAAAGATTAAAGAGTTTACCTTTCCAAGTAAAGAAGGTTGGGGAATGACAACAGATGGTACTAGCCTAATTATGAGTGATGGAACATCTGAATTAAGCTATTTAAATCCGAACACTCTTCAATTGATTAAAAAAATTTCTGTTACCGAAAACGGATATACGAAAGACAACATTAATGAATTAGAATATATTAAAGGATACATTTTTGCTAATATTTGGAGAACCAATACTATCGTTAAAATAAATCCTATAGATGGTAAAATAGTTGGAGAACTAGACCTAAGTTCATTGGCTAACGATGCAAAAAACGCATATATTGGCTCGTTAGAAATGAATGGAATTGCTTATGATTCAACTGAAAATAGAATTTTAATTACAGGAAAACTTTGGCCTAAAATCTATGAATTGCAGATAGGAAAATAATGATTATGAATTTTTTTGGCATAAAAACAGGCTCGAGCTGACTTGTAATTCATTCATTAATAAACATAAGCACGGACTGCAAGTCCGCGCTAGCTTAGAGCAATTTATTTAAAGCACTTAGCTCGAGCGGACATGTAGACAGGCTCGAGCAGACTTGTAGTCCGTTCATTAATAAATATAAGCACGGACTGCAAGTCCGCGCGAGCCAAGCAAGCCAAGACCAATATATTTGAAGCATTACTTTTTTACCACTCATCCGTCCGAAAAGGACTCGCAGGCAAACCTTCTATAGTATATAAATTACATTTAGGATTATCGCCCCAACCATATCGAACGGCAATGGGTTTATGAACATTGGGATGCTTTAAAACCACATAATCTTTGTGTTGAATTCCTTCGGCAGAGTAAAACGTTTTATCATCACCTGCAATTTCAAATCCAACTATAGTATTTTGCATTTTCAAACCTTGACTTAAGGGTGTCGATAAAAATACTACAACCGAATCATTATAATATTTTGCATATGAAAACTTTGGCCCCATCCAAGCATTTTGTTTATTATAGGCAATAAAATTTGCAGCTAAAGCCAAACGTTTACCCACCTCAGCTTTATTTTTAGGATGAATATCGTCTGCTTGCCCAAGATCGATTGATACGGCCATTGCTGTGCTAGGAACCGACAAGGTTTGCAACTGTGCTTCGCGAATCAACGACCAATTACTATGGAATTGTAATGGAACTTGTTTCATAAAATTTGGTAGTTGCACATAAACGAATGGTAGATTTCCTTGTTGCCAAAGCTTTCTCCAGTCGCATATTAACAACTGAAACTTTAGAGCATATCCAATTGGATTCGAAGCATTTTCCTCGCCTTGATACCACAAAAAGCCTTTTAAAGCGAAAGGAATCAAAGGATGAATCATGCCATTAAATAAGTATGTTGGATATTTATGATAGTAAATAATTCGAGGGAAAGGAGTCTCAATATTTTTAATGAATTTCCAATCGCCAGCTAAGGAAATTGTTTGATTTTTATCGGTTATATAAAGACTATCAGCTGGATTATCGATTCCACCACCCGACCACATCATAGCTAATCGAACGATTATTACATTTTTTCCTTCAATGACATTCGCTGCAGGTATTTTATAAACATTTTGCTTTTGTGCGTTCCAAGCATTTTTGCAAATTTGCTTTCCGTTGAAATATAAATTATACATCATTTCGGGATATCCTAAATTGATTTTTAGATCTTTTCCAATCATCGATTTGGGAATATCAATCGATTTTCTTAGCCAATATATTTCTTGAAAAGTTGAACTATCGCGGAATGTTTTAGGCATTTTTATCTTTTCCCAATTTTGGTCATTAAAATCGATTTCGGTAAAATGTAGTTTTTCGCCATTTAAGGAATTATATAGGATATCGAAAAATTGTTTTTCATCATCTTTTGCTTTTTGAAATGACGTTTGGGAAATGTTTGCAGCAGTATTTTCCTCAATCTTTTTTTTACATTCGGGAATGGTCATCAAAGCTTCTTTGCTTGTCCATGTTTCAACAGGTGAACCTCCCCAAGTCGACTGAATTATACCAACAGCAACTCCTTGCTCTTGCGATATTTGTTTACTAAAATAATAAGCGACTGCCGAAAATATTTTAGATGTAGATGTATCGCATTGTTGCCATTGTCCACTTTTAAAGTCGGTTTGTGGTTCGGTTTCTAAGGTTTGTGGCACTTGAAAAAATCGAATATTGGGCAATTGTGCTTTCGCAATTTCTTCCTTTCCGTTTAATGATTCCGATAGTTTCAGTTCCATGTTAGATTGTCCCGATGCTAGCCATACATCGCCAATCATAACATCGTTGAAAATAAGTGTTGAAGTCTGTTTGTTATTTATTTTTTCGGAAATGGTACAGGTAAATGGACCACCTGCTGACATTGAATCGAGTACAATTTTCCAATGTCCCGATGCATCTGACTTTATGTTTTTTGTTTGATTATTAATTTTTATTTCAATAATTGCATTTGCTGATGTTGTTCCCCAGATAGGTATAGAGGTATTTCGTTGTAAAACCATTGAATTGCCAAAGATTTTGGGCATGCTCAATTGGGCAAATGAATTTAAACCGAATAATATTGAGAATAGTATTGATAGCTTTATTCGCATGATTTAAGGATTAATAGAATAGCCAATAAACACAGAGTTAAAGGAGTTTTCCACAGAGTTGCACAGAGATTTAATACAAGAATTCAGTAGATACTAATCGACTCTCACTACCCTTTTGTATAGCAACAGAAACTTTATACAAGCCTTTTTTTGTAGGTTTTATACTTTGCTTTGTTCCACCTTCGGATGCTGAAATTTGTGCATTATTAAAATACCATTGATACGATTCGGCATTTATTGTAGTAAGTGTTCCATTAATGAATTTTATGCTTGGTTTCGCAGCTGTTATTATCGTTTTTATGATATTAGCCAATACTGTACATCCGGCAGAATTAGGATGAACACTATCGCCCATTAACCATGCTTTTTCATTCCCTAAAAACACTTTATGCAAATCGATAAGATTTACTCCTGTTTCAAGTGCTACTTCTTTAATGCGAGGATTAAGCGAATCGTTAATATAGGAATTGTAAATATCCCATCCATGATTTTCACCTGGTATTGCTAAACAAATAAAAATAGTTGGTTTCGTTGGTAGATTTCGAAATGACTGAATCATTTCCTTATAGTCGGTTTTGTATTCGCCACCATGTTTGTTCCAAATCCAGCGTTTCGAATCGTTTGTTCCAAGTTTAATAATTACAATATTTGGATTCATCGCCAGAGCTTCTTTATACTGCGGTTCATTCCAATAAGGAAGATCACCAGTTTTCAGCATAGTTCGTGCACTAACACCAAAATTTTCGATCATCCATTTTTTAGAATCAAACATGTTTTGCATTTGTGCTGGATAGCTTTCGGTTGAAGGATTTGATAATCCATATCCTGCAGTAATGCTGTTTCCTACACAAGCTACTTTTATTAATGAATCTTGAGCATGGAGATTAATGCTGAAGAAGAGGATGACAAAGAAGAATATACGATTTTTCATAGTCTATTTTTTAAAATGGAAACCCCCGAGGTTTTAAAAACCTCGGGGGTTAAACGATATCTACAACTTTACAATAAGTTTTTTCCCGTTGTAAGTAACCGTTTTATCGAATGTTTTGCTGGTTTCGATTCCTGTTCTTTTGGTTTCGGTAACTACTACAATATTGAATGTACGAGTTTGTAACATTCCAGGGAAAGATCCTTTACGGTCGGCAATGGTTAATTCGCCTTTTGCATTGTTCCATTTAAAATCGATAGTTGAATAAATTCCTTTTTCGTAATTGTATGTATCGTTTTCATCTTCGTATAATGAGAATGAACCATCGGCACCTTTGTACACTCTAATTTCAAGTTGATCGTATGCTTTTTCCGATGCGTATTGAACAAAAGGACCCATTGGTATTATTGAACCTGCTGGGATGAATAAAGGCATCGTTTCTATGCGTGCATCAGCCGAAACGGTTGTTGATCCTTGATACGATTTCCCTGTCCAGAAGTCAAACCACATTGGTGCTTTGGGAAGATATACCGAGCGAGTTGTTTCACGTTTCTCAACAAGTTTTTCGGCGGCAAATATCGATGGTGTTTTCCATTCTAATGTCATGCGTGCAGCTCCCGTTGATCCATTTTCGGTTTCTAACACAAAATCGTATGTTTTTCCTTTTTCAAGTTGAATTACTTCGGAGTATTGTTCAACACTGGTGTAAACCATTTTCAACTCTTTACCATTAATTTTAATGCGTTTGGGATCGAACGATTTAAGGTGAAATTGATATGAACCCGTTTCAGTTGGATTAAGTTTTGCTTCGTAACGAATTGAATACATCGAATCGGTAACATATTTTGGGCGACCAGTATACCAAACAAAATCGATTTGCGGAACAATTGAATCTTTGCTCAACGTTTTGTAAGCTTTGTCTTTATAGAATTTTGCTTGAAGTCCTTGTTTGCCATCGGTTGTTGTAAAAACTTTTGATGGAACAGCTACGGTAGCCAATGGTGGACGATGTAATTGATATTCGGTAACTGGACAAGCCATTATCGAAGGTCCAAACATAAACTGATCGTTGATGTTATAGACCTTTTTATCGCTCATAAAATCCATTGCCAAACCACGCATAAACGTATAGTCTTGACTTGTAATTTTCCAAGCTTGCGAATAAATGTAAGGCATTAAACGGTAACGAAGATTATCGAACTTTTTAAGAACGGGAACAAATTCGCCCATTTCCCAAATTTCGCGAGGAGTTTCCGATCCATGCGAACGGAAGATTGGACAAAACGCTCCAAACTGGAACATACGAGTATATAACTCTTGATACGCTGCATCTTTGCCACCTTTACAATATACGCCATCGTAAGCACCAAGAACAAAACCTCCAATATCGAAAGTCCAATAAGGAACACCAGCCATTGAGTGATTTAATCCTGCGGTGATTTGTTGTTTGTAAATATCCCACGATGCACCTATATCGCCACTCCAAGTAACAGCTCCATCGCGTTGTTGACCAGCGAATGTAGAACGTGTTAAAATGTATGAGCGTTGTTTACCATCTTTGCGAATGCTTTTATATAATGGGTCAATCATTGCTAAAGAAAATGTGTTCAAATATCTATCGAATGAACCTAAATAACATTTACCCATTTTCTTCATTTCATAGTCGGTCGATTCTTTGGTACAAGCATTTACAACATCGGGTTCGGTTGAATCGATCCACCAACCATCGAGTCCAAAACATGCTAAACCATTTTTTAAATAATCGTAATACAGCTTATTAGCATCTGGATTATAGGCATCGTAATATTTGAAACCAGCCCATCCAACTGGTTTATATAAAAATCCTTTTTTATCGAAATCTTTATACATAGCTGTTGCAGGTCCTATTGCTGGCCAGATAGAAATGATTGCATGGAAATTCATTTTGTGCAGTTTATCCATCATTTCTTGTGGACGTGGGAATAAGGTTTTATCGAAAAACATTCCGCTCCAATTTTGAGCTCCATTCCAATAATCCCAATCTTGAATGATATTATCAATTGGAATTTGCAACTCACGATATTTTGCTGCTATACTTAAAACTTCATCTTGTGTTTTGTAATGTTCTTTACTTTGCCAGTAACCATAAGCCCATTTACCAAACATTGGAGCATGCCCACTTAAATACCTGTAACCAGCAATGATACTATCGGCATTAGAATTTGCTACAAGATAATAATCGATATTATCGGCAACATCAGACCATATCGAACAACCTTCTTTCGAATCTTTGAAAATGGTTTTCGAATAATTATCCCACAAAATACCATAACCTGCAGTTGACCAAAGGAAAGGGATTGCATCGTTGGTATTTGTTTGCACCAATTTCACTTCACTACCACGGTAATTTAATATTCCATTTTGATGAGAACCGAATCCATAGATGGCCTCATCATCAGTTAGACTAAAGTTTTGTTTTACGCTAAATGCATTTTCATTTGGCGAAACATATGGTGTAAATTCTGGTTTACCTTTTTCGGTAAGAATTTGTGACTTTTCATTTTTATATGAAACGGCTCCATCTTTTGTTGAGATAACAACCGTTAGTTTTTCTGATTTTAAGGTAATGTTATCGCTACCCTCTTCCAATGTAAAATCGATTTTAGGAAGTGAATCAACTATGACAACCAAGCTCTTTTTTACATCCGAAGATGTTTTTGCCCATTTTTGAACACGCACAATGTCGGCTCTATAAAACTGGACTTTCACCATGAAAGAATCGACAGCAAATTGAATTCCATTATTTATGTTGTCGATTTTTGTTTTGGGACTACATTGTGAAAACAATGCAAGTACGATGAGATAAGAGATGAAACGTTTCATTTTATTATTCTGATTTTATTGTAGAGACGTTGCCTGCAACGTCTTTTAAAATTATTAATTTTTCAAAAAAAGAGACGTTGCAGGCAACGTCTCTACAAAAAGCGATTATATATTATTCTTTTACCCAAACATGTTCCATTTCTTCCAATGTTTTTCCTTTGGTTTCGGGAACCATTTTCCAAACAAAGATTAAAGAAAGAACACTCATTACACCATAAAATCCATAGGTTAATCCACCACTATATTCCATCATAAAAGGATAGGTTGATGATATGAAATAATTGGCAGCCCATTGTGCAGCAACTGCAACAGCAATAGCGGCACCTCGAATTTTATTCGGGAATATTTCAGAAATAAGAACCCAACAAATTGGTCCCCACGACATCATAAACGATGCAGTATAGATAATGATAAATATCAAAGTACTAATTCCAATAATATGCATAAAAGCTAATCCCGAAATTGCAAACATACCGATTGCCATACCTATTGATCCAATAATCAATAAAGGTTTGCGTCCCCATTTATCAACAGTAAATATTGCAAGAACGGTAAACACAACATTTATCAATCCCATAACAACGGTTTGCATCATCGACGCATCTTTACCTGCTCCCATGCTTTCAAAAATTCTAGGTGCATAATATAATGCCACGTTTATTCCCACAAATTGTTGGAATACCGAAAGTAAGATTCCGATAATGATAACCACTTTACCAAAAGCAAAAATATTAGATGAGTGATGTTCAACAGTATCTTTTATTTCAGCATAAATTTCTTTTGCTTTCGCAGCTCCATTTATCTTAGTTAAAATTCTTAAAGCTTCATCGTCTTTCTTCATTAATGTTAAATAACGAGGAGTTTCGGGAACGAAGAATAATAACAGGCCAAATAAACCCGATGGAATTGTTAATGAAAGGAACATGTAACGCCATCCTAAATCGTTTATCCATTCTGGTGATTTACCGTTAGCAATTCCCCAGTTCACAAAGTAAACTACTAACATTCCAAAGATGATTGCAAATTGGTTTAATGAAACTAAACGACCACGCATTTCGGCAGGAGCAATTTCACCAATATACATTGGACAAACAGCAGAAGCAATACCAACACCAATTCCACCAATGATACGGTAGAAATTAAACATTAATAATAATCCAACTGTTGGATGACCTTTTGTAAAGAAAAATGCTTCGGGATATGCTGCACCTAATGCAGATAGAAAGAACAAAAATGCAGCAAGCATTAACGATTTTTTACGTCCCAAACGCGATGCAAAAATACCCGATATTGCACCTCCAATAACACAACCAATCAAAGCACTTGATATTGTTGCACCATGAATCAAGGCACTAAATCCTAATGGAGTAACCAAATATTGCTGAATCGATTTTTCAGCACCAGAAATAACGGCTGTATCGTAGCCAAATAATAATCCACCAAGGGTTGCAACCAAGGTTAATACAGTTATGTACACAATATTGATTTCCGATTTTAGTCCTGAACTGGACTTTGGGGCAGTGTCGATGATTTGCATTTCTTTAAATTATTTATACGTTTGTTGGGGCACCCCTCGTGGGTGCCCTGTAAATTATTTTATATGGTAATATAGGGCAACCACAAGGGTTGCCCGTACGCCATTAAATATACAAATTAATCAATGATTCTAACAATTCTTGTTTTCCACTGATTGCTTTTGGTTCACCAACTTCTTTTGCAATTGCATATAAATCGGTTAACGAAAGTTTGCCAACTTCGAAATCAGCACCTTTTCCTGAGTTGAATGATGCATATCTTTCAGCACGTAATTTGGTATAATCCGATTCAGTTAAAATCTTATCTGCAATAACTAATGAACGAGCAAATACATCCATTCCACCAATATGAGCAATGAATAAATCGCTTAAATCGGTTGAGTTACGGCGAGTTTTAGCATCGAAATTGATACCACCATGAGTAAATCCTCCAGCTGGTAAAATCTCTAACATAGCTTCTGTAATTTCATAGATGTTTGTTGGGAATTCATCGGTATCCCAACCATTTTGGTAATCACCTTTATTAGCATCTATCGAACCAAGTTTTCCTGCATCGGCAGCCATACGAAGTTCGTGAGCAAAACTATGTCCTGCAAGAGTAGCATGATTTACTTCAACGTTCATTTTGAAATCGTCAATCAAGCCTTGTTTCTCAAGGAATCCAAGTACTGTTTGTGTATCGAAATCGTATTGATGTTTCGATGGTTCCATTGGTTTTGGTTCAATGAAGAATGTTCCTTTGAAACCTTGTTTACGAGCATAGTCGCGAGCCGAACGAAGGAATTGTCCCATGTGGTCGAGTTCCTTTTTAGTATTGGTATTATGTAAGCTCATGTAACCTTCGCGACCACCCCAGAATACATAACCCGTTCCATTAAGAGCGATAGTTGCATCAATTGCATTTTTCACTTGAACGGCAGCATTTGTAATTACGTTAAAATCGGGATTGGTAGATGCACCGTTCATATAACGAGCATTGCTAAATACATTTGCAGTACCCCAAAGTAATTGAGTTCCCGAAGCTTTTTGCATTTCTTTAGCTTTATCGACTAAAGTAGCTAGACGAGTTTCTATTTCGAAAACGGAACCATCGCCAGCAACATCTGTATCGTGGAAACAATAGAAAGGAGCACCAAGTTTTGTTATAAACTCGAAAGCTGCATCCATACGTTCTTTGTTTGCATCCATGATGTCTTTAGCACCATCCCAAGGGAAAAGTTTTGTTCCAGGACCAAAAGGATCGCCACCTTGTCCACACAATGTATGCCAATAAGCCACTGCAAAACGCAAGTGTTCTTTCATGGTTTTTCCTGCAACTATTTGATTCTCGTTATACCATTTAAAAGCCAATGGATTTTTCGATTCTCTTCCTTCGTATTTGATTTGGTTGATACCTTTAAAATACTCTTTGTTTCCAATTAGTACATTCATATTTTTTAGTTTTTATATTATACATTAATTTTATTGTAGGGTCAACCCTCGTGGTTGACCTTTGTATTTTTTATTATTTGGGGCAATATTTGGGGCAACCACAAGGGTTGCCCGTACTTTGCATTGCCGTATTTGGTTTTATTTTAATCTAAGTTCTAGTTCACTTTTCCAGTGTTCATAAGCTTCCTGATATGCATCTTTATTTTCATGAATTGGATTAATAGTTTCTAATTTCTTCAATCCTGTGAATGCTTCTTCAAAAGTTTTATAATAGCCATATCCAATAGCTGCACCACGAGCTGCACCAACAGAACCATCGGTATTATATAATTCAATAGAAGCACCCGAAATACCTGCAAGTGTTTCACGAAATACAGGGCTTTGGAACATATTTGCTAAACCTGCACGAATAACTTTGGGTGTTATTCCAATTCCAGCCATTATATCCATACCATATTTAAATGAAAAAGCAATACCTTCGTGAGCAGCACGAATCATGTGCGATGAATTATGTGTTGTTAGGCTAAGATGTATGACATGTGCACCGATATTCTGATCACGTAACACACGTTCTGCACCATTTCCAAAGGGTAATACACACATTCCTCCTGAACCAATTGGTGCTTGCAATGAAAGTTGATTCATATCGTCATAACTCATATTGCCATAAGCAATGGTATTATGTAACCAAGAATTCAATATACCAGTTCCATTTATACACAATAATACTCCAAGACGTGAATCTTTTTCGGTATGATTAACATGAGCAAATGTATTTACTCGCGATTGTGGATCGTATTTTACTTCGCTACTTACACCGTAAACAACTCCCGATGTACCAGCTGTAGTTGCTATTTCACCAGGTTGTAATACATTTAATGAAAGTGCATTGTTGGGTTGATCACCTGCACGATAACTTATTTTTGTTCCAACTTGAAGACCAAGTTCGTTTGCGGCTTCTTGTGTTAATTCACTTTGAATGCCAAATGTTGGTACAATATCGCTTAGTAATGATGAGTCGATACCATAATAATCCATTAACATCTTAGCTGGAGTATTGTTTTTAAAATCCCAAAACATTCCTTCTGAAAGTCCGCTAACCGTAGTTTGTGGCAAGCCCGACATTTTCATAGCAATATAATCGCCCGGAAGCATTATTTTATAAATCGATTTATAAAGATTTTGCTCATTATCTTGAACCCAACGTAATTTCGATGCAGTAAAGTTTCCTGGTGAATTAAGTAAATGCGATAAACATTGTTCTCCACCTAAATCGTTAAATGCTTTTTGACCGATGCCCGCAGCACGACTATCGCACCATATAATTGATGGTCGAAGTGGTTTTAACTCTTTGTCTACAACAACCAATCCATGCATTTGATAGGAAATACCAATAGCTTTAATATCTTGTTTATCAACCTTTGATTCAAACAATACATCTTGCAATGCATGTTTAAGATTTGACCACCATTCTTCAGGGCGTTGTTCAGCCCAGCCAGCTTTTGATGCTATTATTGACATTTCCTTTTTAGGGTAAAATGCCGATGCCTTACACTGACCGTTTTCACCTTCAATAAGTGAAACTTTTACCGATGAACTACCTATGTCGAATCCTAGAAAAAACATGTTTTATAATTTTGAGTTATTAATTTTGAGTTATTAGCATGAAGGGTAAGCACGAGGCTTACCCCAACGTTTGCACATTACTTTATTAGCACATTAACTTGTTTTCCAACGTACTTAACTGTCTTAGCAATCACTTTATCATTTCCAAAAGCTATTGGATGATTTTTGTCGATGAACACTATTTTAAATGTTTGCACTCTCAACATTCCTTTGTATTCACCAATTCTACTACCTATGATTAATTCACCAGTTTTTTCAGAATATGAAAGCGGAACTTTTGTAAATGCTCCTTTTTCGTAATTGTAGTTTATTGACTCATCAGCATATAATTCGAATGAAGCATTTCTCCCTCCATACACATAAAGTGTAATCAGTGAATCGGGTTTTTGATTGGTATATTCCATTTCTTCGCCCGATGGAATAATTGAACCAGCTTTTACAAATACTGGAATTTGTTCGTATGGAGCATTTGCTTTTATTGTTTCTCCACCAGCAAACGATGTTCCTGAATACAAATCGTACCAAGCTTGTCCAGCAGGTAAATACACCTGACGACTTGTTGCTTTATATTCAGTTACAGGATTTATTAATAATGATGGTCCAAACATAAATTGATCGTTAATGTTTAACGCATTTTTATCTTTTCCAAAATCCATAACTAAACCACGCATGATGGTGTAATCGTCGAAATAACTTTGACCTGCAAGTGTGTAAATATATGGCATCAAACGATAACGTAATTTGTTATAGAAAAGCATCGATTTGAATGCTGGATGATTTTCGGGAGCAATATTATATATCTCACGTAATGGGAATTGACCATGAACACGAAACAATGGACAAAACGATCCAAACTGATACCAACGCATTTGCATTTCACGCCATTCGGCCAATACTTCGGGTGTTGGATTATAGTATTTATCTTCTAAAGCAAAACCACCAATATCCATTGTCCAATAAGGAACTCCCGAAATTGAGAAGTTCACACCATTCGATATTTGATCTTTCATATCGCTCCAACGTGAGGTAATATCGCCACTCCAAGTAGCTGCACCATAATGTTGTTGACCGGCATAAACTGAACGAGTTAAAATAAACACACGTTTATCGGGATTTGTTGCACGTTGCGATTCATAAACACCTTTTGCTTGCATTAAAGCATAAGCATTGAAATATTGTTCACCATTTCCAAGATGATTGGGTGTTACATTCAATTTACGTTCTGCAATCGAAATATTTGAATGCATATCGGGTTCCGTAGCATCAAGCCACCAAGCATCAAAGCCTTTTTTGAATAGATGTTCATTTACTTGCGACCAATATAAATCTCGAGCCCCTGGATTATAAACATCGTAAAATGTATTTAAATATCCTTTGCCAACCCAGTCTAAACGCTTCTTATCAAGATTATGATGGAACATATATCCTTTTGCATCCATTGCTTTATAATTATCGGTTGTTGGGTAAAATTTTGCCCAAACCGAAATCATTATATTTGCATGATTGCTATGTAATTTTTCAGTTAATTCTTTTGGATTAGGGAAACGTGTACTGTCAAATTCATGCGATCCCCATTTATCTTCAGGCCAATACATCCAGTCAAGAACGATATTATCGAGTCCAATATGCTTATCGCGGAATGTTTTTACCGTTTCAAGAATTTCGTCCGACGTTTTGTAACGTTCGCGACTTTGCCAAAATCCCATTGCCCATTTAGGAACAATTGTTGCTTTTCCAGTAACAGTACGATATCCACTGATAACTTCATCGGCATTATTTCCACGAACAAAATAATAATCGATTGCATGTGCAGCTTCCGAGAATAACGATAAACGATTTTGCTCTTCAACACTTAGTGGATCAAGATGCGTCAATCCCATATAACCGCCATTTGGAATCCATTCGATTTTGATGGCATGTTTTTCGCCTTTTTTCATATCCACTTCAAAAGGATTTGACCATGGATTCCAATTTTGACGCCATTTATCGAAAATCAATTTGCCATCAATCCATAATTTAAAATAGCTTGAAGCATATAATAGAAATTTGTGTTTACCTTCAACATCGCTTGCTATTGAACCTTCCCATACAATTTTACCTTTCGTATCAACATCTTTCGATAGATTTAATTGGCCGGCTTCTTCTTCATAAGTATAATCAACGGTATTTTCTTGTTGTGTTTTCACAACTTTATCGCCAACAGAGTAAGTAGCAGTTAAACCACCTGGTTGACCACTTGCTGAATATAAATCTAGTCCTGAGATTTGCTCATAATCGCGACTATCGCCAAAACGAGTAATCGAATAATTATCCCAAAGAATTCCGTAGTTTTTGTTTGAATATAGGAATGGAATACATGGAACCATATTGTGTTGGGTTAAGTCAACATCTTTGCCTTTGTAATTCATGTATCCATGTTGATGTCCGCCAAGACCGTAAAAAGCTTCATCGGCAGGCGATTCAAACTGTTGTTTTACTTGATAATAATTAGCTCCTGGTGTTTTTGATTTCACAAATGACTTTCCGCCATTTTGCTTTTCTTGTAATAGTATTGCACCTGATGAATCCTTAAAAGTTATTGCTCCAGTATGTTTTTTTACTTCGGCAGTTAATGTTGGAGTTTTGATAATCACATTTGCAGTATCTTCACTGACAGTCCAATTTGTAAACTTCTCAACTCGTGGAATCACCATTAAACTGTTATCGCCCGGCAAATCTTTCTCTATTGTTGCCGAAACACGAATAACATCGGAGTTAATGACTTGCAATCTAATTTTGGTAGAATCAACTTTTACTACTATCCCATTTTCGAGTTTTTCATAGCCTTTATTTGTGCAACTAACAATTGCTGCCAGACATAAAGCAAAAAAAGTGATGTTTCGTTTTTTCATATTTCTTTTTCTTTGTACGGGTAACCCTCGTGGTTACCCCAATTATTTATTTAATTAGATGGCAACCACAAGGGTTGCCCTTACAAAATCTACTCAAGGGTTGATCCTATACATAATTTATTTCGTACCAACAATTATTTCCACCCCTTGCAATCCCTCAGCCGAAGCTTTTAACTTTATAGTTCCAGCTTTATTTGTAGATTGCACCAATATCTGAGCTAAACCATTAAACACTTCACGTTTCCAATTTTTAACTGGCGTAATAATTTGAATTAATCCTGGATCGCGATTTGGATAATCCCATTGATTTGGTCTTTTCAATTTTTGGCCAACTACAACATATTCGTTTTTACCACTTTTAAGTATTTTATGATCTATAATAAACGATTGATTTACATCACCTTTCACAATATTTGCACGAATAAGAACACCATTAATATAGAGCGATTGATTTTCAAGTATACTTTTTGAGAATAAAGAAATGATCATTTCGTCACTTACATTTTCGAGTATAAATTCACCACGCATTACCAATAATGAATCCTTATATTCTAGCCAATTCGATGGTTCTGTTGAATAAGCTGCACGCCATTTTGAATCATCAAAACCAAAGGCAGTTTCAGCACGATTTGTTAAACCAGTAACTGGCAGTTCTTTTTCTATTGTAATTTCTTTGGTAATAATTTTATCTTCAAAAATCTCAGCTTCGTGACTCGATGAATTACCATTCCCTACTCCAATTATTTTACCCTCACCTTGCACATCGAACGTAACATCGTTATTCGCATCTGGCACTATATTTCCATCTTTATCAACCGCTTGAACAGTCATTATTGCAAGGTCTTTACCATCGGCAGTTAAACTATTTTTTTGCGATACAATTTTTAATGCAACAGCTTTTCCCGTAGTTTTTAATTCCTGTTTAGCTAAAACTTTTGTTGTATCTAAAGATGGATTGTTAACTTGGCCATAACCTAAAGCAGTTAAAGTTCCAGTTTTAAAACTAACTGGCCACGTTAAATGACCATTTTTCTCAACCGTTTTTTTTCCTAAACTTTTACGATTTAAAACCAATTCAACCGTTTTACAATTACTATAAATCGTTAAATCTATTTTTTTACCATCAGTCCAATTCCAATGATTTTCGATATGAACGGTTGGCTCTTGCGTCCACCACGATTTTAAATAATAAGCATTGTCTTTAGGGAAACCACATAAATCTAAGAATCCATATTGAGAAACTACTGCAGGCCATCCGTATGGTGTTGGTTCACCTCGATAATCAAATCCAGTCCAATAGAAAAGTCCCAATAAATATGGACGCTCATCGAAATATTTCCAACCACCTTCCATTCCTCCATCATAAAGATTTTTGGGAGCTAACCAGCAATTTGCATCGTTTGTTTCATAAATTCCACGAGTACGAACAGTGTTACTTTCTTCGGTTCCAATGCTTGGTTGATTTGGAAATTTCTTATGATGTTCGTCGATATTTCCATGGCTTAAATAATTGTAACCCATCACATCAACGGTCATTCCAATACCAGTATCCCAACCACCACTTATTGCAACTGTATATGCTCGCGATGAATCTAGTTTATGAGCAAAATTTTGCATGTTGGTAATAATCTTTGCACCTTTTTCGCTACCTTCTATTTGCCATTCCTCATTGCCAAGACTCCAAATAAATACCGATGGATGATTCCTATCTCTCGTAATTTGATGTTCAACCTGATTTTGATGAAATTCATTTATTCCCATTAAACGAACCTCGTCCATTACAAGCATTCCAAGTTCATCGCAGATATCAAGTAATTCGGGACTTGGAGCATTGTGCGATGTACGAATAGCGTTAACACCATATGCTTTTAGTTGTTGAACTCTCCATTTTTGCAACTCATAAGGTATAGCAACACCAACACCAGCATGGTCTTGATGCACACAAACACCTTTAACCTTTACCGATTTACCATTTAAGAAAAATCCTTTATCCTTATCGAAACTAATTGTGCGGATTCCAAATGGAGTTTCGTACGAATCGACTACGATACCATTTTCACGAACAATCGTTTTTAGTTTATATAAATAAGGCGTTTCAACCGACCAAAGTAAAGGATTTGAAACAGTATAATTACCATAGAATTGCTTTTGCTCACCAGCTTGTAACACAAGATTTTTTTGAAATCCTTGAGCAACAATTTTATTCTCTTTATTGTAAATAATATTTTCTATTTCGCAAGATATTTTTGAATTTTTCTCAT